>Ga0194133_10000151_pt1 | contig 145140 bp, 87 predicted proteins | sample TA2KigOf40mmetaG_FD_155448 | JGI IMG/M metagenome (GOLD analysis project Ga0194133, IMG submission 155448) | Freshwater microbial communities from Lake Tanganyika, Tanzania - TA2015055 Kigoma Offshore 40m | ecosystem: Environmental > Aquatic > Freshwater > Lake | place: Tanzania: Lake...
AGAACAAGGCTCCAATCGGGAGGTGGACAACGAAAACACCGCTCCATCCAGTCCGGCCTGGAGGCGAGGATGTCCGTCGCCGATCCGGTGGGACTGGAATCCCTTTGGGATCCGCGCATCAAGGCCCAGAACCGGCCTGCCACAAGAAGCGCGGTGCCGGCCAGCGAAAATAGGCCGGCGGCGCCCAGCATTCCCCATGAGGCGGTGAAAAGGTCGAGATACCTCACAAGCGTCCACAGGAGGAACACGGCGATTCCCCCCGCGAACGGCAACAGCCTTTCCTCCAAGACGCCGACGCGCACCAGCAGCACGCACAGTCCTAGGATGGTGGCGTTTCCGAACACCATCGCGGCCACCGTGGCCTTTTCGCCGACCATCGCCATGAAACCCAAGAGCACGATGCCCATGCCGATCAACCCGGGAAGCGCCAATCTCGCGGAAAACACGGGCCGATTCGCCGAATGCCGCAGGCGCGTGATCATCAACGCGGCGATCCAAGCCGCCGAAATCGCGCCAAGCAGGACCATGTTGAGGTTGAGTTGGGCCACAGGGTCCCGCCCCCAGGCGCTATGACCGCGCCCGATGGAGGTCCAGAAATGCACCGAACTGACCGTAAGCAGCGAGACCACGGTGAGGATCGATCCCCAGAACCGCCACGGCGAGGCCAGCGGGTCGCCCGGAGGATGCGCCTGGGCGCACAACAGCAGGATTGACCCGACTCCGCCCAACCAAAAAACAGTCCATTCGTTGCCATGCCAGGCCAACGCCTGAAGCACGCACCACCAGGCGACAAGGGGCACATACAGTCCCAGAAGCGGGTACGACCGTTCACGGTAAGCCCAATAAAAGCCGGGCAGAGCCAAAAGGGGAAGAAGGTAGGCGCCACGGGGAAATCCGTTCCAGCCAAACATGAAGGAATCGGACGGGCCGGTTGTCATCACGATCTCAACGAGGCACCAGACCGCCAGGAGGCCCGTCAGCAGGAAATGGAAAAGAAGCTTGCCCCTTGCCGCGGCCACGGGCAGGACGCCAAGCGCCCACCACAGCATGCCGTCGGGAAAGCGCCCCGATACATGCCAGGCCTGGGCCACGAGCCAAATGCCCGAGCCAAAGACAAGGCATCCAAGGAAATGGGCGACATCGGCGGCCAGCGGCAGGCCCCGGCGCACCCGCAGCGCGAAGCCCGCGGCATGGGCGCCGGCGATTCCAGCGAGGATGATGGCGACCTTGGCTTCCCTTGGGATGGCCTGCCAGTTGTAGCCGATGACAAGGAAGAGGGATGTCGCGAAAAGGAATACCGCCATGGTGGCCAGGACGAACAGGATGCGCTTGCCAGCCTGCTTACCGGCGTCGGGCCGGGGACCGTATACAGACAAGATGCTGTCGGCCTGGCCGGGGGAGATGATGCCCCGCTCAAGCCACAGGCCGGTGGCCTGCCGCAACCAACGCCGGGTCGGTTCCGGAATGTCTGTCGGTTCCATGACCTGGTTTCCGAATGGGCGCCACCTCAATATTACTCGGCATGCCACGGCCTTTCTTTCAATTGAAATGGCGTCTTTTTTCCGTAGTTTGATGGCAGCCCGCCACCTCGAGGAAAACCATCATGCCCTCTCCCGCGCCGCTTGATCGCCGATCCCTCCTGGCCGCCGCCTCCACCGCCGTGGGCGCCATGGCCGCTTTCGGCCAAACCGCTCCCCGGGTCTTCGGCCCGGGCGCCCAACCCGTGCGTTATCCGGATCCTGACATCGTCACGCTCGACCCGCGGTTCAAGAAGTACGCCATCGGCAACACGCCCATCCAGCGCGTGGCGACGGGGTTCCTCTGGGCGGAAGGCCCGGCATGGAACGGCGTCGGCCGCTACCTCATGTGGAGCGACATCCCCAACGACCGGCAGATGCGCCTGCTCGACGAGGACGGCCATGTGAGCGTCCTTCGCAAGCCGGCCGGTTTCAGCAACGGCAACACCTTCGACGGCCAGGGCCGGCAGATCTCGTGCGAGCATGGCAACCGCAGGGTTGTCCGCCACGAGTATGACGGCACCACCACCGTGCTGGCCAAGGAGTTTGATGGCAAGCCTTTCAACGCCCCCAACGACGCCGTGGTGCATCCCGTCACCGGTGATGTCTGGTTCACCGACCCGGGATACGGTTCGCTCATGAACTATGAGGGAAACAAGGGCCCCTTGGAACTCAAGGAGGCGGTGTACCGCGTCGACTCGAAGGCCGGCACGGTGCACAAGGTCACCGATGAGGTGTTCAAGCCCAACGGCCTTTGTTTCTCGCCCGACTTGAAGACTCTCTATGTCGCCGACACCGGGTCGTCGCACTATGAAAAAGCCCCCAAGAACATCCTCAAATACGCCGTGGAAGGGCAAACAAAGCTCGGCAAGGCGGCCGAATTCGCCTCGATGGCGCTCGAGGTCGATGGCAAGAAGGTCGCCGGGATGGCCGATGGCATCCGCTGCGACACCGACGGAAATGTGTGGGCCAGCGCGGGGTGGGTGGGCGCCGGGTACGATGGCGTTCATGTGTTCGCCCCGGATGGCGTCCGCATCGGGCAGATCCGCCTGCCTGAAATCTGCAGCAATGTGTGCTTTGGCGGCCCGCGGCGCAACCGCCTGTTCATGACGGCCAGCCAGTCGGTTTACGCCGTTTATGTCGAGGCCCGCGGCGCCCACTTCACCTGAGAACCATCATGTCCGAACAACGGCTCGATGCGACCCGCATCAAGAGCGGCATCGCCGCATGGCTTGGCTGGATGTTTGACGGCCTCGACATGCACCTCTACACGCTCGTCGCGGTGCCCTTCGTGGCCCTGCTGCTGGGCGGAGTTGAGCAGGACAGCCTCGAGGTGAAGGAAAAAGCCGGGTTCATCCAGGCTTCCTTTCTCGTTGGCTGGGCGATGGGTGGCGCCTTCTTCGGGGTGGTGGGAGACCGGCTCGGCCGCAGCCGGGCCCTCATGCTCACCATCCTCACCTACGCGCTGTTCACGGGCCTGTCGTTCTTCGCCCAGACCTGGTGGCAACTGATGATCTGCCGTTTCCTGGCGGCGCTGGGCATCGGCGGCGAATGGGCCGTGGGAGCCTCGCTGCTTTCGGAAACCTGGCCGGCGCGATGGCGCCCCTGGATGGCCGCCATCCTCCAGAGCGCCGTCAACATCGGCGTCATTTTGGCCACCGTGGCGGGCTGGCTGATGGCCGGACTTCCGCACCGGTTCATCTTCCTCGTCGGGGTGTTGCCGGCGTTCCTCGTTCTGTGGATCCGCAAGGCCGTGCCGGAGCCCGAGGAATGGGCCCACGCCTCCCGGAAGGAACCCTCGCGCATCGCCGACCTGTTCGGCCCGTCCCTCAGGCGCACGACCCTCGTGACCCTTTTGGTGTGCGGCTTGTCGCTTTCGGGCCACTGGGCCTTCACCTTCTGGTCGCTGCAGCAGATCGGCACCCTGGCGAAGAACGAACTCAAGCAGCAGGGCAAGGACGATCCCGAGACCGTCAACGCCGAGGTGCAAAGGCTCAAGTCCGCCTCGTTCGCCGTGCTGATGGGGTCAAGCGTCGCCGGCAACTTCATGGCGGGGGGCCTGGCCCGGGTTTTCGGGTACAGGAAGGCCATCCTGGGAATCGGAGTCTTCTACGCCCTTTCGCTTTTCGCGGCGTATGGCGCGCCAAGGGGTTCCACCGAAATGACCTGGTGGCTTATTCCCATGGGGCTGGGTCAGGGAATGTTCGGCCTGTTCACCATGTACCTCCCCCCCCTGTTCCCGACGCTCCTGCGCACGACGGGCGCCGGGTTCTGCTACAACTTCGGGCGCCTGGCCGCCGCGGCGGGCACGGTGCTGCTGATCTACCTTCCGGTGCACGACATGCGCGAGGCGCTGTTCTGGGCCGGCGTGCCATTCCTTGTGTCCGTCGCCGTCGGATGGCTCCTGCCCGAGCTGAACCTCGACGGCAGCAACGACGCCTGACGGGCGAAACGGGCGCCGGGCCGATCAAGCGGGGGTAATCCGGATGAGGTTTTTTCCCGGAAATCCGTGGCCCCGCGACGCATGGATGGCGATGGTTTCAACGGCCCGCCAGGCATGCGCCGGCCGCAACGCCGGGCACGACTTCAGCCATGTGGAGCGGGTCACGGGAACGGCATGGGAAATCGCCGGCCATGAGCCGTGTGATCGCGGGGTGGTGCTTGCCGCGGCGTTGTTGCACGAACTGGTGAACCATCCCAAGAACCATGAAAGGTCATCCCTGTCGGGGCTGGACTGCGCGCGGGAGGCGCTGGCCCTGCTGGAATCAACGGGCGCCGAGGCCGGTTTGGCGAATCGGGTGGCGGAGTGCGTCGCCAGCCATGGCTGGTCGGCTGGCAAGGCCCCGCCCAGCACCGAGGCCGCCGTGCTGCAGGATGCCGACAGGCTCGACGCCCTGGGAGCGATCGGCCTGGCGCGCTGCATCGCCACGGGCGTGGAGATGGGCGCAGCGCTGTTTCATCCGGAAGATCCGTTCGCGCTGGGCCGGGAACTCGACGACAAGGCCTTCAGCCTCGACCACCTGCCGCGCAAGCTGTTCCGGCTGACCGAATCGTTCCACACGCGCGCGGCGCGGGAGATGGCCCGGTCGAGGGCCTTGTTCCTGCGCCATTTCGTCGAGCGCTTGGCCGGCGAACTGGGGATGGAACCTCCGGGCGAAAGCCGCTGGGGCGCCCCTACTTCTCAACCGTGAGCAGGAACGGCGCGCTCGAATACGCCCGCTTGATTGTGAAACTGATCGAGACATTGGCGTGCGCCGCCAACGGCGTCGTCGATGCCGGGGCGTCGGCGGCCGCCTTGATCACAATCTTGCCCGTGTTGACGCCTTCGGCAAGCACAAGCTTGCTGGCTCCCTCGTCAACGGTCACTCCCGCGGGCAACGGATTGCCGAACTGCTGGCCGAGGTGCTGGAGTTTCAGGTCCAGCGATACCCGGCCGGTGTAGCGGGCGGCTCGCTTGATCGTGACATTGAGCGCCTGGCTCTGGCCGGGCTTCAAGTTCACCCGCGCCGGTTCCACGGTCACGACCTCGATGTCGCCCTCCGGCGTGATTGCCGCCACCTGGAGGTCAACGGGCCAGGTGCTCCTGCCGCCGCCGGGCATGGTGAGGTCGGTGAGCGGCTGGACGGCAACGCTCGCCGGCCTGGCGCCCTCGCCCGTGGCCGACATCCTCACGGCGGAGGCGGCGGGAGTGGCGCCCGGCTTGGCGCGCAGCAGCACCAACCCGTCGTTCTGGCCGGCCGGGACGACGCACGGTTCAGCGGATATGCCGGATGGAAGGTTGTCAACCCGCACGGTCACCGCTCCGGCGTAACCGCCCGAACGGCTCACCCGCACGAACCATGGCGCGGCGCCACCGGGCACGATTCCCGCCTTGTCGTCATCGCAGGTGATCGTGAAGCCGGGTTCCTGCGACTCCACCTCCAGGGCGTACACGAAGTCGGGGCCGCCGCGGCCGAGGAGGTCGCGCAACCGGATCTCATGGATGCCCGCCACGGCGGCCGTGAAGGCGAGCGTGGAGTCCTTGCTCGATGTGGAGGCGTCGTCGTTGAAGCCCGCCTGCTTGCCTGCCGGGGCGATGATCGACAGGTGGGAGTCGAGCGGAGTACCCAGCTTGCGGGAATGCACGCGCGCGATGATCGCCTGGCCCTTGGCCAGTTCCACCTTGAACGAGTCGATTTCGCCTTTTTTCTCCAGCCGGCCGACCACGCAGACCCCCGGCTTGATCGAGGCCGCCTGCTCGGGAACGATTCCCAAGGCCGTCCGCCAGACTGGAAACGGATTGGAGAAACGGGTTCCGGCACCGCTTTTCAGCTGCAACTGCACCAAGCTTGTCCTTGGCGCGGCAACCGGTTCCAAACCCGCGCACGGAACCTGCCCCTCGGGCAAGCCCCAACCGATCGCCCCGGCCGTGGAAGTCGCGGCGATTGGCGCCGCGGGAGGCCAGGGCACGCGGGCCCAGGGGCCTTCCCTCACTTCCAAAAGGTAAGGCGCGTTCGCCACCCCCGAGTAATCGACATCCCTGACAATCAGGGTGTGGGCGCCACCCTTGGCGCAGGCATATCGAAGGATCGGGTCGGCCAGGGCCACATCGTCGGCGCCCGCGACCTCTCGGCCCGCCGGGTCGAGCAGGGTGAGAACCGGATCGATCGGCGGAACCTGGCTATGCCTCTTGAAAAAGAACCGGAACGAGGTCACAGCGAATGTAACCTCTTGTCCTTCCTTGAGTTCCACCTTGTAAGCGTCAACCTCCTCGCGGGCCGCGATTTGGCCGCACACCACGGTACCCACTTCCAGCGGTTGGGCCTTCTCAGCGGAAGCGTGGGCCCCGGCGGCCTCCATCCGCACGGGTTGGTCCACCACCAGCAACTGGCCGACGGTTGAAACCCCTTCCATCGTGATGACGCGGAACTCACGAGGCCCGACAGCGGTGTTGCCATCGGCGGTGACACGAATGCGGGCGGAATTCGGCTTGGCCTTCGACTTGTCCGCCGGCGGAACCACCTCGGCGCGGAGTCCCTCCCCCTGGAAAACCACCTGCCGGGCCGTCGAAAGGTTGCCGGGCGCGGCAAAAACCTCGATTTCCGCGGATTGGCCACGGGTCACGGCTGAAGGGAGGGCGTGGGTGATCTGGGGATAGGGGGTCTGGCCCATCGCCAGACTCACGATGACGGCAAATATCATGGATCAAGCCCCTGAAGGAAGGATTTTCACTTTAATCGATTGGAAGAACCGAACGCAACAACCGGAAATGCCGAAGAAATTTTTGGCAGATTGTTGTTTTTCGCCAATTTTGCACCTAGAATTCCGCTTCCCGAAGACGCCCCGGTCGCGTGACCGATGTTGCCGGGGCATTTAGTGATTCGAAACAGGAGTTTTCACGATGAAGAAGTTCGCGGTTTTGGGCTTGGTAGCCCTCGCCTTCGCCGTTGCCGCTTTCGGCGTCAACGCCCAGGAAGGCAAGAAGTTGTCCATCAAGGATGTCATGAAGAAGTTCCCCGCCCTGGCCAAGAAGATCAACAAGGGCGAAGGCAGCGACGCCGAGAAGAAGGAATTCGTCGAGTTGGCCAAGGCCCTGGCCGCCAACACCCCCAAGAAGGGTGACGCGGAAGAGTGGAAGAAGCGGACCGCCACCATCGTTGGCGAGGCCGAGAAGGGCGAGAAGCAACCTTGCGCCACCAACTGCAAGGGCTGCCACGACCTGCACAAGGGCAAGTAAGGCCCATCCCTTTGAAAACCCCGGGGACGGATCCGAAAGGTCCGTCCCTTTTTTCGTTGGCCCCCGGGATACCAACCGATGCTTGCCGCGATCATGCTACTGCTCTGCGCCGACGCTTCCCCGACAAGGCCCAACATCCTTGTCATCATGGCCGACGACCTCGGGTTCTCCGACCTCGGCTGCATGGGGGGGGAGATTCCCACCCCCCGCCTCGATGCACTGGCCTCCTCGGGAACCCGCATGGCCAGGATGTACAACACGGCCCGATGCTGGCCCACGCGATCGGCGCTATTGGCGGGATATTACGCCCAGCAGATCCGCCGGGACGCGGTGCCGGGAGTGAGCCCGTCGGGCGGGCAGGGCAAGCGGCCGCCATGGGCCCCGCTGCTGCCCGCCATGCTCAAGCCCGCGGGATATCGAAATTACCACTCCGGAAAGTGGCATGTCGACGGCCCCCGCCTGGCCGGCGGATTCGACCGGTCCTACAGCATGGAGGACCATGACAGGTTCTTTTATCCCAAAAACCATTTCGAGGATGATGCCAAGCTGCCGCCGGTTGACCCCTCCAAGCCTGTCTATGTCACCGAAACCATCACCGACCACGCGCTCAAGTGCCTTGCCGACCATTCCACCAACCACGCCGGCAAGCCTTTCTTCTCCTATGTGGCCTACACGGCTCCCCATTTCCCATTGATGGCCCCGGCCGCCGTCGTCGAGAAACACCGCAAGCGCTACCTCGAGGGCTGGGAAAAGGCCCGCCAGGCCCGCTGGCGCAACCAGCAAGCCTTTGGAATCCTCAACGGCAAACTCCCGGCCGTCGAGCGCGGCCAGGGGCCGCCCTACCCCTTTCCCAAGGCGATCGAGGCGCTCGGACCCGGCGAGGTGAACCTGCCCCTGGATTGGGGCTCGCTCACGCCCGCGCAACGGTCGTTCCAGGCCGACAAGATGGCCGTGCACGCCGCGATGGTGGAGGTGATGGACACCCAGGTCGGGCGCCTCATCGACGCCATCGTGAAAATGGGACGCCTGGACGACACCCTGGTCATTTTCCTTTCCGACAACGGCGCCAGCGCCGAGATCATGGTCAGGGGAGATGGCCACGACCCCGCCGCCTACCCCGGTTCGGCCGCGTCCTACCTGTGCCTGGGGCCGGGGTGGTCGACCGTGGCCAACACGCCGTTCCGCAAGCACAAGACATGGGTGCATGAGGGTGGCATCGCCACGGCCTGCATCGTTCGTTGGCCCAAGGGCATCCGGGCCAACGGCGGCTGGAACGGCACCCCGGCCCATGTGGTGGACCTGGTGCCCACCCTGCTGGCCGCGGCGGGTGTTTCCCCCGCCGCCATGGAGGGCCAACCGCCCCGCCCGGGGGTGAACCTGCTTCCCGGCCTCCGGGGGGAAGCCATGCCGGCGCGATCCACCGCGCTGTGGTGGCTGCACGAGGGCAACGCCGCGGTCAGCGAGGGCAACCTGAAGCTGGTGAGGGCCAAGGGGCAGCCATGGGAACTCTACGACCTCGCCTCCGACCGCGCCGAGGCCACCGACCTGGCGAGGGCCCGCCCGGCCGACGCCGGGCGCCTCGCGAAGCTCTGGGAAACCCAGTGGGCCCGGTTCCAGGCCGACGCCAAAAGCGCCCGCTAGGCGAGGCTCAGCCGGCCTGGCCGCCGGGCGCCCCGCGCCGCACCGTCACCGGGGCCAGCAGGATCAGAAGCGGACCAGCCAGATAGACAAAGCTCATGAAGGAGCAGGCGCGGGCGTAGTCCTCCTGGAAGACGCCCTTCATGAGCGCGCCGGTCTGCAGGGCGCCAATGGCAGCGATGATGCGGCCGAAGTTGAAGCAAAAACCCTGCGCCGTGGCTCGAACGCGGGTGGGAAACAACTCGGGAAGGTAAAGCGGCAGCCAGCCGTAAAACGACGCCGTGAGGCCGCCGGCGAGAAAAGCCGAAGCCAGGAAATGCAGGTCGTAGGCCTCATTCGACCGGTAAAAATACTGGGTTGAACCCAGCGAGAGAAGGCACAAGGCGGCATAGGCGACGCGCCTGCCGGCAAGGGCCCCCAGGTAGGCGCCGAACAGGCCGCCGAACACGGCGCCCGTGGCGCTGGCGATCTGCGTCCAGGCGCGAGCGTCGGGGTTGGGGGACAACTTGCCCACCCAGGTGGGCGCCCACTGCATGCTGGCCCAGGTGCCCAGCAGCGCCACGCCCGACAGCGCCGCTCCCAGCACCATCCGCGGCAGGACCTGTTGGCCGGAGGCGCCCATCTCCATGCGCCCGAGGTAGCGGTGAACCGGGTACAGGTATCCGGCCAGCACCACCGCCAAAAGCACGGCCGTGCCTCCCAGGCGAACGGCATAGGCCAGGTCATTGGCCCACAGCGCCAGGATGCCCAGGGACGCCGCCGCTCCCAGAAGCACGCCGAACAGGTCCTCGGTGCGCCAACCGTCGGTGGATCCCTTGGCCTTTTCGGCTTCCCAATCCTCCGACTCGGGCACGAACAGGCGGATCACGAAGGTGAGGAACGCGGGAGCAATACCCACGAGCATGAGCAATCGCCACTTCACCCAGTCGTCGGGCAGGCCCAGCGACGCAAGGGCCCCGTGCAGTTGGTTGATGCCCAGGCTGATGAATCCCACCAGCGCGAATCCGGCGTTGGCGGCGGCGCCGATCAGGCCGGCGAGCATCGCGGGAGACCTTCCGCCCCACACCTCGCGCACCAGCGCCACTCCCAGCGACCATTCCCCGCCCATTCCCAAGGCGGCGACGAACCTCACCACCACCATGTGCCACGGTTCGGCGCAGAACGCGCCCAGGCCGCTGAAGCCCGCGTAGGTGAGGATGCTCAGGGCCATGGCCCGCACCCGGCCAAGGCGGTCTCCCAGCCAGCCGAACAGCACCCCCCCCGTGGCGGCGCCGGCCAGGAACGCGGCGATGATCACCCCGTTCCAGCGGCCAACCTCCGAATCGATGATCGCCTTCTCCGCGGATCCCAAGTGCAGCAGGTCGATCAACGCCGGCCTTGAAATCACGGGAAACAAACCGATCTCGAAGCCGTCGAACATCCAGCCGAGGAAGGCGGCGACCAGGGCGGCCATGCGGGCGGTGGCGCCCGGGTGGCGCGGAGAGTCGGAACTCATGAATGGGGATCCTGTCGGGCCGGGAATTCCAAGCGACACTCTAACCGGATTCCCCGGCGTTCGCAGGCCCCGTTTTCCGCTGGCCCCGCCGAACGGGAAGGATAGCATATCCGTTGTGTCGGGCGGGTCGGCAGACTCTCCGCGCCGCCTACGACGCCATCAGGAGAACCGAATCACATGACATTCCAGCTCAGGGCCCTTGCGGCCCTCTCCCTTATCGGATTGGCCGGCGCCGCTTCCGCCCAGGACAATTCCGAGGGCTTCGTCCAGTTGTTCAACGGCAAGGATCTCAAGGGATGGAAGACCCACCCCGACGACAAGGCCAAGTGGGAGGTTGCCGACGGCGCCATCAAGGGCAGCGGACCCGCCGGCCACCTCTTCACCGAACGAGACGACTTCACCGACCTCGTTTATCGCATCGAAGCCAAGATCTCCGACAAGGGCAACAGCGGCCAGTACTTCCGCGTCAAGTATGCCAAGGCCTTCCCCCCAGGCTTCGAGGCCCAGATCAACAGCACGGGCTCCGACAAGGTCAAGACCGGCAGCCTTTACAATGTCGTCAAGGTGTTTGACATCCTCGTGCCGCCCGACACCTGGTTCACCCAGGAAGTCACCGCCAAGGGCAATCACATCATCATCAAGGTCAACGGCAAGGTCACCGTCGACACCAAGGTCACCGACCCGAAGTTCAACTTCACCAAGGGCCACCTCGCCATCCAGCAGCACGACCCGGGTTCCACCGTTTGGGTCCGCAAGGTCGAGGTGAAGGAACTCAAGTAGTCATGGGCCCCCGGTTGTTTTCCCACCGCCCGCGAACCTGAACGGTTCGCGGGTTTTTTCATGCCCCCGCCGGATAAAATGCGCCGGTTGAACCCCTATCGGTGAAGCCGGCCCGCCGCCATGCCGATGGCCGATCTAGGGCGGCCCATCCATCGGGCGCGCCACGGAGTTCCGCACCATGACGAGACGCGCCTTCACACTCATCGAATTGCTGGTGGTGATCGCCATCATCGGCATCCTTTTGGCGCTGCTCGTGCCCGCGGTGCAACGGGTGAGGGAAGCCTCCAACCGGCTGTCATGCCAGAACAACCTCAAGCAACTCGCCCTCGCCTGTTCCAGCTTCCACGGCACATTCAGTGAGTTCCCGCCCGGGTACGAGCGGCAACCCAACCGCAACGCCAGCTTTTTTTGCCACCTGCTGCCGTTCATCGAACAGGCCGCTCTGTTCCAGAAACTCGACTGGGCCGTGCCCACCAATAACCAACTTCCCGGCGGCCCCGCCACCATTGTGATCAAGGGACTCGTCTGCCCCTCGGCGAACCTTGACAGCAATCCCGAACCGTTGGGCGCCAATTCGATGTCAGCGGCGCTTTCCAGCTATGGCGGCAACGGCGGCACCATCTCCCTGCCTTTGGACCAGGCCAAAAACGACGGAATCTTCCATGAGACGGGCGCTCTTTCCAAGCCGAAGGCGAACCAGGTTCCGGTGAGACTGGCCGAAATCCTCGACGGCACGACACAAACGATTCTCCTCGGCGAAAGGTCCCACTACGACGGCGCCTGGGACAGTTGGCTTTCCGCGCCGCTCCAGCCCAAGCCGAGCCCGCCCATCCAGCCTTTTCGCCAGTTGCGCGCCTGGGCGCCCGCCAGCCCGATGGCCCTCTACCATGTCACCCATTCAGGAATCGCCTCGCTCAACGGCACCATGGGCAGGGCCTACACGCCTCCCCCGCCCACCAATCCGCCCACCCCGCCCCCACCGGTTCCGCTTTCGGATATCGAACCGTACATGTTGAGCCGCTGGATGGCCTACGGCAGCAAACACACTGGTGGAGTCAATTTCGCCTTTGTCGACGGATCGGCCCGGGCGATTCTTCCGTCTGTCGACCAGGCCGTGCTGATGGCACTCTCTTCCCGCGCCGGGGGCGAAACCCCGGCCTGGTGACCCTTGTGAAGCCCGGTACTCCTGTTAACCTTGGATCAAGTTTCCAAGGCTACCGGGTTCCACCATGCTCTCCCTTCTTGCCTGCGCCATGGCGCTTTGCGGCCAGGACAGGCCCAACATCCTTTTCATCATGTCCGATGACCATGCCTTCCAGGCCATATCGGCTTACGGCAGCGCCATCAACAAGACACCCCATATCGACCGAATCGCCCGGGAGGGCGTCAGGCTCGACCGCTGCATGGTCACCAATTCCATCTGCACGCCATCCCGGGCCGCCATCCTCACCGGGCAATACTCGCACATCAACGGCGTGCCGGTCTTCAACCGCATGGATCCGGCGCGGCAGACGGTCGCCAAGCTGCTGCAGGCGGGCGGTTACCACACCGGCATGATCGGCAAGTGGCACCTGGGCAGCGACCCCCAGGGGTTCAACTTCTGGCGCATCCTTCCCGGACAGGGCCTCTACCACAACCCGGTGTTCTACGACACCCGGGAAGCGGTGAAGCATCAGGGCTACTGCACCGACCTCATCACCGACTTCGCCATCGAGTTCCTCGACAAGCGCCCCTCCGACAAGCCGTTCTTCCTGATGTGCCACCACAAGGCCCCCCACCGCAACTGGCAGCCCCGGGCCGACAAGGCTGAGAAATGGAAGAATGTCGAGGTTCCCCTGCCCGACACCTTCGATGACGACTACTCAACCCGCGGCGACGCCGCGCGCGAGGCGACGATGCGGGTGGACCGCGACCTCACCCCGACCGACCTGAAGGAAAAGCCCCCCGAGGGCCTCACTCCCGCGCAGCGCAAGCGCTGGAACTACCAGCGGTACATGCGCGATTACCTCGCCTGCGTGGAATCGGTGGATGATTCCGTCGGCCGCCTGCTGGGCCACCTCGACGCCAAGGGCCTGGCCGGCAACACCCTGGTGATTTACACCTCCGACCAGGGCTTTTACCTTGGCGACCATGGCTGGTACGACAAGCGCTTCATGTACGAGGAGTCGCTGCGCACCCCGCTGGTGGCCCGCTGGCCCGGCAAGATTCCCGCCGGCTCGAGCAGCGAGGCGATGGTGCTCAACATCGACCACGCCCCCAGTTTCCTCACGGCCGCCGGCCTGCCGGTGCCCGCCGACATGCAGGGCAAAAGCGCGCTGGGCGTCATGGCGGGCAAGCCGCCCGCCGACTGGCGAACGAGCATGTATTACCGGTATTACGACTATCCGGGGGCGCACAAGGTGCAGCCGCACTTTGGAATCCGCACGGCGACCCACAAGCTGATCCACTTCCCGAAGATCAACCAGTGGGAACTGTTCGACCTGAAGGCCGACCCGCGCGAGCTGAACAACATCGCCGCGGCGCCCGCGCAGGCTGAAACGCTGGCCAAGCTCAAGGCCGAACTGGCCCGGCTCAAGGCCGATGCCAAGGACGACGACCGCTTCGCGGACAAGCTGCCGCCCGGCGGCGTCGACGGCCCAATGAAACCCGGCCCGCGCGCGCCGAGGTAAACAGGCATTTGAAGCCTGCACTAGGGCGGGCTTCAAATAGATGAGTTGGATTGATAATCCCGATAAAAATGCAAATCGAGACTTTTTAATACGCCCCACTTACTTCGGCTCCACTGGGGGCTCTTTTGTTTTTGCTATGGCTCATGGTGTTGTTCCTTGATCGACTCGCCCCTCACTTCGTTCAGGGCTCCTAAGCGATGAACGGATCATAATTTAAAGGCCAGAAAAGGCTGACAATGCTTAGGAGCCCTGAACGAAGTGAGGGGCCCTCGCGAACATTCAACAATCTGGCGCCAGTTCAGAGGTCACTCGCGCCGTTCGACGCTTTAGCGACATGAAAGGGCTAACAGAATGATGGTGGGTGCCGGGGTCTTGAGCAGGTCAGTTATTTGAAGCCTGCACTAAAACTCTCCTGGGGCTCACACTCGCCAGCAAGGGCTGAAATCCCAGAGTAGACCAGTGCCAATCGAAACGGGCGCCGGTTTCCCCGGCGCCCGTTTCAGAATGCGAGACCATGATGATCAGGGCATCTCGACATGCTGCTCGATCGCGAGGTTGCGGAGCTTGCGCATGCTGCGGGCGTGAAGCTGGCGCACCCGCTCTTTGGTAATCCCGAAGCGGTTGCCGATCTCCTCGAGCGTCAGCCCGCGGGGCATGTCGGCTTCCAAACCGGCGCGGAGCCTGATGATCGCCCGCTCCCGCGGGTCAAGCTGGTCGAGCAGGCCGTGCACGCTTTCCTTGGCGCGCTCGTGCTGCGCCAGCAGGTCGGCCTCGTTCGTGCGGATGTCGGCCCGAAGGTCGAACACCTCCTCCTGGCCGGTGAGGAACCGGTCGCGGCGGGCCTTCTCGTCAGGCAGGCTGCGGGAGAAGTTCTTCATGATCGCCCAGGAGGCGTAGGTGGAGAACTTGAACCCGCGGCCGTAGTCAAACTTCCCCACCGCCTTCATCAGCGAGACATTGCCGTCGCTGATCACCTCGAACAGGCTGTCGCCGGGCGCGGTGTGCTTCTTGGCGATGTTCACCACGAGGCGCATGTTGGCGTTGATGAGCAGGTCGCGGACGCGGGTGGCGCGCTTGAGCAAGTCGTCGATGGCGTCAAGCGTGGTGATCTTCACCTTGACCGGGTCCACCACCCGGGCGCCGTCCTCATCGGTGACGCAGAAGGAGTCTCGCAGGCGCGCCGCCTGGCACTTGAGGAAGTTCATCTGGCGGAACAGGTGCTGCTCCTGGTCCTTGTCGAGGAGCGGCACGAGGTACAGCGACGCCAGTTCCGGCGGCACATCCCGTGGGGCCTTCATGGCCGCGCGGCGCGCCTCGTAGTCGGCCTCGTTGGGCATGGGGCCGAGGATGGCCGGTTCCATGTCAGCCTCGTCGAACGCCGGGCTGGCGATGAAGTCGATCGGAAGCTCGACAAGCCGCTGGGCGCGCACCTCGTGGATGGCGCGGTAAACGGAATTGCAAGACCGCTGATGAGCCTTGGCGATGTGTTCCACGGAATGGCCCCTCCTGTAGCTGGAGTAAATGTCCCATTTCGTCAGTCGGTCGAATGGACCGGTCCGGGCTGGATAGAAGGCGTCGCGCGGGGAGGTCCGGTCGTGGTTCTTCACCAGCGCCCGCACCGTCTCCACCGCCCTGCCGAACTCCCGGGCCGTCCGCCTGCTGGCGTGAAGCAACCCGATTCCCTGTTCGGCGAGGGCGCGCATTCGCGCCAGGATCGCTTCCCGCTCCGAGGCTTCCATCCGCTCGAACCGCGCTCCCCGCTCCACGCGGGCCGCGTTGCGCGCCACGAACCTTTCCACCTCGCTCCAGCGGAACAGCAACCTGCGCTTTCCCTCCACCACGGCTGGCGTGCCCACCAATCCTAACGCCTGCCAGCGGCGCAAGGTTCGCGTGGAAACACCAAGCCTTTTTCCCAATTCGCCAAGCGTCAGCACTTCTTCAGGCAGTTCGCCGGGAATTTCCGGCAAACTCGAACAAAGCAGGCGCTCGAGGTAGGCGAGGTCGGAGGCGAGGTCCTCTCCGGAAAGAACCAGCCTGGGCCGGTCCTCCGGACGGAAACCCGTGATCCGCCACACCACGAACTGGTACGGATAGACCCGATTCGGATTCATATCCGCCCGCAAGGCCGCAACTTTCGCAGCCTGCTCGGCTTGCCGGGCAGGTGGGGCGAACCGCGTCAGCTGGTCCGCCAGGTCGCGCATCGCATCGAGGCGAAATCCCGTCATGGGTCTCGTCCTTCCCGGGCCACGCTTCCGGCGCGCACCACGCGTCTTGCGTTTACGCTCGCCTTGGCGTCTTGGCCCACTCCTGCGCCAGGGACCGTCCCGGGCGCCACCCATCGCTCCGATTCGGGCGGCTATTCCGGATGATCCGGTTGGCTGGGTCCTGCTTGTCCAACTGAACCCTAGCTCACGAATCTTCCAGAGGAAACCGCCCAACCCTTACACGCCGGGCACAATCCTGATTGCAAGGGCCGGGCCAATTCCTTGCATTCCGAAGTGAAAAAATGTACACATTTACTAAGTTCAAATATTGAAACAGCTTATGAAAATTCACCTATTTTTGCCGTCGCCTCGCGCGTTCGGCGTCACCGGAAAAAAACTTGAGGTAAACTTTCCTGATCCATCGGGGAAATTTTTCCATGCGCTGCGCGGACATTCTGTTTTTTTGCCTCTCCGCCCTCCCGCCAGGGGCACAGAATCCGCCTGAAAGCGTGAAACTTGTCGAGCCAGCAACTACATCGGGTGCCTGGCGGGTTGAAACCCGTTCGGAAATCTCGGGAAACCTCAGGCTGCCCGGCGAAGGCGGACAGGCCAGGTTGCTGGCCGTTCGGGGCACCGCCACCATCGGTTACGACGAACGGATCCTCGCCCTCGATTCCAGGGGAGGGGTTGAACGGGCGATCCGTTCCTACCGGAAGGCGGAAATCAGGCGAACCCTGGGCGACCAGGCCCAGGAAAGCGGCTTCAGGCCCGAAGTGAAGCGGGTGGTGCTGCTGCGACGCGACACCCTCGAGGTGCCTTTTTCGCCCGACTCACCGCTGACCCGGGGAGAGATCGAACTGGTCCGCACCGATGTGTTCACTCCGGCGCTCGCCGGATTGCTTCCGGGACGCGAGGTCGGGGTGGGAGTCTCATGGGCCGCTGAGACGGCGGCGGTGCGCGAACTCACCGACCTGGTTTCGATCCGGGATGGCGGCCTGGCCTGCAAGCTGGCGGAAGTCCAGTCGATCGACAGGCGCCAGGTGGCGCGCGTCACCTTCACGGGCGTGGTGAACGGGGCCAACGAGGACGGGCCATGCCGGCAGGAACTGGAGGGATTCCTCTACTTCGACATCGCCCGATCGTCGATCGCCTACCTGTCGCTGCGTGGCAAGCATGTGCTGTCGGGTCCGGGAGGACAGGAAGGGGGCACGCTCGACGGGCGCTTCGTCCTCACCCGCGCTCCGATCGAAATTCCGGAAAACCTATCGGAGACGGCATTGGCCGGTTCGCGCCTGGCGCCGGACGATGACAACACGCTCATGCTGGAGGAACTGGGTCCGTTGCGGCTGGAATATCCGAGGCGATGGCGCGTCGGCCAGGCCCGTCAGGAACAGGTGACGCTCGACGGCGCCGACGGCAGCGGCGTGCTGGTGACCCTGACGGCCCCGGGCAAGGGGCCCACGGCGGCGGCCTACCTGGAGGAAACCAAGGGCTGGCTCGTGAAAAACGGCGGACCCGTCGGCCGGGTGGAGGGTCCGCGAGATTTGGAACAGGGTTTGGCCACTTTCGCGATCGACACCACGCTGAAGGGAAAGCCGGCGCGGATGGAGTATTTCGTGCGATCCTCGGCCGAGGGCATCGTCTTGATCGCCGGGCGGCTCAGCCCGGGTGATGAGGGGGCCCGCGCCGACCTCGCCCGCCTCGCCCGCCGGACACGCCTGGTGAAGTTGGTTCAATCGCCCTGAGAGGGGCGGTATGATCTCCATGCGGAGCCGCCCGCGGGAACCATGGCCATGTCGACACTCACGCCTCCGGCCTCCCATCGGCGCCGCCACGGAACATAAAGGCAAGCGGACATTGGCTTGAAAGGGGTCTCCGATGCAACCCTACACGGGACCATGGGCCGGATGGTGGGAACAGGAAGGCTACGGGCGGCAACCGATGCGGGGGATCGTCATGAGCTTCGATGGCCGCGTGCTCCGGGGCCGGGGCGCCGACCTGCCCGGCCCGTTCGAAATGAACGGCACCAGCGAAAACGGCGAGGTTGTCATCGTCAAGCAGTACCCGATGTACCAGGTGGCTTATGCAGGCCTCTGGAACGGCGAGGGTGCCATCCTCGGGGAATGGTGGTTCCCGCATGTTCCCAATGAACGGCATGTGGATGGCGTGACCCGGGGCAGGTTCTCGCTGTGGCCCGACAGGTTGCCCGGGGCGGACTCTCCCATTGTTGACATCAACTGAGTCTCAGGCATGTTCCCGGGGCGCCGGGAAACTCTTGCACAGGTCACGCACCTCGGTGCGAATGAGCGCCTGAAGTGCCATGTCGTCTGGATTGCGGAGGATCTTGCCCATCCAGCCGGCGATGGATCGCATCTCCACCTCGGTCATGCCGCGGGTGGTGAGCGCCGGGGTGCCGACGCGGATGCCTGATGGGTCGAGCGGCGGACGGGTGTCGAACGGGATGCCATTGCGGTTCACGGTGATGCCGGCGGCGTCGAGGGCGCGCTCGGCTTGCCTGCCGGAAACGCCCGCGGCGTTCACATCCACCAGCACGAGGTGGTTGTCGGTGCCGCCGGACACCAGCTTGAAGCCATGCGAAGTGAGTTCATGCGCGATGGTGCGGGCGTTGGCCACCACCTGGGCGGCGTAGGCCCGGAAGGCCGGCTGGCTGGCCTCGAGGAAGGCGATGGCCTTGGCCGCCACCACATGCATGAGGGGGCCGCCCTGCAGGCCGGGGAACACGGCGGAGTTGATTTTCTGGGCCCATTCCTTGCGGGCCATGATGAAACCGCTCCGGGGCCCGCGCAGCGTCTTGTGCGTGGTGCTGGTGACAAAGTCGGCCCAAGGAAGCGGACTGGGGTGCTGACCGCCCGCCACAAGCCCGGCGATGTGCGCCATGTCCACCATGAAGAGCGCCCCATGGCGCTTGCAGATATCGGCGAACTGGTCGAAGGGGATCGTACGGCTGTAGGCGCTAGCGCCCGCGACCACCAGTTTCGGCTTGTGCTCCTTGCAGAGTGATTCGACCTGGTCGAAGTCGATCCGGCCGTCGTCGGGCCTCACGCCGTAGTGCTTGAAGTTGTAAAGCTTGCCGGAAAAGTTCAGGTGCATGCCGTGGGTGAGGTGCCCGCCATGGGCCAGGCTCATGCCCACCACCGTGTCGCCGGGGTTCAAGGCGGCAAAGTACACCGCCTGGTTGGCGGTGGCACCCGAGTGGGGCTGGACATTGGCGTACTCGGCGCCAAACAGCGCGCAGGCCCGTTCGATGGCCAGCTTCTCAGCCTCGTCCACCACCTCGCAACCACCGTAGTACCGCTTGCCGGGATAACCCTCGGCGTACTTGTTGGTGAGCACGCTGCCTTGCGCAGCCAGCACGGCGGAACTGGTGTAGTTCTCGCTGGCGATCATTTCGAGGCCGTCCTGCTGGCGGAGGCGCTCATGCTCGAGGACTTTCCAAATAGCCGGGTCGGTGCTGGCGACTGGATTCATGCCGGAACTAGCTCCAAAAACCATCAGGCCGGTGAGATCGCCACCGGCCCGTTATCAACCGGATCAGTTACCTGACTATACACAAGGTCGGCAGAAAACGGGGTGAAACACAAGGGCCGAAACGACCTATAAAATTATATCATTATTGACAACGCTTGCTCGAGAAGTCTTTCGCTGGCTCCTGCCATAGACTGCCGCGCCTCCGCTTGATGAGAGGCGTCACATCTTTTCACAGGAGTCGCGCTCATGGCACCCAGCCAGTTTCCCCGCGTGTCGAGCCAATGCAGGAAAAGCGCCGGATTTCAACCTTCACTCGAACGGCTTGAAGGGCGTGAGGTTCCCGCTGGAATTTCCGTGGTTTACAACACCACTCAGGATTGGGGCAGCGGCTTCCAAGGCTCCTTCGTCATCAGGAACGAAACGGCCTCGCCCATCAACAACTGGAAACTCGAGTTCGATTGGGGAGCCGGCATATCCTCCATCTGGGATGCCAACATCTCAAGCCGGTCGGGAAGCCGCTACCAGGTGGCCAACGCGGGCTGGAACGGCGACATCGCCGCGGGCGGATCGGTCAGCTTCGGGCTGCTCGCCGCCCCCGGCGCCGTCGCCGGTGCCATGCCGGCCAACTACGCGGTGAACGGGGTCCCCTTGGGCGCGACGAACCCGCTCCTGCCCTCGGTTTCGGTCGCCAACGCCAAGGTGACGGAAGGCAACTCGGGAACATCCATGCTGGTTTTCCCGGTCACACTTTCAGCGAAATCCGCGGTCGCGGTGACCGTGGCCTATTCCACGGCATCCCTCACGGCCACCGCCGGCTCGGATTTCACCCAGGCCGGCGGAACCCTCACCTTCGCTCCGGGGGAAAGATCCAAGGCCGTCTCCGTGGCCGTATCGGGCGACACCATGGTCGAGCAGGACGAAACGCTGTCCGTCAAGCTGTCGGGCCCGACGGGCGCCACGCTTGGCATGGCGACGGCCACCGGCACCATCGTCAACGATGATGTCGCCGCCGGCACCGGGGAGGTCCGCTTCCAGGTGACGAGCGACTGGGGCACCGGCTACAACGGGCAGGTGACGATCACCAACCAGCGGCCAACGGGGCTTTCCGGTTGGAACCTGACATTCGACTACGACGGCACCATTTCCTCCATCTGGGATGCCAGGATTGTCAGCCGGGTCGGCAACCGCTGGACCGTGGCCAGCGCCGGCTGGAACGATTCCATCCCCGTCAACGGATCGGTTTCATTCGGGTACGGTGGAGTCGCCGGCTCGACCTATCCACGGCCGACGAACTTCCTGCTTTCAGCGGGTTCGGTTCCAGCGCCCACCCCGGCTCCCGCCCCGGCACCCCAACCGACCGTCTCCATCGCTGGTGCCAGCGTCGTGGAGGGCAACTCGGGAACCCGGTCGCTCAACTTCTCCGTCTCGCTTTCCGCCGCGAGCGCCACTCCCGTCACGCTCACCGTGAAAACCGCCGACGGCGCGGCGGTGGCCGGATCCGACTACCAGGCCCTTGCCGCCTCGACCATCACGATCGCCGCGGGCGCCACTTCGGCAACCATCGCGGTTCCGGTCATCGGCGATACCTCCGTGGAACCCGACGAAACCCTGTCGGTGACGATTTCGGCGGCGACGGGCGCGGTGATCGCCACCGCCACGGCCACCGGCACCATCGTCAACGACGATGCCGCTCCGGCGCCGGCACCAAGTCCCAACCCCGTCCCGGGCGCGGCAAGGAAGCGCGTGGTCGGCTACTTCGCCGAATGGGGCATCTACGGCCGCAACTACACCGTTGCCGACCTGCCGGTGGACAAGCTCACCACCATCAATTACGCCTTCGCCAAGATCACCGATTCCGGCGAGGTGGGGCTTTTCGATTCCTGGGCCGCTGTGGAAAAACCGTTCGGGTCCGACACCTGGAACACGCCGCTGCGCGGAAACTTCCACCAATTGCAGCTACTCAAGGCCGCCCGTCCCAACCTCGAGATCATGATCTCCATCGGCGGCTGGACCCTCTCGGACAAGTTCTCCGATGTGGCGCTCACCGACGCCTCACGGGCCGGGTTTGCCGCCTCATGCGTGGCGTTCTGCAGGCAATACGGCTTCGATGGAGTCGATCTCGACTGGGAATATCCGGTTTCCGGCGGCCTCTCCTCGAACACCTACCGGCCTGAGGACAAGCGCAACTACACGCTGCTGGTCGAGGAAATCCGCAGGCAGTTCAACGCCGCCGACGCGCTCGACGGTGGGCACAGGCTCATTTCCATCGCCCTGCCGGCCGGGTTTGACAAGATTGTCAACCTGGAAGCGGCGGCGTTGGCGAAGTCGCTCGACTTCATGAATTTGATGACCTACGACTACCACGGCGCTTGGGAAAACACGACCAACCACCAGGCAGCGCTCTACGCCAACCCGGCCGATCCGTCGGCGGAGGGGGCGCGCTACACCATCGCTTACACGGTGGACGCCTACCTCGCGGCCGGGGTTCCCGCTGAAAAGATGGTACTGGGCGCTCCCATCTACGGGCGAAGCTGGCGAGGGGTGGGCCCCGCCAGCAATGGCCTGTTCCAGTCAGCGGCCGGAGCCGGCTCGGGAACCTGGGAAAATGGCTCGGTTGATTACGCCGACCTCCTCAACAAGGTCAAAACCCAGCCATCGGTGTACAAGCTGTACTGGGATGCCACCGCTGGAGTGCCGTATGTATACGCCCCCACGGTGGAGGGAGGCTGGTTCAGCACCTTCGAGAACACGCAATCGCTCAACCTGAAAATCGACTACCTCATGTCGAAGGGATTGGGGGGCGTCATGTTCTGGGAAGCGTCTGGTGATGTGAGGGACTCGAACTCCCCCGACTCGCTGATCGGCACCGCGGCCAAGCGACTGCTGTGAAGCCGCTCATCACCAAGGCGCGGCAGGTCCATGGATCCCATCACCGGCCGCGCCTTGGTGAGTGGTTTCGTCGAGGCGAATGTCAAAAGTTGGAATTTGCGGCCATTGATCAGGGCAAAGCATGTGTAAAAGACACTCAATCGAAAAGCAATGAGTTGACAAGCCCACTCCTGATGAAATAAATATTAAACAAGGTTGCTTCCCTCCCCGCAATCGACTCGCCTCATTGACTTATCAAGGAAGCGCTCATGGGGAACAACCTCCGTGCCACGGTCCGCACAGCATTCACCCTGATTGAACTTCTGGTTGTGATCGCCATCATCGCGGTCCTCATTGGGCTGTTGGTGCCGGCGGTCCAGAAAGTCCGTGAAGCCGCCAACCGGATGAGTTGCGCGAATAAAATGAAGCAGATCGGACTTTCCGTCCATGCTTACCATGACGCTTACAACACATTTCCCTCGGCCAGGCCCAAAAACCCAAGCGCGAACCAATGGGGCCAGTACACGACCTTTTCTTGGAATGTTATTCCAGCGACGACCCAATCCACTGGCGGATGGTTCATGAGACTTCTTCCATATATTGAGCAACAAAATCTACCGACTCCATTGCTTGGCATCTCATCCACCGCCAATATCGCTTCCACCGTCAATTCAATTGGCGGCAACAGGGTACAGATATTCGAGTGCCCCAGCGATGTTCTGGTATCTCAATTGGCCACGCAGTACAATCCTGCAAGAGCCCTCACCAGCTATGTCGGTGTGTCGGGAAATGATGAATGGAATGAAAACGGTTTCTTTGGCAGCAACGCGCGAAACGGCATCTTCGCCGTGTATAGTTGGGCATCGCAAACCCAGGCTCCGCCAAACTTCTCCGGTGTCTTGGACGGACTGAGCAACACCACCATGATTGGTGAAAGGCCCCCGGCCAATGATAGAAGCTGGGGATCTTGGAGAGGATCGGATTTTAATTCAGTCATGGCCAATCCTAACAGGGAAAGTTCCATCGTCACAGGTTGCACCACTCCGGGTTATTTTTCCCCCGATGTTGCCACGAACCGATGTGCCGTCACCCATTTCTGGAGCATGCATTCAGGTGGAGGAAACTGGGCGATGGGTGATGGATCCATCCGCTTCTTTGCTTACGCCGCTGGCACCACAGTCCTGCCCCAAATGGCGAGCCGTGATGGGGGCGAAACCATCCAAGAACCGTGAGCAAACAAACACCGGCAACGGAGGCTTGATCCATGGCTTGGGGCACGAAAAAGTTATTGGCATTTGTCGGAATGCTGATTTGCATGATTAGCGGCTGTGGAAGCTATGGATCCGCCAGCGGCACAGTCACATACAAGGGCAAGAAAGTGACTTCGGGCGGAGTCACATTGATCGCCAGCGACAACTTGCCCTATTCCAGCCTGATTTCATCTGACGGGACATTCAAAATTGAGAAAGTTCCTACCGGTTCCGTCAAAATCGGGGTGAATAGCCCCAATCCATCCAGCGATTTCCGTCAAAAGGCCAGGTCGGCCTCCGCAGCCTCAGAAGCGCTTAAGTCAAGTCCGTCCGCCACTTCTAATGTCCCGGCCAAATCATGGTTCCCGTTGCCAGACAAATATTCGGACCCACTTAATTCCGGTTTAACAGACACAATAAAAGGTGATTCCTCCATCATGATCGACTTGAAATAGCCCAACCAGTCAGCTCCTTATTTGATTGTCACCAAAGCAAATCCACCGTGTTTCCGATAATGCCTGCCTCTCATCATCCCGGTTCCTCGAGTCCCGCCATCTCCTTTGCCATCTGGCGTTCCTCCTCGGCGGGAACCACCAGCACGGAGCCTTCGGGAATCCGCAGGAAACCGAGACCACCTGTCACCTTGGCCCTCAATGGCCCGCAATGCTCGCCGATGCCCCCGGTGAAGGCCAGGGCGTCGATTCCCCCCATCGCGGCCGCCAGCCAACCCACCGCCTCACGGCACCGGGCGGCCAGGTGATCGATGGCAAACGCCGCGTCGGCATGGCCGCCTTCGGCCGCCTCGACCACCTTGCGGAAATCAGCCGACACTCCCGACAGCGCCAGCCATCCCGACTGCTTCCACAACACCCGGGCAAGCGAACCGGCATCGGCGCCGGGTTGGGCCAGCAGGTGAAGCAGCGCGCCCGGGTCGATCGAACCCGAGCGGGTGCCCATCGGCAATCCATCCAGGGGGGTGAATCCCATCGTGGTGGCGAAGGAACGCCCGTCGAGGATCGCCGTTCCGGAGCAACCCTGGCCCAGGTGCAGCACCACCAACCGCCTCGCGCCCTGGGCCCCCAGGAGTTCGCGCGCCCTGGCGGCCGACCAGGCATGGCTGAACCCGTGGAAGCCGTAGCGGCGCATTCCGAAATTCTTTTCCCAATCGGCAGGCACGGCATACCGGTGGTTCAGGGGCGGGATCGTGGCGTGAAAGGCGGTGTCGAAAAGGGCGATATGCCGTCCTTTTGGAAAAAGTAAACGGGCCGCCCGCAGGATGGCCAGGGCGGGCGGGTTGTGAAGCGGCGCGAGGACGCCGGTTGTTTCGAGTTCTTCCAACACCCCGGAACCGACCTCCGCCGGGGCCACGAACCGGAGACCGCCATGAACAACCCGGTGCCCGATGGCCAGGGGTGAAAGGTTCCTGCGGGCCAAGATCCTTCCAAGCGCCGCCACGGCGGATTCCGGTGACGCATCCGGCAGCGGTTCGTTTTCATCGGCGCCATGCCATGCCGGGGACGCCGCCAACAAGTCGGCTTGCCAGCGTCCCAGCACCTCGAGTCCGGAATCGAAAGCCGTCGCCTTGATGCTCGAGGAACCGGCGTTGAGAACCAGGAGGCACGCGCGCATGAACAGGCTCTCCCCGCGGGTGATAGGTGGATTTTATGCCAGCCAAGGCCATCACAGGGCTCCCACCCTGTGCGGCACTCCGGATTTCGCTAAGCTTAAAATGCGAATCCGTTCCGTCGGATCGGACCAGCGCCCGGCTTTCCCCTCCCGCCGGTTTCGCTTCGCTTGTTGATCGAAACCGGGGCCAATGCCCCGTGGCCTCGCAGGAAGCCCGAGATGAACAGCCCAACGGCAGCGCCGCCCCCCGCCCATCGCACCCTTGTACCCCAACCGGCGGCACTCGCCGAGGCGATCGAACGGCATGCCCGTTACACGCTGGGGCTTCCATGGGGAAACCTGACCAGCCATGAGAAACTCGTGGCCGTGAGCCTGGCGGTGCGCGAAAGGCTTATTGACGGCGTGCTTGAAACGGAGTCCCGCTACCGGCGGGAGGGCGCCAAGCGCGCCTACTACCTATCGGCGGAATTCCTCCTCGGCCGATCATTGATGAACAATCTCGTGAACATTGGCATGGTCGAGGAGTGCCGCAAGGTGCTGGAGGCCAAGGGAACCAGCCTCGACGAGATCTGCGAAATCGAGGAGGACGCGGCGCTCGGCAACGGCGGCCTCGGTAGGCTCGCCGCCTGCTTCCTCGACTCCGCGGCCACGCTTGGACTGCCGCTTTATGGATACGGCATCAACTACGAGTACGGGCTTTTCAAGCAGGAGATCCACAACCTCCAACAGGTGGAGCGCCCCGACGCGTGGCAGCGACTCGGCCGGTCTCCCTGGCAGATCGAGCGGATCGAGCGCACCTGCCATGTGCCCGTCTATGGGCGGGTTGTCATGGAAACCGACGCCCTGGGCCGCAAGAAGCAGCGCTGGGTCGACCACCAGACCATTATCGGCGTGCCGTTCGACATGCTTGTCGCCGGCTTCGGCGGCAAGACGGTGAATGTGCTGCGGCTTTACGCCGCCCGCGCCTCGACCGACTTCGAGATGAAGGTGTTCAACAGCGGCGACTACATCAAGGCCGTTGAGCAGAAGGTGCTTTCGGAGACGCTTTCCAAGGTGCTCTACCCGTCCGACCAGGTGCGCCAGGGGCAACTCCTGCGTCTCCTGCAGGAATACTTCATGGTGGCTTGCGCCCTCCGCGACATCCTCAGGCGGCACAGCGGCGACCTGGAAGGCGATTATTCACGCCTGCCCGACCGCATCGCCCTGCAACTCAACGACACGCATCCCGCCATCACGGTGGCCGAACTCATGCGACTGCTCATCGACGAGATCGGCATGGAGTGGGAACCGGCATGGAAGGTTGTCACGAAGTCGGTCGCCTACACCAACCACACCCTGCTTCCCGAGGCCCTCGAGCGCTGGCCGCTGCACCTGTTCGAGCAGGCGCTTCCGAGGCACCTCCAGATCATTTACGAGATCAACAGGCGGTTCCTCGATGAGGTCCGGCTGCGCTGGCCGGGCGACGAGGACCGCGTGCGCCGGATGTCGCTCATCGAGGAGGGCCCCGAGCAGAAGGTTCGCATGGCCAACCTCGCCATCGTCGGCAGCAAGTCGGTCAACGGCGTCGCGGCCATCCACTCCGAGCTCGTGAAGAAAGACCTGGTTCCCGATTTCCACGAGATGACGCCGCGGAAGTTCAACAACAAGACCAACGGCGTCACCCCTAGGCGCTGGTACATGGTGGCCAATCCGGAGTTGTCGGCGCTGCTGACCGCCACGCTCGGCCCCGACTGGATTTCCGACCTCGACAAGCTAAGGGCGCTGGAGCCTTTGGCCAACGATGATTCATTCCTGGCCAAGCTCAGGCTGGCCAAGAGGCACAACAAGGAACGCCTCGCCCGCCACGCGCACGCCAACACCGGCATCGTGCTCGATCCCTCCGCCCTGACGGACATCCAGATCAAGCGCATGCACCTGTACAAGCGGCAATTGCTCATGCTGCTGCGCGCCGCGTGGCAATACCTGCGGATCGTGGAGGATGGGCACACGCCCAAGGCGCCGCGCGTCTGCTTGCTGGCGGGCAAGGCCGCCCCCGGCTACATGGCGGCGAAGAAGGTGATCCACCTCGCCTGCCAGTTGGCCGACCTGATCAACCGCGATCCCCGGGCCAACAAGCACCTCAAGATGGCCTTCCTGCCGGATTACCGAGTCAGCCTCGCCGAGATCATGATCCCGGCCGCCGACCTCAGCGAGCAGATCTCCACCGCCGGTTTCGAGGCCTCGGGAACGGGAAACATGAAGTTCGCCATGAACGGCGCCCTCACGGTGGGCACGCTCGACGGCGCCAACATCGAGATCCGCGAGGAGGTGGGGCCGGAAAACTTCTACCTGTTCGGCAAGACGGTCGAGGAGATCTCGGCGCTAAGGCAGGCGAAGGTTCTCACCGGCAGGCCGGTTTACGAATCCAATCCCGACATCCGCCGCCTGATGGACGCGTTCCGCGCCGGTCGATTCAATGGCGCCGGCGAGGACACCTCATGGGTCTTCTCAACCCTGGTGGAGGAAACGGACCCCTATTACTACCTGACCGACCTTCCCGGCTACCTGGCGATCCAGGACAAAATCGACTCCGACTGGAAGGACGAGCGGGCCTGGGACCGCAAGTGCCTCCTCAATATCGCCCGAATGGGCAAATTTTCCTCGGATCGGACGATCAACGAGTACGCCCGGGAAATCTGGGGGATTTTGCCGGTGGTTTGAGTCGGGCCAAGGCCCGGCCCGTCCGCCCGCCGCGTTGTAGAATATCTGCGGGCAACCGGTTGGGCCGCAGATGACGGAAAACGCCAGCGAAGAGGCAGCGGAACACCGCCGCGCCATGCCGCGCTTCCGCGGTCAGGGTGTTGTCGCGCTCCTATACCTGATGGCGTTCGTGGCATGGGAAGCCACAGCCATGCCGGCCCTTGTGGCGGTGATCCTGTGCTCGAAATTGGCGCTTCATGAGTTCGCCACCGGTTGGTGGTTGCTGCGCTTCGATCCGGATTGGCGGCGTGGGCGCGTCTGCTTCTGGTTCCATCTGGCCTGGGGCCTGTGGAAGATGGCCGTGGCCGCCACGGCGATGCTACTGGGCGGAGTGCTCGTGGCGGTTCTCTTGGCCCGCTTCGGGAGAGTGCCGTTCCTCGCCTTCCTGGGTCCCATCCTCAGGGGCGCGGTGCTCACCGCCGGCGCCGGTTATGGTTTGTCTTTTCTGACCACCTACATCGCCTTGTCGTCCGCATGGTGGCACGGCGTGCGGGTATGGCTGGGCAGCGCCCAGCACCGATCCCGCCGGGAAGGCTTCTGGCCGCCCCGGGGAGACGGATCGAACCGGGCGCCCATGGTGGGCCTCACCACCCTCATCCTCACCCTCTACGCGGTCGGCGCTGGCGGACTGGCGACGCTTGGCATGGTGATCGCCCCAAGGTTCGCCGGGTTGGGCGCCGGGCCCGTCGCGGCGCTCACGGGCGCCGGCCTCCTCTGCTCACTCTTCGTCATCATCCATCTGTTCCAATCCGCCAATCGCCGATTCTTCGCCGAGAAAATCGAGGATTGCTGGCCCGACGAGCCCGCGGAGTCGGTCGCCGTCATCCCCTCCTCATGACCACCAGGGTATCCCGGGCATGATCCACGCCTACCTGCTGTTCCTGTCCGGTCTGGCCGCCGTGCCGATCGTGCTGCACATGCTCAAGCGCGGCAAGCCCAAGCCGGTCACCTTTCCCGCCATGCGTTTCCTGCTGGAAAAACAAACGATTTCCCGCCGCCGCATGCAACTCCAGAACATCCTGCTCCTGCTGCTGAGGATCGCCCTGATCGTTCTGGCCTGCCTGGCCCTGGCGCGGGTGCGGATCGCCAACCCCGGCATCGACCTCGGCCAGGGCGCCAGCATGGATGTCGCGATCGTGCTCGACCTGAGCGCCAGCATGGCCGCGAGGGAGGGGCGCGGCACCCCGCTGGACGAGGCGAAGAGGCTCGGAGGGGAAATCCTCTCGCGCCTGTCGGAGGACAGCCGGGTCATCCTGATGGCGGGCGGGGGAACCGACCTCGTGGCCGGTGAGGGACACGAGGGCGATCCCATGTGGGCGCCTCCGTCGCGCGCCCTCCAGCAACTCGATCCGGTCGAACCTCGCCCGCGTGACGGATCGTTGTCGCCGGGCCTGAGGCGGGCGCTCTCGGCGCTGTCCTCCCCCTCCGGTGACGGCCGTGGACGGAGGAAGTTGCTCGTTGTTCTTTCCGACTCGACCCGCCGCGCCGCCATGCCCGAGGGCGGATTCCCGGAAAAGCCTGATGAGGTCGATGCCCTTTGGCTGGATGTCGGCTTCGTCAAGGGAGTCGACTTCCAGGCCGCCGGTCTGGCCGCCGATCCGCCGGTCGCCGCGCCCGACGCCCAGATTCTGCTGCGCGGATCGGTCATCGCGCGGGGCGAGGGCACCGGCGGGGGCAAGCTCCAGGCCCAGGCCGCGTTCACGCTCGAGAACGATCCGGAACCGGGGCGCGGCCCCGACCGGCGCGGCGTGGAACTTTCCCCCGACGATCCGCCCCTGGCCATCGATTTCAACCGCAAGGTTCCGCCCCTGCCGAACGGACAGCGCTCAGGCTCGTGGCAATACAGCCTGCGCATCCAGCCCGATGACGGCGCCCCAGGCAACAACCAGCGGTTCATCACCCTGCCCGTCCGACGGGAAGTTCTCATCCTGGTCGACAACGACTCCGACGCCGACTTCCTTCTCTCGGCGTTCGAGGCCCTCAGGAAACATCCCGCCGAGGTCCAGCCCATCGCGAGGGCCGAGGCGTGGTCGCCCCAGGCGCTGGCGGGCTACAAGTCGGTCTGGCTGGTGGAACCGCGGGATCCGCCCGAGTCTTTGTGGAAGGCGCTTCTCCCCTGGGTGGTCCGCGGGGGCGGACTGGTCGTGGTTCCCGGCGGACAGGGAACCCGGGTGGCGGCCTATCAGGTCGCCGACGCCGAGGCCCTGTTGCCGGCGCTGCCCGGACAACTCAAGGTCCTCGACAGGAAGTTGCGCGGCCGACGCTGGAAACCCGCCGACCTCACCCATGCGGTCATTCGCGACATGGTGGCGCTCGGCAAGTCCGGACAGGTTGATTTCGCCCAGCCCGAATACGAACCCCTGGCCTTCAGGCACTGGTCGCTCGGCAAGGTGAACGCCGAGGGCGCCGTGCTGGCCAACCTTGAACCTTCCGCCGCGGGCGAGGCGGAGGATGCCATCCTCGCGGAGAGGGTGAAGGGGCAGGGCCGCGTGCTGCTTCTGGCCACCGGCCTTGATGGCAGGCTGTTCGACGACCTGAGAAGCTGGAACAACTACTGGACCGACTCGTCGTTCGGCCTGGTGCTCACCGACCGGATCGCCGACCACCTCGCGGGCGCCGATGCCGCCACGGGTGGCGGTTCGAACTTCGAGCTGGGCCGCGAGGTGGAGATCGATGTCGGCCCGGGACCGTGGCGGCTGCCGCTGAAGCTGCGAGGTCCGGGCTTGGCGCGGGAGGGAACCGAGCTTTCGCTACCCGAGGGAAAGACCGTCGTCGAGGGGTTGCTGGCCCGCGAACCGGGGCACTACCAGATCCGCGACGCGGGGGGAGCCCATGTGAGGCAATTCAGCGTCAATGTTCCGGCCGACGAATTCGACCGCTCGAAGGCCGACGGCCCTTCTCTCGAGGCGTTCACCGGCCCCGGAAGGGTTCGCGCCGTGGGGCCCGGCGAGGCGGTGGAGGCCGTGCTGGCCGACTCCTGGCGCGGAACACTGGAACTGATGCCGCCCCTGTTGGCCCTGGTCGTCGTGCTCCTGGCCGTGGAAGGCTGGTACGCGAACAGGCTGCAGAAGCGCGGTGACACCGTGGCGGGGAGGGCCGCCTGATGTTCGAGTTCCAGCCGATATGGCCGTTCGTCCAGACCAACAAGCCTGTTTTCTGGGTGGCCGCGCTGCTGGGCTTCCTGGTCACGGTGATCACGCTGGCCAGCTACCGGGGCGTGCGCGGCGCCTCATGGCCGCGCCTGGCCCTTTTGGCCCTGCTCCGTCTCGCGGCGCTCGCCATGGCGTTCCTGGCGTTCGCCAGGCCGACCCTGGTGCGGACCGACACGGAGTCGCCGCCCGGGCAGCTCACGATTCTCCTCGATTCGTCCCGCAGCATGGCGACCGCCGACGAAGCCGATGGCGCCAAGCGATTCCTCAAGGCGATCGCGCATCTCAAGGCCGCCAAGCCGATCCTCGACCGCCTCAAGTCGGAGGCCAACATCGACACCCGGCTGTTCCGGTTCGCCGAGGGCGTGGAACCGCTCGACATCGAGAATCCCGGCGCTCCCGACGGACAGCTCACCGACCTGGGCGGCGCCATGCGCGCCCTGCTCGACAAGGCGGGCGACATGACGGATCCTCGCGGCCTGCTCGTCCTTGGCGACGGCATCGAGACAGGCGCCAGGCGGTTTCCGGCGCGAGCCCAGGCGGGAGCCTGGCGGCGGGCCCGCAGTCCCGTCTCGACATTCTCCTATGGCGGGCCGGCGGCCGACACGGGCAGGCGCGACATCGCCCTGACCGACATCCGGGTGGAACCCGTTCCCAGGATTCCCCACGGCGGCGAGATGCGGGTGATCGTGGATATTGACTATCCCGGGTTTTCCTCGACACGCGCGCGGTTCAGGCTCAAGCTCAACGGCGAGGAAGTCGAGGCGACCGCCGGGAATGTGGGCGGAGGCAGGCAGGGAAACCCCAGGGGCGAGGTTGTCCTGCCGGCGGGGGAAACATCCGCCCGCGTCGAGGTCAGGCACAAGCCCGTCCAGCCGCTGGGAGAGGTCAAGGTGGAGGTGAGCGTCGGCCATCCCGACAACGGGCAGCCTTTCCCCGGAGAGCAGACGGCGGCCAACAACTCGATCACCACCTTCGCCCATGTCGCCAAGGAGGGCATCAGCATCCTGGTGCTCGACAAGCCGAGGGCCTTCGAGCCCCAGTCGATCATCGACACCCTCGCCCGGGATCCCGTTGTGAGCGTCTACCCTGTCTGGCTCAGGGGCGCGGGGCCCGCCGGCCGAGACCTGCTCGAACTCGACCAGCGCCACTACGACATCGTCGTGATCGGCGACATCACCCCCGCGCAACTCGATGGCGCCTCACCGGGCGCCGCGAAGAAAATCGAGGAGATGGTGGCGCTGCGCGGATCGGGCCTGCTTCTTTTGGGAGGATACGCGGCGTTCGGAAACGGCGGCTGGAACGCAACGGCACTCAAGCCCGCCATTCCCCTGCGGATGGCTCCCGGCGCTCCCGCCGAGAAGTTCGTCCGCATGAAGCCCACCGCCGCGGGCCTGAGGATCTGCTCCTATTTCATGGCCCTGGGCGCGGGCGAGGCCGAGAGCCGCAAGGCCTGGGACAGCCTCAAGGAACTTGAGGGGTACAGCAAGCTCGGAACACCCGACGACAACGCCACCGTGCTCGCCACGGTTGAGAACGACGAACCGCTCCTCGTGGCCAAGCTCGCCCACGGCAAGGGCCGGGTGCTGGCCTTCGGCGGGGACACGACGCACCGGTGGATCCGCGACCGCGAGTCGAGGCGACTCCACGAGCGATTCTGGTCGAGGCTGGCCCGCTGGCTGGCCCGGCAGGACACCCTCGCCGGCAGCGCCTACCTCACCCTCCAGACAAGGCGGGTGCCCGTGTTGCCCGAGCGCGGCCCCGGATTCCTCGCCGGAATGCTCACCAACCAGGGAACCCCCGTCCCCAAGGCGGATCTCAAAATCACCCTCACGGGGCCCGACGGCAAGGCGATCGGCCCGGGTGGAAAACCGCTTGAAGGCCCGCCTCTCCCCCTGCCGTTCCAGCGCAAGGACGAGGAGGCCCAGGGGCAGGTCGACGCCTCGCTATTGGCAAGGCCGGGCATTTACACCGCGCAGTTGGAGGCTTCAGGAAACCTTCCGGGAGGCGAACGGATCCAGGACAAGGTCGAGGCCAGGTTCCAGGTTTTCGAGGACGACCGGGAACTTCTCAAGCTGGGCACCGACCTCAAGTTCCTCGAGGGCCTCGCCCGCGACGGGGGCGGCGTCGCCCGTCGCGGCGACGACCTCGGCGAGTTCCTGCGCGGCCTCCTCACCAAGATATCCGACCGCACCCGCAAGGTGGTCGAGCGAGTTCCCGACTGGTCCGCGGACTCATTTTCCCCGTTCCTCATCGCCTTTTTGGCCACTTTCATCGGCATCCTGCTCGCGGAGTGGTCGCTCCGCAGGCTCTGGGGACTTCTCTGACCCGCCATGCCCAACAGCGGTTTCATGCTGCATGTCTTCGTGTTCCAGTCCATCCTGCTGGGGCTGGGACTCCTGATGGCCCGCTGGACGGGGCAGGATCCCGTATCATCGTGCCGGTGGAGCCTCGAGGCGGTCGCGCTGGGCGTGCTGGGAGGCGTGGCCATGGGATTCGCCGCCTTGCGGCTGACATCTCTACCGGTGTTCAGCGACCTGGAGAGGATGGTGGATCGCGAAATCGCGCCGTGGTTCGACGGCCTCTCCACGCAGGACCTGCTCGCGATTTCACTGATGGCCGGCGCCTCCGAGGAGGTCCTGTTCCGCGGAGCGCTCCAGCCATGGATGGCCCTCTGGCTGCCCGGCGGGGAATGGACGGCCATCATGGCGGCGGCGGCGCTTTTCGGGCTGTGCCATGCCCTGAGCCCGGCCTATTTCCTGTTCGCCTTCGGGCTTGGGGCCGTCTTCGGATGGGCCTCATGGGCCATGCAGGACCTCTCCTTCGCGATCATCCTGCATGCCGCCTATGACGCCGTTGTGCTGCTTGACATGGCGGTCAGGCGCCAACAAGCGGAGAAATGATCTGGAATCGCTTCCCGAAAATCGGTTAGGCGCCCCGCCGGGGGATTCTTTCCGGATGGAGGCATCGGCATGATTCGGCCACGCGATTGGCTCGGGCTGGGAGCGATGGTGCTGGCGGGGGCGGCGGGGCGGGCCACCATGGCGCAGGCCCCCGCGACGGCGCCGGCCGGCACCCAGGCGGGTCATGCCGTGGCCATCGTGAACGGCGAGGTCATCAGCTCGGCCGACCTCGAGCAGGCCCACAAGTGGATGGGCCCGTCGCCGGTGCCCGTGCCTTCCAACCGCAAGCGCCAGCAGGACCTCGAGGCGCTCAGCCTGCTCATCGACGACCTGCTCATGCAGCAATTCCTGCGCGCCAACGGCCCGCAGGTCACGCAGGCGGACCTGGCGCAAAAACTCAACGAACTGCAGGGAGAACTCAAGAAGCAGAACAAGTCGATCGCCGACCTCTGCAAGGAGGCGGGCGTGAGCCAGGAGCAACTGGTCAGGAACATGCGCACCAAGCTCGCTTGGGGCGGTTTCGCGTCGCCGCGGGTCACCGACGAGATGCTCAAGGCCTATTACGACGGCTTCAAGGATTTCTTCGACGGCACGATGGTGCATGTGAGCCATATCGTGTTGCGGATATCCCCGGCGATGACCGCGGCGGAACGACAGGCCGCCGTCGATAAGCTCAAGGCCGTTCGCGGAATGATCGTCAGCCGGAAGATCGACTTCGCCGCGGCGGCCAAGCAGTATTCCCAGGAGGCCAACGGGCCGATGGGTGGCGTGATCGGCTTCGTGCCACGGAAGTTCGCCGTCGACGAGGCGTTCGCCCGGGCCGCGTTCGCGCTCAAGCCGGGGGAGATCAGCGAGCCGGTGCCGACGGAATTCGGGGTTCACCTGATCCAGTTGAACGAGCGGAGGCAGGGGCCGGGCTCGACATGGGAAAAGGCCAAGGCCGACGCCCGCGAGTTTTACATCGAGGAGATGTTCCAAGCCGTCCTGGCCCAGCAGCGCAAGGCGGCGCGCATCGAGGTGCTTTTGAAATAGGGCGGACAAGCGCGGTGTGAAAAAGGCCTCCGGGGTCATCCCCGGAGGCCTTTTGTTGTGCTGTGCCGGAACAGGTTGTTCCTCAGCCTCCCGGAAGACGCCGGGCCCGGATTTCCGCATCCAGCCTGGCGATGAACTCATCCACGCCCATGGTTCCCAGGTCGCCGGCCACGCGGTCGCGCGCGGCCACGCCGCCCGACTGGGCTTCCTTCTCGCCGACGACGGCCATGTAGGGAACCTTGTCGAGGGTGGCGGCCCTGATGCGGGCCCCGATCTTGTCGGATCCGAGGTCGGATGTGGCGCGCAAGCCCGCGGCGCGCAACCGGGCCTCCACGCCGCGGGCGTATTCCGCCGCCTTCTCGCTCACCGGAAGCACGCGCACCTGCTCGGGGGCCAGCCAGGTGGGGAAAGCCCCGGCGAAATGCTCGATCAGGATGCCCATGAACCGTTCCATCGACCCGAACGGAGCCCGGTGGATCATCACGGGCCGGTGGGCCTTGTTGTCCGCGCCGATGTACTCGAGGTCGAACCGCCTCGGCAGGTTGTAGTCGAGCTGGACCGTGCCCAGTTGCCACTCCCGCCCGATGCAATCCCTCACCACGAAGTCGATCTTGGGCCCGTAGAAGGCGGCCTCGCCTTCCTCGGCGGTGTGCGGCATGTCGAGGGACTTCACGATCCTGAGCAGCGCGGCCTCGGCGGCGTTCCAGTCGTCGTCGCTGCCAACATACTTGTCGGATCCCTTGGCGCGCAGGCCGATGCGAACCCGGTAGTCGCCAAGCCCCAGCGTCTTGAGCACGAACCGCACAAGCTCGATGTTGGCCCGCAGTTCCTCCTCGACCTGCTCGGGCGTGACGAACAGGTGGGCGTCGTCCTGGGTGAATCCGCGCACGCGCGTCATCCCCGATAGCTCACCCGTCTGCTCGTAGCGGTAGACGGTGCCGAACTCCGCCAACCGCACGGGAAGATCGCGGTAACTGCGCTGAACGGCCTTGAAAATCTGGATGTGGTGGGGGCAGTTCATCGGCTTGAGCAGGTAGCCTTCCTGCCTTTCAAGCCAGACGAGCAGGGCCTTGGCCTGCGCCTCGGAACCGACGGCGCGGTCGAAATCGGGCAAGTTGATCGAATGGAGCCGGAGGATTTCGGCGGCCTGCCTCGCGGTGGCCTCGAGCTTGGCCGCGGGGGTCTTGGCCTCGGTGTATCCGGGGATCACAAGCGAGGCCTGCGACAGGAAAAGGCCCATCTCCCGCTCGCGGGCCTCATCCAGCGGGCCGGAGGCCAGGCGGTACTGCAGCAGGTCGAGGGCCGAGGCGGCGGGGTGGTGGTAAAGCGGAGGGAACTGGGCGTCGCGGTAGTAGGGGAAATGACCGCTGGTGCGGTACATCTCAAGCCTGCCCACATGCGGCGTGTAGACCGGATCGTACCCGCGGCGAACCAGTTCATCCCGCAGGAACTGCTCGAGCAGGCCGCGGATCAGCGCCCCCTTGGGCATCCACAGGATTAGTCCCGGGCCGGCGAGCGGGCTGATGGTGAACAGGTGGAGTTGCTTGCCAAGAACCCGGTGGTCTCGTTTCTTGGCTTCCTCCAGTTGCTTGAGGTAGGCGTCGAGGTCCTTCTGCGAGAAAAAGGCGGTGGCGTAGAGCCGTTGCAGCTGCTGCCTGCCCGCGTCGCCTTTCCAATAGGCGCCCGCCAGCGACATCAGCTTGAACGCGCCGACCTTTCCGGCATGCGGAATGTGGGGGCCCCGGCACAGGTCGACAAACTCGCCCTGGCGGTAAAAGCTCAGCGAGGGAAAACGCGCGAGGTCCTCATCGATGTGTTCGACCTTGAGCTTCTGGCCCATGTCGCGAACCAGTTCCCGCGCCTGTTCCACGGGCCGCTCGAACCGCTCGAAAGGTTCCTCCAGGGAGATCAGCCGGCGCATTTCCTCCTCGATGCGCGGAAAATCCTCCTCGCGGATCGGGGTGGGCGACTCGATGTCGTAGTAGAACCCGTTTTCAAGGGCCGGGCCGAAGGCGAGTTGCGAACCGGGGAACAGTCGCACCACCGCGCGCGCCATGATGTGCGCGCACGAATGCCTGAGAACCTCGAGGGCTTCCGGATCCCTGTCGGTGAGCAGCTTCACCTTGGTGTTTTCGGTCTCGGGAAGCGGGGCGGACAGGTCGCGAACTTCGCCGTCCACCACGGCGGCAATGGCGGCTTGGGCCAGCTTGCGGCCGATCGATTCGGCCAATTCACGGGCTGTCAGGCCCGGGGAAATCACCCGACTGGAACCATCAGGAAGACATACCGACGGCATGGTGCGTCCCCGGCGTTTGTCTCAGGTGTGAATCAGGCGCGCGCGGAGGGGCGGTTACTCACCCACATACGGCAACAGGGCCAGGAAACGGGCCCTCTTGACGGCATCCTTCACGGCGCGCTGGAAGGCGGCGCAGTTGCCGCTGCGCTTGCGGCTGAACATCTTTCCTTGGCCGGTGCACATCTTGCGCAGGGTGCTCACATCCTTGTAATCCACGAACGCGGGCCGAGGGCACCCTTCCTTCGTACAGAAACGGCAACGATTCTTGCGGGCCTTACCCTGCTTCTTCTGAACCATCGGTGCGCGACGCCCCCGTCTTGGTGTTCCAACAATCGGCAAGCCACTATGGTAGATGCCATGACAAGGGGTGTCAACCAACCGGATTGGCCCCCGCCCGGGTCAAGGAACCGATTCCCATGCGTTTTCTCGCCTGCCTGATCGCGCTCGCCACCGTTTCCTTGGCCAGGGGAGGGCCACCGGTCGTGGTTCTCATCGTCGGCGATGACCTCGGTTATGCCGAACTGGGCTGCTACGGCCAGAAAATCATCCAGACCCCGGAACTTGACCGGATGGCCCGCGAAGGCACCCGGTTCACCGCCTACAGGTCAGGCTCACCGGTATGCGCCCCTTCGCGCTGCTGCCTGCTCACCGGCCGGCATTCCGGCCACGCCGCCATCCGCAACAACAGGGAAATCAAGCCGACCGGCCAGGAACCCCTGCCCGAGGGCATCGAGACCATCGCCAACCATTTCAAGCGCCAGGGATACGCGACCGCCGCCGCGGGCAAATGGGGACTCGGAACGAACGAAAACGCCGGCGACCCCCTCAAGCGCGGATTCGACCACTTCACCGGCTACCACTGCCAGAGGCACGCCCACAACCATTTTCCTTCGTTCCTCTTCGTCGACGGCGCGAAGGTGCCGCAACCGGGCAACACCGACGGCGACACGGGCGCGACCTGGTCGCAGGATGTCTTCGAGAAGCAGGCCCTCGACTGGCTCGACCAGCACAAGGAAAAGCCTCTCTTCCTTTTCCTGCCGGTGATCGTTCCCCATGTCGCCCTGCAGGCGCCGGAGGATGCCATCGCGCCCTACCTCGGAAAGTTCGACGACCCGCCTTATCCGGGAAACAAGGGCTACCGCAAGCACCCGAGGCCCCGTGCCGCCTATGCCGCGATGATCTCGCGCTTCGACCGCATGGTGGGCCGGGTGATCGACAGGCTGCGCCGTCAGGCCCGGGAAAACGACGCCCTGGTGATGGTGACATCCGACAACGGCCCGACGCACGATGGCGTCGGCGGGGCCGACTGCGAATTCTTCAAGTCCTCAGGCGGCCTCCGCGGCATGAAGGGGTCGGTTTACGAGGGGGGAATCCGCGTGCCGCTATTGGCTTGGGGTCCCGGAAGGGTGCGCGCCGGCGCCGTTGCCGACATCGACTGCTACGCTCCCGACATCTTCGCCACCCTGGCGCAGGCGGCCGGGATCCGGGTGGATGGCACCGACGGAATCAGCCTCATGCCGACGCTCACGGGCCAGGGAAGGCAACCCAGGCACGATGTGATGTATTGGGAGTTTCCGGGCTACGGCGGCCAGCAGGCCATCCTTGCGGGCGGGCTCAAGTTGGTGCGCGCGAAACTGGCTTCCAAGGCTCCCAAAACGGAGTTGTTCGACCTCGCAAAAGACCCCGGCGAAAAGGACGACCTGGCGCCCTCGCGTCCGAATGATGTGGACCGGTTGCTCAAGCTCGCGGCAAGCCAAAGGGTTCCGAGCGAACTTTTCAAGTTTCCGGCGCTTGACAACCAGCGGAACTAGGAGAAGGGCGCGGACGCCTAGGCCGGGTTTTCCGTCGGACGAATTCGGGTATCACCTTCCTGGCGGGCCGCCAGCCGGTTGATCACTTGGAGGAACGCCTCGGCGCTCGCCTCGATGACATCGGTGCTGATGGCCCGGCCCGACATGCTTTTGCCCTGGTGCTCGGCCTCGATGTGGGCCTCGCCCTGGGCATCTTCCCCCACGGTGACGCTGCGAAGTCGGTAGTCCTTGAGCACCACCTGGATTCCCGTGATCCGCTCGATCGCCTTGAACACGGCGTCGATCGGGCCGTCGCCAATGGCGGAATCGCGATGGATGGTCCCTTCCTTGTCCCACAGGCAGACAACCGCCGAGGGAATCGTGGCAGATCCCGCGTTGCAGGAGACGGCCTCAAGGGTCCAGGCCGTTTGTCCCGGTTCGGTGGAATGCACCTGCTGCTCGCAAAGCGCCTCGATGTCGGCGTCGTAGATCGTTTTCTTGCGGTCGGCCAGCACCTTGAAGGCCTCATAAACCTTTTCAAGCTGTCCGTCGTCGAGGTGATAGCCCAGGTCGATGACCCGTTGCCTGAGGGCATGCCTGCCGGAATGCTTGCCAAGCACGAGTTCGGTTTGCGGTACGCCGACATCCTCGGGCCGCATGATCTCGTAGGTGCTGCGCTCCTTGAGCATGCCGTCCTGGTGGATGCCGGCTTCATGGGCGAATGCGTTCTGGCCGACGATGGCCTTGTTGCGCTGTACGGCGATGCCGGTCACATGGCTGATCAGCCGGCTGGTGGAATAAAGCCTCTTGGTCTGGATGCCGGTTTCCAACCCGAAGAAGTCGCGACGGGTGCGGAGCGCCATCACGATTTCCTCGAGGGCGCCGTTGCCGGCGCGCTCACCGATGCCGTTGATGGTGCACTCGATCTGGCGGGCGCCCTCCCGCACCGCCGCGAGGCTGTTGGCCACGGCCAAGCCAAGGTCGTTGTGGCAATGGACTGAGAGGACAACCTTGTCGATTCCCCGCACATGCCTGCGCAGGTGGGCGATGCAGGCGGCGTACTGCTCGGGTACCGCGTAGCCGACCGTGTCGGGAATGTTGACGGTGGTGGCGCCGGCCTCCACCACGGCCGAGACGACATCGGCAAGGAAGTCGAGTTCGGTGCGCGCGGCATCCTCGGGGCTGAACTCGACATCGGACACATGGCTTTTGGCGCGGCGGACCCCTTCAACGGCCCTCCGGATGATCTCATCCTTGGCCATCTTGAGCTTGAATTCACGATGGATGGCCGATGTGGCGAGGAACACATGGATTCGCGGGCGCGGATTGTCCTTGAGGGCCTCGGCGGCCCGGTCGATGTCGGCATTGTTGCAGCGGGCCAGGCCGCAAATCACCGGACCGGTAACCTGCCGGGCGATGGCTTGCACCGCCTCGAAGTCACCCGGGGAGGCGATCGGAAACCCGGCTTCGATGATGTCGACACCAAGTTCCTTGAGCGCATGAGCCACTTGGAGTTTTTCGCCAAGGTTCATGCTCGCGCCGGGAGACTGTTCGCCATCCCGCAAGGTTGTGTCGAATATCAGGATCCTGTCGTCGCTCATATCGCACCAGGGGGCCCTACCACCGGAGGGGGGGGTGGCTTGAACCTTAATCCCAGCATAATCGCTACCCCGGGATTGGAAAAGTTCCTGGGAAGGCCGATCAAACGATCTAGTACCCACAAATGTGCTAGTCAAATAGGGCAACCTTTGATATCATCTTGTTAAGATCTCATTGCTAACGGACCACGATGGTCCGGCAGGGCGCTGCTATGTCCCCTCAGGCAGCACCAATTGTGATGATGATTGAGTCCCCGACAAGGGCGCTTGCCCTTGCTAGCACACGAATTTAGGAATCGGTCATATGGTCCCTTTTGGAAAAGTTGCCGAACATATCGTCGCCGAACCGTTTCGCCCCTTCCGCCTCGGCCTTTCCAGCGGCAAGCAACTGGACATTCTCAACCCCGAGATGATTCTCCTTGGCCGAAATTCAGTGAGGATTTACACCTCCGCTGGAAAAAACAACGCTTGGGAAGATGTCCTGCTCACGCACATGCTGGCTATCGACCTCATCAATTCCTGAAACACGCTCGGCCCACCCGGGATCATTCCTGTCCCGCATGCCGTGACTTCCGTGCGAAGTCATTTCATCGTGTATGCTCCATGACATGAGTACATTCGCGTTTGTGAGTCTTGGCTGCCCGAAAAACCTGGTCGACTCGGAGCGGATGCTGGGCAAGTTGGCCCAGGAAGGCTTCACGCTGATTCCCGACGCCGCCCAGGCCGATGTGGTGGTGGTCAACACCTGCGGTTTCATCGAACCGGCAAGGCAGGAATCCCTCGGCGTCTTGCGCGAAATGGTGGAATTGAAAACCGGTGGCAAAGTCAAGGCGGTGATCGCCGCCGGGTGTCTGGCTGAAAAGGAAAAAGACGGACTGCGCGAGCAGGTTCCCGGCCTTGATCACCTCGTCGGTGTCTTCGGCCGTGAAGAGATTGCCCAGGCCGTTGAACTCAGCCTTGAGAGGGCCGGCAATCGCAAAGGCCGAAAAAGGCTCGCGACACAGGATATTGAAGGGATTTTCCGGCCCGCGCCCGTCAAGGCACTGGAAGACACCGCGCGCCTCCGCGCGACGCCAAGGCACTACGCCTACCTCAAGATTTCCGAAGGCTGCGACAGGCTTTGCACCTTCTGCGCCATCCCGCAGATGCGCGGGAAGCATGTCAGCAAGGCCCACGAGGAGGTATTGAGGGAGGCGCGCGAACTCGCCTCCGACGGCGCTCGCGAGCTATGCCTGGTCGCGCAGGACAGCACCTACTACGGCATCGACCTTTATGGCGAACCGAGGCTTGCCGCCCTGCTGCGCGACCTCGATAAGGTCGAGGGCATCGACTGGATCAGGTTGCATTACGCCTATCCGGCCCATGTCGGCGACGACCTCGTTGAAACCCTCGCCAAGGCGGAAAAGATTGTTCCCTATATCGATATGCCCCTGCAGCACATCAACGACCGCGTGCTGCGGCGCATGAACCGCAAGACGACGCGCGCCGCCACCGAGGAAATCATCGGCCGCCTGCGCGCGGGCATTCCAGGCCTTGTGCTGCGATCCACCTTCCTCGTGGGCTTTCCCGGTGAAACCGAGGAGGAATTCAGCGAACTTGCCGAATGGGTCAAGGATGCGAAAATCGAGAGGCTGGGCGTCTTCCCCTACAGCCATGAGGCCACAACTCCCTCGGCGCGCCTCGACGGGGCCATTCCCGAGGAGGAAAAACTCCGCAGGCGCGATCATCTGATGGCGGTGCAGCAGCAGGTCGCCTTCGCCCATGCGGAATCGCGGGTGGGGCAGGTGGTTCCCGTGATGGTTGACGGACCTGACCCGGAGTTGCCGGGCTGGCATATCGCCCGCACGATGGCTGATGCCCCGGACATCGACCCGGTCGCTCGCATCAAGGCCCGCAGCCTTGATTCCGGTTCCATCATCCGGGCCGAGATCACCGGCGCCGATGGTTACGATCTCGTGGGCAAGCCAGCCCGGCGACGCTAGGAAACTCGCCGGAGCGGGCCATGACCACCACGCCAAGTGAGCCGGGCTTCAGTTCCATCCCCAACCTGCTGTCACTTTCACGCCTCCTGGCCACGCTTCCCCTCTGCGCGGCGATCGCACTGGAGGCTTGGGGCGCCGCCTTGGCCCTTTGGGCTTGGGTTTCCATCACCGACTGGCTCGACGGCGCCCTCGCCCGCGCCTGGAAGCAATCGAGCGCGCTGGGCCGGGTTCTGGATCCCCTTGCCGACAAGGTTGCCGTCCTCGGATCGCTTGTCTGCCTTGTCCCCGCCGGAATGCGGGGCGGCTACCTCGAACCCTGGATGGTGGCGCTGTTGGTCGGGCGCGAATTCATCGTGACAGGCCTGAGGGGCGAGATGGAACGCCGCGGCGTGCCATTTGGCGCCGATTGGTCGGGCAAGGTGAAAATGGTGGCCCAGGTGCTGGCGATCTCGCTGGCGTTGGTTCGCGAATGGCTTGGCTCGAGCCGACCGGGCCAATGGATGGACTTGGCGCTCGGCGCCTCCGTCTGGATCATGCTTGCAGCGGCGCTCGCCAGCGGTGTCCATTACGGCCAGCAGGCCTTCGTCAGGCGCGGGGAGACTTCTTGATGACACGGGAACTCGGATTCGTCATTGTCGGCTGCGGCATGATCGCGCGGTTTCACGCCCGCGCGCTGGCCGAGGTTCCCGGGGCCCGGGTCAAGGGACTTGTCAGCCGTTCCACCGAGGCGGCCAGGAAAATGGCCGATGAACTCGCGCTGACTGGCGCGGGCCTGTTCACCGACCTCGCCCAGGCCATCGCCCAGCCCGGCGTGGATGTTGTGATCATCACGACGCCCTCCGGAGCCCACCTCGAACCGGCCAAGGTGGCGGCGCGGGCGGGCAAGCATGTGGTTGTGGAAAAACCCCTTGAAGTCACCACCGCGCGCTGCGATGAACTCATCGAGGCATGCAACTCAAGCGGCGTGCTGCTGGGCGCGATCTTTCCCTCGCGCTTCGGCGACGCCAACCGGGAACTCAAGGCGGCCGTCGAGGCCGGGCGCTTCGGACGACTCACCCTCGCCGAAACCACCTGCAAATGGTGGCGCTCGCAGGCCTACTACGACGAGGGCGGCTGGAAGGGCACCAAGGCCCTCGACGGCGGCGGGGCCCTCATGAATCAGGCCATCCACAATGTCGACCTGCTGTTGTGGCTCATGGGGCCGGTTGATTCCGTCGGAGCCCATGTCGCCACCCTGGCCCACGAGCGCATCGAGGTCGAGGACACCGCCGTCGCCTGCCTCAGGTTCAAAAATGGCGCGCTGGGCGTCATCCAGGCCACCACTTCCGTGCACCCGGGATTCCCCAAGACCATCGCCGTTCATGGCGATGGCGGCACGGCCCTCGTGGAACAGGACGACCTCGTCCACTGGACCTTCCGCGACGAGACCCCACGCGACAACGAGATCCGCGAACGCTTCCGGCAGAAAACCGGGGCCTCAGGCGGGGCCAGCAATCCCGCGGCGATCTCCCACGAGGGCCACGCCCGCCAGTTGCGCGACTTCGCCCAGGCCATTCGCTCGGGCGGCAAGCCGGTGGTTGATGGCCGGGAAGGAAGAAGGGCCGTGGAACTGATCGAGGCGATCTACAAGTCGGCCTCCACGGGTTCTTTCGTCAGGCTCTGACCCGGCTCATCGCGACATTTCGGCCGTCATCTTGAGCAGTTTCTCGAGCATCAGGTCGGAGGCTTTCACCTCGAGCCTGTTGGTGCCCATCCATGTTTCGTAACCTCCCACGCCATGGTGCCTGGGAGTGGGCAGGTATCCGTGGTAGCCATGCGCCAGCGACACCATCCACGCCGGCTTCACGGGGCTGCGCTTCCGGTATTCGAGGCCGATCTCGCAAAACACCTCGCAGGGCATCGTGGCCACCGCGGCATCGCCGATCCGAAGCACCTGAAGGGGCATCGGCAAAGTGGGCGGATGCTCCGCCATGCGCTTGACCCTGCGGGCGTAAATGGCCGGAAGGTTGCCCTTGGCCGGATCCTTGGTCGTGTCGGCGATCGTCTTGTCGGCCCATTCCAGCATGGCGGCGTCAGGCCGCCGCACGCCCACGGCCAATTCGTCGTATCTGGCGTCGAGCGCGGCCCGCCCCTTGTAGGAGACTGTGGAAACCGCCGCGGCGACCTTGGAAGCCACATCATCGGCGACGAACCTCATCTGCTCGTAAGGCTTTTTTCCCGGTCGGGGAGAACGGAAATTGATGTTGTTGATGTCGCCGCTGGTGCCGTTGGCCAGGAGGCCGACAAACGGGACAGGCTGGCCCGCCGCGCCCAATTTACCCTCCAGCGAATCGCAAAACATTCCAAAGTAATCGGCCGAGACATGCCCGGAACCCACGCCGCCGACATAATGCAGTGAATAGGTGGCGAAAAGGGAGATGGGCTTGCCTCCCGCGGCCTCGCGCAGGGCGAGGAACGAAACCGTTGGATCCGTCGGTCCGGCAGGCTCCAAAAGGTCCTTGCCGCCGGCGCCGGGATTCATCTTCACCTTGTCAATGCCGCCGAAGGGGTTGGGAGGCATGGCGCCTTCACGGAGATACCACCTCCTGTTGAAGACATGCTCCGGTATGTCCACCGAACCGATGCCGATCTCGGCGGGCCTGAGCAGGTTGGCGGCGCGCCTGACCCCGTCGGCAATCCTGATCGCCACGAACTTCTGGTAATCATCCATCGTCTGCTTCACGACGCGCGGATCGCTCCCAAGGGCGCTGCCCGCCGAATGGGTGTGGGTCCCTGAAATCAGGACCCGCTCCTTGGGAATGCCAGGGTCGATGGCAATCAGTTCCCGGGCGTGGTCGCTGACGATCCGGTCAATGCCCAGGAGGTCGCACACCACGATGGCCAGCTTCCCTTGGCCATCGTCAAGCACGAGGCAGCGGGCATGGAGCTCGTCATGGACATGCGTGGCGGGAAACGGGACGAAACCGCCGATGATTCCGACTCCCAGGGGCGGAGTGATGTTGCTGGTGGCGGCGCCTGCCCGGAATGGCGCCGGGTCGGCCAGAACGGACAGGAAGATCGCGGCGAGGGCCTGGAATGTCATGCTGGTTACCCGAGGGTTCAATGCTGGATCCGATCGTATACCCGGCAGGCACCTCGCGCCACCCATCGGGGAAAACCAGGGAACTGTCCGCCGACATCGGGTTTGGTTTGGCGAGTTTGCGGGCGCGGAATTGGACGGATCAGGACCTTGGCCGCCATTATCCCGCCCGCATTTGGTTTGAGCGCGGATTCACATCCGGGTCCACACCAGTCTCTTTTCGCCGGGGGCTCCCAAGCATCGTCAGCCTTTGTCTGGGCTTCGTATAGGGGTCCGCTCATCGCTCTTGTAGCCTTGAACGAAATGAGGGGCGTGTTGATTACCCTGAGAATTCCGACCTTGGACTCCACATGCGTATGGGAGCCAGCCACTGCGAACTCGGTTTCAATGGCTCAACAATTGCAAACCGCCTCAAAATGCGACTTGAAAGAACATTTTAGTCTTACGCCATTCGAGATTCTTGATGCTCACGGCCTTTCGACAAATCCGGGCAGGCGTGTCGAATCCAGCTCACCTGGTCTCCTTGACCCGGATGTTGCGAAACTCGAACTTGCCCGATTCAGCCTGAACGCCAATGCCCCCGGTCGCGGGAACGGTCATGTCCTCGATGTGCACGCCATTGCACAGGCATGAGGCGATCACCGCGTTCTTGACAGAGATGTCCCTCGCCTCGACCTCCTTGCCGTTGAGCCTGGCCGCGGGCTTTCCATTCCTGACGGAAAGTTCCAGCGAATCCGTGTCCGTGATGGTCTTGCCGTTCACCTTGCTGATCACAACGCCGGCCTTCACGATGATGTCGAGCGCGTTCCAATCGTCGTCCTTGAACTTGCCCTTGAGTTGCGGGCGCTCATTGCGGCGGACATAGTCACGGACCTGAAGTTGGGATCCGCGCACATAAACCCCGCTGTCGGACTTCAAAGAGGCCCGGAACTCCAGCTTGAGCTGGAAGTCCTTGTCGAACGACTTGAGGGCGTAAAGATCCTTGATACCTTTGCCTTCCCTGGCGACGATCGCGCCGTTCTCGACGGCGAAGCGTTTGTCCGCCGTCTCGGTCTTGCCGGCGAGGTTCTCCTGACTGCCCTTGTACACCCAACCGGACATGTCCTTTCCGTTGAAAAGGCTGATGAATCCATCCTCGGAATCGCCCGCCGGCAATCGGTTGGCGACGAGAGGGATCGAGATGACGACCACCGTCACGGCAAGCAGGTTCCGCATGGCTGTTTCCTTGGGGTTCTGTTTCACGGGCGGTGCCGATGCCCCGCCTCAGGTGGCATGGGAAGATCAACATCGCCAATTGGTGCATGAGAAATCATCCTATCCGCCGGCCATGGCTCGCGAAACGATCTGCTGGCCATCAGCTCATAGCAAAAACCTGATTGATGATCCGGCCCTCGGGTTGCCGCTCCAGGAATCGCGCGAAGGCCCTGCCGAGTCCGGCGAGCGAATCCGGGCCATGGCCGATGCGCTTTGTTTCCCAAGTCAATATCCACCCCCGCGGCAGGGTGTGGAGGCGCCGGATATTTGTTGAGGTTCGGGTTTTTCGCTGGACTGGCGTCGCCATGGCGTTTCAATAGAGGAGCCCCTACTTGGAGCCTCCCCCATGAACATCGACCGTCGCCACTGGATGAGCACGAACGCCCTGGCCGCCGGAGCCCTCACCTTGGGAGCCGGCAAGGCCCTGTCCGCGGAAAACGCGATCAACATCGGCCTTCTGGGCACCGGCGGCCGATGCCGGCATCTTTTGAAGGCCCTCCTGAAGGTTCCCGGGGTGAAGGTCACGGCCTTGGCCGATGTCCAGGATGCCGCGCGCGCCGAAACCCGCAAGCTGCTGCCGGGGCAGCCTTCGCTGGATGGTCGCGAGTTCAAGGCCGTGCTCGACCGCAAGGACATCGATGCCGTGCTCATCGCCAGCGCCGACCATTGGCATGTGCCGATGACGGTGGCGGCACTCGAGGCTGGCAAGCATGTTTATGTGGAAAAGCCGCTCACCCATACGGTCGCCGAAGGCCAGCCGGTGATCGACGCGGAGTCCAAGGCGAAGAAAGTGGTGCAGGTGGGCATGCAGCAGCGGAGCATGCCACACATCCGCGAGACCAAGGAGATGCTGGCCTCCGGCAAGCTTGGCATCGTGAACAAGATCACCCTGAGTTGGAACCGCAACAGCAACAGGTTCAACCGCGACAAGGTGGCCGTTGATCCCGCGACGGTTGACTGGAAAGCATTCCTCGGCACCGCTCCCGACCAACCGCTCGACGGCTACAAGATGAAGAATTGGCGCTGGTTCTGGGACTTCGGCGGCGGCATCTTCACCGACCTCATGGTGCACTGGATCGATGTGGCCCACTGGCTCACGGGAAAAGACACGCCGGAAAAGGCGGTCGCCATCGGAGACTTCGTGAACGCCAAGGGAGTCTGGGAAACGCCTGACAGCGTGCAGTGCCTGCTGTCGTACCCGGGAGGGGTGCAAACCCACTTCGAGGGAACCTTCAGCAACGCGCGACAGGGGTCGCGGATCGAGTTCATGACGAACGAGGGAACCGTCTACCTCGACCGCGGGCGTTTCGAGTTCTTCCCCGATCACAACAAGAAACTGCCCGCCATCAGCCGCATCCTGGGCCAGGGCCGGCCCGGAGCCGACTTCTATGACCAGCCCGACGGCGAACTGCTCCACCTGGCCGAATGGGTGGGCGCCATCCGCGAAGGGAAGCCCACAAGTTGCCCGGCAAAAGCCGGAGTGCTTTCCGCCGCCGCCGCCCACCTGGCCAACAAGGCCTTGAGGGGGACGGGCGTGGCGACGGCCTGAGGCCCAAGGGCATGCCCGCCCCGCACACCATCCTTCATGTGGACATGGACGCTTTCTACGCGTCCATTGAGCAGCGGGATAATCCTTCCCTCAAGGGCAAGCCGGTCATCGTGGGCGGTGCCTCGGGCCGGGGCGTGGTCTCCGCGGCCAGTTATGAGGCTCGCAAGCACGGCGTGCATTCCGCCATGCCGGGGGCCACGGCACGGCGCCTGTGCCCGCATGGCGAATTCCTCCCCGTTCGCATGGCGGCTTATCGCGCCGAGGCCTTGAAAATCCGGGCCATATTCGAGTCGTTCACCCCGCTGGTGGAACCACTCAGCCTTGACGAGGCCTATCTCGACAGCCGGGGAACGGAACACCTGTTCGGTTCCTCCGAGGATGTCGGCAGGGCGATCAGGCGACGGATCCTCGCGGAAACGGGCCTCACCGCGTCCGTGGGCATCGGCCCGAACAAGTGGATCGCCAAGTTGTGCAGCGACCTCCGCAAACCCGACGGATTCGTGGTGGCGCCCGCCGAGCTTGCGCCATTTCTGGCTCCACTGCCCGTTGGCAAGCTGTGGGGCGTGGGCGAGAAGGGCGTGGCAAAATTGCACGCGGCGGGCCTGCGCACCCTTGGGGACCTGCAAAGGCTCGCCGAAAAGGCGGTCATTTCCATCCTCGGCCCAGGGGGAGCCCTCCTGCGCGCCATGGCCCTGGGGGAGGACGACAGGCAGGTGACGCCTCATCGGCAGGCCAAATCGATGGGATCCGAAACCACCTTCGGACACGACATTGGCGAGCCTTGGGTGCTGGCCGCCTGGCTGATGGAGCAGGTGGAGGAGGTCGCCGAGGGGTTGCGGTCCAAGGGCCTGCTGGCTGGGGGCCTGGAGGTCAAGCTTCGTTCGGGCGACTTCCGCACCAGGAGCCGAAGCCTCAAGCTGCCGCGGCACACGCAAACAACAAGCGAACTCCTCGCTGTGGCCAAGGAACTGCTGCAGGACCTGTGCGCCTCGGACCTGCTTCCGGCCCGGCTGGTGGGGGCCACGGCCACCGATCTCGCGAGGCCCGAGCAGGTCCAGCGCGGCCTTTTCGATCCTCCACCCGACGCCCGGCCAGCCAAGCTGGACAACGCGCTGGATGCCATAAGGGCCAGGTTTGGCACCGAAGCTGTCAGCCGCGGCACGGTGTGGCGCCGCAGGCATGGAGACGCCGCCGGGCGGGAACAAGACTGATCCCACGGCCCGTGACGAGCTTGGCAAGGCGGCGGTTCATTGGCGCTCCCACCGGCCCCATGCGACGATCAGTCAACGGGAACGGCAATCCACAAAACATATCTTACAGGCGACACCGGAGGGTTTTTCATGCGCGTTTGCAGGGTGATGGCGGGTGGCGTGGAAAAATTGTCGTTTTACCACGAATCCGGTTACAGCCCGCTCGAGGATGTCGCCCGGGCGGCGGGCCTGCCGGGTGACTGGATCGGTGGCGCTTCCGTCCTCGATTGTCTCCGGCATGGCGCCCATCACGCCAGGGCGGCGGAATTGTTCGCCGCGTTCAATCCCTCACGAGCCATCGCCGGTGGACAATTCCTCGTGCCAATTCCCCGGCCCAACAAGCTGTTCCTGTTGGCGGGCAACTACGCCGAACATGTCCGCGAGGCCGGTGAAATCGCGGCGGAGAGGGAGGAGACTTTCCCCTATGTCTTCATGAAGCCGGCTTCCACGACCTTGAACGACCCGTATCAGCCCGTAAGGCTCCCCGCCGTCTCACCGGGAGCCATCGACTGGGAGTTGGAACTCGGGGTGATCATCGGCAGGAAATGCAAGTCCGCCAGCGCGGAGGAGGCGTTGGCTCATGTCGCCGGGTACACCATCATCAACGACATCTCCAACAGGCGGTTTCGCCCCAATCCCGGGCGAAAAAAACGGGAACGCGACGCCTTTTTCGACTGGCTGCATGGCAAATGGTTCGACGGCTTCTGCCCGGCGGGGCCCTGCGCCCTGGATGCCGGATCCTTGCCGGACCCGCAATCCCTTGGACTCCAATTGAGGCTCAACGGCCAGACCATGCAGGATTCCCACACCTCGAAGATGATTTTCCCCGTCTCAGCCATCATCGAGTTCATCTCGTCGATGGCCACGCTCGAACCCGGGGACATCATTTCCACCGGAACGCCGGCAGGGGTCGGCCATTCGTCGGGAACATTCCTCAAGCCGGGCGACCTGCTGCGCGGCACCATCGAGCGGATAGGCGACCTGGTGACGGTGATCGCCGCGGAGGTTGCCTGATCAGGCAACCGCGGCCATGGACCCCGATGCCGAGGAAGCGTAAACCGCGTCGACAAGCTTCAAGGTTTCCAGCACCGACTCCGGCGTGTTGCGGCAATCACCGCCTTCCCGGGCGCTCCTGATCCAGTCGGTGATCAATTCGACCGTCTTGGCGCCGCCATATCCCTTGGCGCCATCGGGCAGCAGCGAAAACTCCTCGTCCATCGGCATGAACTGGGGTTGCGGCCCGTGAATCTCGAACTTTCCCGAGGTTCCCGGATATGCCGGATTCCAATGCACCCAGCGATCACCTCCATAAACGCTCCAGCCAGACTCCCCGGCCCAGCGGGGAAGCCAATATCCGCCCGAGAGAACCGCCTGCGCCCCATCCGCCATTTCAATGATCGCCGTGCCACCATCCTCGACTTCAAGGGTGGCATCGGCAAGGTTTCCCACGCGCGCCAGCACGGCCTTGGCACGCGACCCCGTCACCCATGGCAAAAGATCAAGCCAATGACATCCCAGCCAGTTGAAGAATCCGCCCCCGCTTGTTTTCCTGTCGAACAGGTAATGGCCGGGTCCGCGCCGACGGGCATCACTGGTGAACCATCTCATCTGGATGGAGATCGGTTTCCCGAAACGCCTGTCCTGGAACATGGCCCTCAGCCGGGAAGCGCCCTCGTCGTAGCGCCACATGTAGCCCGCCTGGAAAGCCACCTTGTGTTTCCGTATTTCTTCCGCGACGGGTTCCCAGTCGCGCGCGCAAGCAGCGGCCGGTTTCTCCATCAGGATCGCCTTGCCGGAGCGCGCGAGTTCAATCGCCGCGGCGGGTGCCTTGTCATTCGGGAGGCAGACAACCGCCCCGTCGAAGCCTCCCCAGGCGACAAGGTCCTCCACCCGGTCGAACCGCGGCAACGCGCTGTGCCTCTCCTCGAGGCTGGCCAGCGAGTTGGAAAATCCCGGGACAACGGCCACCAACGCGGCGGCCTCGCCCAGTTCCCCCAGCGATTCGCGCCAGCCGCTGCCATGCGGATGGTCGATACCAACGAAGGCCACGCGGAAGGTATTGGAATTCATGGGCGGCCACCGGATTGGGACAGGAGAGCGGGATCGATGTCGGGAGTCTTGTCCATGCTTAGCCAGGTGAGGCCCGCGGTGTTCGCGCCCCGCTCCGGAAAAACCAGGGACACACCGGCCGAAACCGCCACCATCACGGCGAGGGAAACAGGCATGACCAGGGTGAAGCTGATGTTCCGTTCCAGCCCGGCGATCTCCTTGCCGTAGGAAACCGAAATCGCCGCGGCAAGCGACACGAAAGCCCCGATGGTGACGGCCCTGCCGCCAACCCTCGGAATGAACATCCCGACCAGGAACATGCCACCCAGCGGAGCCGTGAAGCAGTTGAAGCTCCGTGGCATCATCTCGATGATGTTGCGGTCCTTCGCCAGGAAGTCGATGCCGAAGGCCAGCATGGTCGAGATGAACCCGCTGGCCAGCGTCACGCCCGCCGCCAACGACATGCGCCTGCCGGGGGAATCGCCGCCGCGTTCCACGGTGACGACCGTGGCCAGGGAATGGAATCCCGACGAGATGGTCGACATCGCCGCCGCCAGCACCGCGGTGAGGACACCCCCCGCCAGTCCGGCGGGCAGGTGGGTGACGATGAAGCGCGGAAAGATCATGTCCGCCTTCTTTTCCTGTTCAAGTTCCCGGACGGAACCGAAGTGGACATCCTGGTGCAGGATCGCCAGTCCCACCAAAACCAGCACGCCATTGATGCAAAGGTTCCCGGCCACGGCGAGCAGGAAACTCCTGCGGGCCATCGGCAGGTCGGTGGTTGAGAAATACCTCTGGACGGTCATCTGGTTTCCGAGGTGGATGCAGGCGTGCCACACGAACATCGTCAGGGCGAAGGTGGCGATGGAGGTTCGGGCGAAAGGATCCAGGCTCACCCATGGCGCGCCCTGCCGGGCGGCGTGAACCTCCATGCCGGTCCGGACCCAGTCGGCGGGTGTTGATCCCGTTTGCCAGCCGACAAAGGCGAGGCAGCCAAGAGCGCCCCCGAGCATCAGGAAGAACTGCGCGACATCGGTCCAGACCACGCCCCGGTATCCGCCGATCATCGTGTAGGCTGTCGTGCCGATGCCAATCACCCACACGAACATGCCCAACTCGAGGCCGGTGGCCTCGGACATGGTCCGGGCCATCGCCAAAATGACAAACCCCATCCAGGCGACGGTCTGGATCGCGAAAAAAATCACGCCCGTCCGCCTCGCCGATGAATTGAACCGGTGGCCCAGGTACTCATACGCCGAGGTGAAGCGGAACCTCATGAGGAACGGGATGAACAGGAAGAGCACGAATCCGGTTTCAAGGACAATCGCGATCAGCTTTCCAAGGATGTTCGTGAAACCGGAAAGGAACACCTCACCCGGTTCGGAAATATAAGTGAGCGAGGAAATGAGCGTGGCGACAATGCTCAGGCCGATGGCGTACCACGGGATGTCGCGGTGGCCGAGAAAGTACTCGTCGGCGGTCCCGCGCCGGCGCCCGGCCCGCAAGGCGATGAGCATCATGCCGCCGAAGTAGGCCAGCATCACGGCATAGTCGGCCCAGGTGAAGCCGGGGGAATTCATCTGGGCCCCTTGGCGCGGGTGATCATGCGGAAATAGTAAGGCAGGCGATTTCGGGGCGCCACAGGGTTCCATTTCTTCAAGAAAATGGCGCCAAGCGCGGCGCAAAGCCCGAAAAAAGGGCCGGCCACCCTCCTGGGGAACCGGATTCGGGCCACTCCGGCCTTTCTTTTGCCTCCATCACCGGTTTAGCGTATCCCCCCGCCGGTTTGGGAGGCCGTCCCGATGCTTTTTCAAGCCTTTCGTTTCGCGTTCCTTCTCGCACTCGTCGCGGTCGCGGGGCGACTGCCCGCCTGGCAGCAACCGCAGGTTCCAGCCGCGTTCAATCCATTCCCTTCCATGGAAGACCCCCTGCTTGGCCGAACCACGCCCCGGCAAATGCTCGAAACCTTCTACTTCTCGCTGGAGGGACTCGACCACAGGCCGGAGTTGATCCAGACGGCCGGCCGTTGCCTCGACAATTCACTCCTCCAGGCCGAACAGCAGCAACTCCACCTCGCCGCCGTTCACCTTGGGGAAATTCTCGACCACTTCGACCTGCCCCACAACATTCTCCCGGAAACCACGACGGCGACGGAAACCGTGCTGTTCGCGGAAGGGGATTTCCGCCTGGTGATCCGCAACATTCCGGGCGATGGGTGGCGATTCAGCGCCGAGACGGTCAAGGCCATCCCCGACATGCGCCGCGAGGTGTTCCGTCTCAAGCGCGAGGCGACGATGGGTCGGCCGTCGTCCAACCTGGTTGATGGCCGCCGAACGCCCGAAATGACCCTCAAGGCGTTCCGCGACGCCATCGCTCGGCGTGATTTCGTCGAGGCCGCGACCTGCATGGACAGTTCCGCCATTTCCCCCCGCCTGTGGGTCACCAAGGGCCCGGCGCTGGCCCGGCAGTTGGCCTTCGTTTTCCAGAGGTCGGGATTCCTTTATGGCGCCGAGGTGCCCAACGACCCGGCCGGATCCCGATACACATGGTTCGCCTCGCCGCGCGGCCGGATCGCCCTGGAACGCGTCGCCGCCACGGAATCCAAGGAGGCTTGGCTTTTCAACCGCGCGACGCTCGAGACCCTGCCTTCGCTGGTGGAACTGGTCAAGGGACAGCCCGCCGATCCGCGTTGGGTGAGGCTCGGCCTCGACCTGGGACCGGAAATCCTCCGCGACATCGAGAAAACCCGAAGCAAGAAGCCACCCGAGGGAACCAGGCTTCCGGTGGGCCGCGAGTCGCCCCGGGCGTTGGCGGGCACCCTTTTCCGACTGTGCGAGGAACTGAAGGCCGGACGCAAGGTGCGCGAGGAACTGGCGGCCTGCCTCGACCTGGGACCGCTGAGCAACCGCCTCGGACGCGAGATCAGCCCGGTGCGGGTCGCGATCAACCTCGAGGCCGTGCTGCGTTCGATGGACCTCGAGATCGGCATGATCTCCGACCTGTGGAATGACGAACCCCAAACCCTCAAGGGAGGAAACCAGGGCGCCGAGGTCCTGCTCCGGCGCATGGAGGACGGCGGCTGGAAATTCGATTACGACACGCTGCTCAGGCTTCCCGAGATGTACGCCAAGCTGACGGCGACGCAGAAAACGGCTCGGGAACGCTACCACGACTTCTCCACGCCGCGCGAAACCTACGCCACCTTCGAGTGGAGCCTCCACAAGGGAGACATGGATCGGGCCACCGAGTGCCTCGACCTGAGCGACTTCCCGTCCGCGGCGCGCGCCAGCCTCGGCCCCCGCCTGGCTTGGAAGATCCGTTATTACCTCGACCGCAACAAGTTCATCATTCCGCAGGAGGTGCCCAACCAACCCGACGGCCGCAGGTGGGGCGCGATCCGCTCGGAGGCGGGCGAGGCGCTTTTCATCGGCAGGCGCGCCGCGGACCCATGGAAGGACCGCTGGCTCTTCACCACCGATTCCCTCGAGAGGATCGAGAGGCTTTTCCCCTCGGCAATTGGCACCGACCCGATCGACGATGTAGCGAAGTCGTACTGGTTTCGCGAGGGTCCCGATTTCCTCGAGTGCCCTCCCGTCTGGCTGCACACGCGGATGCCTGACCTGCTGCGCACGAGGCTTTGGCACCTTGAGGGATACCAGTGGATCGGCATGGTGCTGATCCTGTTGGGATCATACACGGCCGGCTGGTTCGCCACGCTCGGGGTGAACCTGACGGGAACGCTGCTGCTTTCACGGACAGGCGTGTCCCTTCCCGCGGGAATGGTGTTCAACCGCCTCAGGCCCATCCGCATGCTGGTCGCCTTCGGCGCCATCCTCTGGGGACTTGACATCCTCGACCTGCCGATCGCCTTCCAGAAGGCGTTCCTGCCGGCCTCGAAGGCCGTCGCGATCTTCCTGTGCCTATGGGCCGCCTACAGGCTTGCCGACCTCGGACTCGACATCCACATGAACCGACCGCAGGTCGACGACAAGGCGGGCCTGCACGACCTCCTGGCGCCGACGGTGGCGAGCCTGGTGAAGATCGCGTTCATCCTGGTCGCCGGATATTACCTGATCGAGCTGATGGGTGACGCCGACCTGCTCACGCGAATCCTGGCCGGGCTTGGCATCGTGGGCTTGGCCATCTCGCTGGCCGCTCAGGACGCGATCAAGCACTTCTTCGGCACGCTTCTGCTCATCTCCGAGCGTCCCTTCCGCATCGGCGACCGGATCATCATCGACAAGCACAGGGGGGTGGTGGAAACCGTCGGGTTCCGTTCCACGCGCATCCGCACCGACAAGGGAACCCTGGTGATCCTTCCCAACAGCGCGCTGGCCGAGGGAACCGTGGAAAACCTGGGGCGGCGCAACCGGCACTTCGAGCGGCTCACCCTGCCCCTGGAGGAGGAATCGTCGGCGGAGCGCCGCGAGATGTTCATCTCCGGGGTCAAGGACGCCTGCAAGGACCTCGCTCCATGGTCCAGGCGCGCGGCCGCCGTTGAATGGATGCCGGCCGCTGGCGAGGAACCGGCGCAGGTCAGGGTCAGCGCCTGGCTGCCGGGTTGGGGCGGCAAGGCGGCGCGGGACGCCCGGCAACTCCTGATGGAACGCATCGCGCTCCTCGCCTCGGTCCACGGCATCGACTTCGCCGACAGGGTGCTGCCCTCGCTGCCTGGGGAAACAATGCGCCTGCCCGCCCGCAAAAACAGGTCCGCCTGAGCCTCTTCAAGCCATAGAATGCGGTCGGAGGCTTGAATGAACTCGACCCGCCCGCGCGTCAGCGACCTGACCTTCCATGTGTTCGGCAGGCCGCTGCACCCAGAACTTTTCGAGACCGCCGCTACCCGCAAGGTGCCTTGGCGCGATGCCGTGGTGGAGGTGGGCGTGCTGCGCACCGGCCACTGGATCCGGTTCACCCGGGGCGGCCTCACCGTGTGCGAGGTCGCCTGCGACCGCGGCCAGGTCCTGCCCGAATGCGGCAGGCTTTTTCGCGCCAGGCTCAGGCAGGAAAGGCGGCTGGCGCTGATGCCGGCGGGGTTGATCCGCTACGAGGCCAGTTTCTCGCTTGAATCCCTGGGCGCCGAGGCCTTTGACAAGGTGCACGACGAGATCGTCGCCTCGGGCGCCGTCAGGGGAATGATCCACGCCTTTCCTGACGAGGCCAGGGAAACCTCTCCCCTGTCCCACCTCGTGGTGGAGGGACGGGACGGGCTTGTTGTCGCATCCTCATTCCATACTTTCCCAACGGAGCGAGCCATCGTGCGCACCGTTTCGATGTTCGAATGGCGCCGCATGCCCGGCGGTTCCACGCCTCGCTAACCATCCAGGAGAAGCTTGAATGTCCCGTGAAGACGACATGCGCCGCGTGCTGGACTGCGGCATTGTGGCCGTGGTCCGATCCGCCGAGAGCGCGCCCCTGGTGGATGTTTGCAGGGCGTTGGCCGAAGGCGGGGTGGATGTCGCCGAAATCACCTTCACCGTTCCTGACGCGCTGGATGTCCTCAAGGCGGCGAAGAAGGCCATGGGAGACCGCATGCTTCTGGGCGCCGGGACCGTGCTCGACCCGGAAACCGCCCGCGCCGCGTTCCTGGCCGGGGCCGAATACATCGTCTCCCCGTCACTCGACCTCGAAGTCATCGGGATGGCCCGCCGCTACGGAAAGCTGGTCATGCCCGGTTGCTTCACGCCGACGGAGATCACCAAGGCTTGGCAGGCCGGCGCCGACATCATCAAGGTGTTTCCGGCCGAGGTTGTCGGCCCGGCATTCTTCAGGGCCGTGCGAGGTCCGCTACCCCAGGTACGCATTATGCCGACGGGCGGCGTGGACCTGAACACCGCAGCCTCGTTCCTGGAGGCCGGCGCCTGCTGCCTGGGCATCGGCAGCCAACTCATCGATCCCAAGGCCGTCTCCAGCCGGAAGTTCGAACTCATCTCCGAGAAGGCCGCCAAATACAGGGACATCATCAAGGCGCACCGCTCCAAGGCTTGACGCGAGGAGATCAGGCGGAATGTCGCTGGCTTCGGAAGGAGTCCGCTTATTCACTCGTGCGAGCTGAAATAACGGATTCAAGGGCGATGGCATTGGAAGCCACCGCCTCATCAAACCGATCGGCGGGAAAAGCCCGCGCCTGATATGGCTCAATCAACACCAGAATCTGGCACATCGCCACCTGTCGGGCTGACATTCCCGGGTAGTAATTTTCCAAGGCGGAAGTGTAGAGCGGTTTCAAACTGTTGAGCCAAGTCCAGTGGTCGATCATCTCGTCGGCATCCAAGGATCCCGAAACCCAACCATCGATCAGTTCCTTCTTCAGCGCGATCCGAGTCCGGATTCTCATGTCCAAACCGGCAAGTTCTTCATGCCGGTTGACCAATTCGGCAAGGCATGAATGAGGATCGGCCAAGGCTCCCGCTTCCGTGCGGCATAACTTGGCGCCGGCCAAACCAAGGCCAAGAACCACAGCCATGGCGCCGCATGCCATCAATGCCCTGTTCATGTTGAAATCCTCCAAGCCGTGGAACGATCAACGAAATCCATGATGGAGAAACTTCGTGCGATTCGTGCAAAGTATTGGAGAGGTTTCCGTGAAATCATCAGGACGCATCAAAACTTCAGCAAATGGCGAACCATAAAAACAAAAATCCCCAAACCTTTAAATCAGCGGCAATTGTGGCCGAAACATCAAATATGAATTCTTGGGTTTTCCCTTGGCAGCCAAAATCATTGGCACGGATCGCTTGGAATTGCAGCAGTGCCAACCGAAGGGGCACATTCGCGGAACCGGTTAGGCAACCCGAACGGAAATGCGAAGCTTGGTGCCGACCGCGGGACGGTCAGGCCTTGGATGCCGGCTCGCGCACCCGACCAAGAAAAAGGAGACCGCCCGTCGCCTTGTCATGGATGGCCACCAGGAATGGCTGGTCGACCACAAACCTGCGGACGGGTTGGGGGATGGCTTTGGTGGCGACGATAACCCCGGTGGCCGCGGCGGCCTCCGCGCCCTGCTCATCCACCTTGAGCACAGCCTTGTGCAGCACGGCGTCGATGTGGAGCGGTTCCTTGCCACCATTCATCGGTTCGAACTCGGCGCGGCCCGGTTCAAACGCCCGCGCCATGCCCATCTTCTTGAGCGACTCGTTCAGGCCGAAGCGAGTGTCCACCTCGAATCGAGGAACGCGCAGGTCGACCTTCTGCGGCACCGCCTGCGACGAGACCAGCCTCTCGAGCGATTCCGCGGTCAAGGATGACTCGAGTTGAGTCAGGTTGTGGCGCTTCCTCGGCAGGATGAAGACCACGCCGCGGTCATCTCCCTTGCAGGGCATCGCGAGGCTGACCGCTTCCTCATCCTCCCGGACCACGAACTGGCCGGTCTGGCTCATCATCGGCAGGGCCTTGCTGTTGCCGGGCGCGATTTCGAACGGCTGGTCGACTGTCCTCGACTTGCTGAACGGATGCAGCCATTCCCCCTTGAAGTGAATGGCGTTGGCGAGCACCAGCCGGGTCAACGGGGTCAGCACCCCGGAAGGGATCAGGTCCTTGATCATGTCGCGCGTCCGGGAGGCCACCCAGGCGTTGATCCTGACCTTGGCCGCCTCGGGAACTCCGAAATCAACCTCCTCGAGGGGGGCGTCGAAGGCGCTTGAAAGCCTCCCCGTGAAGCCTGGAAGAAAACCGTATCCCTTTTGTCCGAACAGCCTGTTGGCCAGGCTGACCTGCCGGCCCGGCTTGTCGGCGCGAAGCGACTTCACCAGTTCGGCCCACACGGGGTCCACGGATGGATCGCCGGCGCTGAAGCCGAGCACCTTGGCCATCTGGGCCCGGGTCTCACCCTGGGCGCCGCAGGCCGTCATGCCCAGCGCCGCGGCGATGCTTGTGGGCGACAGGAAGGCGTTTTTTGAGGAGTCCTGGGCGCGCAGCAGGGCCAAGCCGAAGGCATTGTTCGCCGCTGACACGGCCGCTGTTGATGGCGCTAAGGCCGCTGGAGCGGTCATTGCCGAGCCTCCCATGCCGGCCACGAGCGCGGTCTTCAGGACTTCACGGCGCCTCATCATGTCGCACCTCCCCGGTCGGCGGATCAACCCCATGACATGACGATCCGGGGATGGCCCGGTTTTCGCCCCTGGCGCTACTCCTTGATGCGGATGGCCAGGTACTTGGTCTCCAGATAGGCATCGAGGCCCTCATGCGCCAGTTCCCTGCCCAGGCCGCTTTCCTTCATGCCTCCGAAGGGGCACTGGGGTGTCGCGGGCACAGGGTCGTTGATGCCGATGATGCCGGCCTCGAGGCCTTCGGCCATCCGGAACGCCGTGGAAAGGTCGTTTGTGTAGACATAGGCGGCAAGCCCGTAGCGGGTGTTGTTCGCCTGCTCGATCACCTGGTCGATGCTTTCGAAGCCCATGACCGGCATCAGGGGAGCGAACGGTTCCTCCTCGATGATGGCGCAGGCGGGGGAGACATCGTCAAGGATGGTCGGCTGATAAAAGTAACCCTTGGCGAACGAGGCGGTGCGGCCGCCCCCGATGAGAACCTTGGCTCCCTTGGAGCGGGCATCGTTCACAAGCCGGCTGGTGTGGTCGAGGGCCTTCCGCTCGAACATGGGGCCGACCTCGACTCCGGCCTCCAGGCCGTTGCCCTGCTTGAGGGCACGGGTGAACTCGACGGCGGCCTCGGTGAACCGCTTGCGCAGGGTCTCATGGACGAAGAAGCGGCTCGGCGAGATGCACACCTGCCCGTTGTTGCGGAACTTGCCCATGACGGCGACCTTGGCGGCGGCCTCGGGTTCGGCGTCGGGGAAAACAATAAACGGGGCGTGGCCGCCGAGTTCGAGGCTCAGGCGCTTGACCTGGTCGGCCGCCGCCCGCATCAGCCCCTTGCCCACCTCCGTGCTGCCCGTGAAGGAGACCTTCCGGCAGATCGGGTTGCGGATGAACTCGTCGGCCATCTCCTGCGCGGAACCGACCACGAGGTTCGCCACGCCGGCGGGAAGGCCGGCATCGACCAGGCACTCGAACACCTGGATCAGGCACAACGGGGTCTGGGTGGCCGGGCGCGAGACCACCGTGCAACCGGCGGCCAGCGCCGGGGCGATCTTCCTCGACTGGAGGGTGATCGGGAAGTTCCAGGGGCTGATGGCCGCGACCACCCCGACGGGATGCTTGACGGTCAGGTGCCGCCGGCCCGGCTGGCCGTGCGGGATGACCTGCCCGTACGCGCGCTTGCCCTCCTCGGCGAACCACTCGAAGGTGTCGGCGGAGTGGAGCACCTCGCCCATCGACTCGGCAAGGGGTTTGCCCTGCTCGAGGGTCATGGTGCGGGCGATCGTCTCGGCGCGTTGGCGCATGAGGTCGGCGGTTTTCTTGAGGACCTTGGCGCGCTCGTAGGGAAGGGCCTTGCGCCAAGCCGGCATGGCGCGGTGAGCGGCCTCGAGGGCGCGGCGCGTCTCGGCCTGGCCGCCGCAGGCCACCTGGGCCAGGATCTCCTCGGTCGCCGGGTTCTCGACTCCGACGGTGCGGCCGGAATCGGCGGCCGTCCAGGCCCCGTCGATCAGCAACTCGGCGCGAAATCCTGCATTTGCGGACATGAAGTCTCCTTATAAAAATCAGTCGACATACGGGTCGGCGCCGATGTCCTTGAGGACCTCCTGGCGCTGCCTCTCGTGCACGAGAAGGTCGATGCGGTTCTTGAGGTGCCTGGCTTCCACCGAGGCCTGGGCGCGGCGGAACAGCCCCAGGAACCTTTGCCAGGCCCCGCCGCCCGGCCTGGTCCCGGCGCGGCGTCCGTACTCCTCGAGCCCCTTGCGCCGCCACGGACCCAGCCCCTCGAGGAGTTCGTCCTCGAGCGAGACAAGGAACTGGGCGCTGCCGGGGTCGCCCTGCCGGCCGGCGCGGCCGGACAACTGGCGGTCGATGCGGATCGCCTCGTGCCTCTCGGTTCCGATCACATGCAGGCCGCCCGCCGCGATCACCTCCGCCGCCGGCTTGATGTCCGTGCCGCGCCCGGCCATGTTGGTCGCGATCGTCACGCGCCCCACCTGCCCGGCGTCGGCGACGATGTTCGCCTCGTTCTCATGCTGGCGCGCGTTCAGCACGCGGTGCTCGATGCCGGCAAGGGAGAGCTTCTCGCTCAGCTTCTCCGACTTGTCCACGGTGCGGGTTCCGATCAGTACCGAGCGGCCGGCGTCGCGGAGGTCTTTCACCTGCCCGACCACCGCGTCGAACTTGGAATCCTCGTTGGGGAACACCAGGTCGCCAAGCTGCCTGCGGATCACCGGCCGGTTGGTCGGAACCGGAACCACCCAGAGCCTGTAGACCCGGTATATCTCCCAACGGTTCTGCACCGCCGTACCGCTCATCCCGGCCAGGTTCGTGTAGAGCCGGAAGAAGCTCTGGAAGGTCACCTTCGCGGCGTGGTCCGCCTGCTTGGTGATCTCCACGCGCTCCTTCGCCTCCACCGCCTGGTGCAGCCCCTCGCTCCAATGGCGGTCGGGCATGCGGCGGCCCGTGCCCTCGTCGATGATGACCACCTTGCCCTTCTCGAGCATGTAATGCTGGTCGCGCCTGAACCTGTAGTGGGCCTGTAGCGCCTGCTCGATGGCCTCATGGAGCTTGTCCATGGCGTCGGCATGCTCGCCCGAGGGCGGATTGCTGTAGCGCGCCGCCTGCCGGCCGGCATCGGTGAGCTCGAGCTTCTGCTTGGTCACATTGAACGAGAAGTCGCGCTGGTACTGCATCTGCCGGGCCAGCCCGTCGGCCCACATGTACACGACGCACTCCTCGGGCGAGGCGGGGCGCGTCTCGCCCGAGATGATCAGCGGGGTGCGGGCCTCGTCGATGAAGATGTTGTCGGCCTCGTCCACCAGGGCGAAGTGGTGCCCCCGGGACTGCACGCGCGGATCCTCGGCGCCGCTTCCGGCGCCACCCCGCTCCCAAGCCGACCAGAATGGCTTGTCCGACCCCTTGGCGCCGGAAAGCTTGAGCCTGTCGCGGAGGAAGTCGAATCCGAATTCCGCGGCGGTGCCGTAGGTGACATCCGCCTGGTAGGCGAGCTTGCGTTCCGATTCGGACATCTGCTGCTGGAGCACGCCCACGGAAAGGCCCAGCGCCGTGAAAACCGGCTCAAGCCATTCCTTGTCGCGCTTGGCGAGGTAATCGTTGACGGTGGCGACATGCACTCCCTTGCCAACCAAGGCGTGAAGGTACGCCGGAAGCGCCGCGATGAGCGTCTTGCCTTCGCCGGTGGCCACCTCGGCGAGCGCGCCGCCGAACATGACCACGCCGGCGCCCAACTGGACATCGAACGGCCGCAATCCCAGGGCGCGCTTGGCGGCGACGCACACCATGCCGAACGCCTCGGGCAAAAGGTCCTTGAGTTTCTCGCCACCCCGGGCCCTTCCCTTGAGCCTCAGGCCCGTGGCCCTCAACTCGGCATCGGAAAGGGCGCTGTATTCCTCCTCCCGGCGACGGATATAAGGCAAATACAGCGCCGCGCGGGCCAGCCTCCTGGCCCATGGATTGCCGACCAGCGACACGACACGGTTCACCAGCGGATTCCCCAACCGGCCGGGGGGCATGATCGCGCGGTGGTCGGGAGCCAAGTGGGGGCTGCCGTGCTCATGAATGGGCGGGGTGGCAGGGGATGGCTGGCCTTCCTGCCGGTCGCGGTCGATGGCCTGCTGGGGCAGTGGACGAGTGGATGACACCGGTCGTTCCTTGTCGCGCTACCGCTCATGCCGCGCCACCCGGCGCGCCCATCGGGTATTCCTTAGTCTAAGGGTTCGGAAGAGTTGGGGAAACGGGGGGATGCCCCGCTTCGGGCCAACCAAAGGCCCCATCCCGGCTGACCTTGCGGGCGGCAACGACCGGGGCGCTGGCTGAAGGCCCGCCGTTCGGGTACAACGCTTTCTTCTTTCCAACTCATGGAGCCAACGCGATGCGCGCATTTGCACTGGGCATTCTGGTTGCAGGATTGGCCGTTCTGGGAGCCAAGGCCGCCGAACCCGTCGAACTTGTCAATGGCAAGGACATGACCGGCTGGTACGGCTATGTGAAGGGTCGGGGCAAGGGATCCGATCCCAAAGGGGTCTTCGGCGTCAAGGATGGCAATCTGCGCATTTCCGGCGAGGAATGGGGCGCCCTCACCACCGAAAAAGAATTTTCCAACTACAAACTCACCCTCGTCTACGCCTGGGGAGGCAAGGTCTTCCCGCCACGCGAGAAAACCGCTCGCGACTCCGGCCTGATCCTCCATGCCACCGGCGCCGACGGCGTCTATGCCGAGTCATGGATGAACGGACTGCAGTGCAACATGATCGAGGGAGGCACCGGCGACATCTCGATCCTGGGCAAGGATGCCAGCTACACCTTCCTGGCGCCCTGCGAGGAGCGCCCCGCGGGCGGCAAGAAGGGCCTCTATTACAAGCCGGGGGCGCCAGAAAAAACCTTCACGCCGGGCGGCCGCCTGCTTTGGCCCGGCAAGGACCCGGCCTGGGCCAACACCCTCGGCTTCAAGGGAAAGAACGACCCTGAACTTCCTCCCGGCCAGTTCAACACCATCGTGTGCGTGTGCAAGGGCGACTCGGTCGTCATCACCCTCAATGGCACGGAAATGTCGGCCGCCAAGGGTCTCAAGACCACCAAGGGCAAGATCCAGTTCCAGTCCGAGGGCGCCGAGCTGCTGATCAAGTCGCTCAAGGTTCAGCCACTCGACTGATCGCCCGGAGTCTTAGCTGCGGGTGGCGGCGGCGTCGCCGACATCCCCGCCGAACGGCGCGATGGCTTCCGAGAAGGCGGCGGCGCTTTCGAATCGGCCGGCGGGATTGGTGGAGAGGGCCTTGTGGATCGCCCGGGCCAGCCCCTCGGGAATCTCGGGCAGGAATGTCGCGATCGGCCTGGCGGGTTCGTTGATGATGCGGCGCAGCAGTTCGACATCGCCGCCGATGGCGCTGTGCGAATGCCTGCCCGAGATGACGGCGTAAAGGGTGGCCGCGGCGCCGTACTGGTCGGAAAGAGGGCTGGCCCGGCCCAGGTCGAGCGCCTGCTCGGGCGACATGTAGCACGGCGTGCCGGCGCCCTTGCCGGCCAGGGTGAGCCGCGACTGCCCCGGGTTCTCGATGGCCCGTCCCAGCCCGAAGTCGGCGACCCGGGCGTGATCGCCCCGGGGGCCCGTTCCCACCAGGATGTTCGCTGGCTTGAGGTCGCGGTGCAGGATGCCCTTGCCGTGCGCGTAGGCCAGCGCGTCAAGCACCTGGAGCATGAGCGACACGCCGCGGCGGTAATGGAGCTTGCCGCGCTCGCGGACGATGCGCGACAGGTCGGAGCCCGTGACGAATTCGAGGCACAGCCACGGCTTGGCGCGGTCCTCCCCGGCGTCGAGCACGCGGATGATGTTGGGGTGGTCCAGGGACTTCAGGATCACGGCCTCGCGCATGAACCGGCTGGCATCCCTCTCGCGGTAAGCCTTGTCGGGAAGCAGCATCTTGAGCGCCACGGTGGCGCCGTCGGATAGCCTCACCGCCTTCCACACCTGGCCCATGCCGCCGCGGCCGACCACCTCGACGAAGCGGTAGCCCGGGGGAGGCTCGGGCACATGGCACATCTCGCCATCGGCATAGGTGGCGGGTTGGTCCTCGCTCGCCGGCGCGTCAACCTCCACCAGGATCGTCGTGTGCCCGGCGCGGATGACATCGCCGTGGCGGAGGTCGGCCTGGTCGACCTTCTGCCCGTTCACCAGCGTGCCGTTGCGGCTTCCGAGGTCGACGAGGCGGCAGGAAGGCGGATGGGCCTCGACGAGGAAATGCAGGCGGGAGAAATAGGGGTCGTCATGCGCGAAGCGCAGGTGGGCCTGCCTCGAGCGGCCCACGACGAGGGTCTCCCGCCTGTCGAGGCGGAACACCTCCCCCTGCCGGGGACCGGTGACGACGCGAAGGACGACGAACATGAGCCCCTCCTTCCCGTCGCTCAGCCCTCGGGCAGCCTGTGCATCGCGATCACAGACATGGCGGATCGCAATCCATCGAGGCCGGCGCTCACGATGCCGCCCGCGTATCCCGCGCCCTCGCCCACCGGGTAGATTCCGCCCAGTCCCGGCGATTGGCGCGTGACGGAGTCCCTGACAATCCGCACCGGCGAACTGCCCCGGGCCTCGGGGCCGGCCAAGTGCGAGGAGGGGATGAGCTTTCCCCGCCACATCCTGTCCATGATCGGCAGCCCGGTGTGGAGGGCCTCGGCCACCTGCGGCGGCACCACCTGCTCCATGCGCGCGGGAACCCCTCCGCGGGGATGGGTGCTTTCGGGCACCGGATCGGAAAGCCTCCCGTCCATGAAGTCGCCGGCCCGCTGCAGCGGGGCCTTGTAGTCCTCGCCGCTCAGGGCGTAGGCCGCCTTTTCCCACTTCTCCTGGAAACGGATTCCCGCCAGCGGATGGGTGTTGCCGAACTCTCCCGGCTCGATCGTCACCACGAGCCCGCTGTTGGCGAACGGCGAGTCATGGTTGGCCAGCGACATTCCGTTGGTGCAGTAGGCTCCGGGTGACGAGACGCTCGGCATGATGTAACCGCCGGCGCACATGCAGAAGGTGAAGAGGTCGCGGCTGCCCCTGACGACCATGGAGTAATCGGCCGGGCCGAGCCGGTCCTCCAACGGCGAATGGCCGTACTTGTGGCGGTTGGCCTCCTCCTGGGGTTGCTCGATCCGAACGCCCATCTGGAATGGCTTGGGCTCGAGCGGCACGCCCCGCGCATGAAGCATGGCGAAGGTGTCGCGGGCGCTGTGGCCGATCGCCAGCAGGACCACCGACGCGGGAATGACCCCGGAATCGGTCACCACGCCGCGCACCTGGCCGCCCGACAGGTCGAGGTCGGTCACGAGAACACCGTGGCGCACCTCCCCGCCGAACTCCTCGATGCGCCGCCTGAGCGCCTTGACCACGGCGGGAAGCCGGTTGCTGCCCAGGTGCGGCCTTTGCTCGTACAGGATGGAAGGCTTCCCGTTGCACCTGGCCAGAATTTCGAGCACGCGCCTGACATCGGGCCCCGAGCCCCTGTAGGTGAGCTTGCCGTCGCTGAAGGTTCCCGCGCCTCCCTCGCCGAACAGGTAGTTGCTTTCGGGCTGGAAGGCGCCGCCGGAGTCGAAGTCCTTCACATCGCGGATGCGGTCGCGCACCGCGCGGCCTCGCTCGAGCAGGATCGGACGGTAGCCCCTCTCGGCGAGGACATAGCCGGCCAGCAGGCCGCCGGGTCCCGTTCCCACGATGACCGGCCTGTGGGGCAGCGGCTCCCCGCCCGGTTCGGGGAGGATGAAGGGCGGTTCCTGGTAAAGGTCGACCGGGGTGTCCTTCCAGGCCCTTTGGTCGGCGCGCCTGGCGAGGAAGGCCTCGGCGTCGGGAAGCGAGACCTCGGCCGCGTAGACGAATTGCAGGGCGCCCTTGTCGCGGGCATCGAGGCTCTTGCGGAGGATCCGCCACGAGGCGAGGTCCTCGGCGCGGAGTCCGAGGATGCGGGCCAGGCGGGCGGGAAGCTCGGTTTCCGGCTCATCCCAGCGAAGGCGGATGTTCGACACGCGGAGAGGCATGATCCAATCCTACCTGATGCCCGGGCCCGCGGTCATGAAAACACAAAGGCCGCGGGAAACTCCCCGCGGCCCCCGGCATCACAATCGGGATGGCGATCAGCGCTTGATCAGTTCGGAAACCTTGACCTTCTTGAGGGCGGCCTTGAGCGACTCGGCGGCCAGGTTGCAGACGCTCTGGAGCTTGGTGTCGAGGGGATTCTTCTTATTCTCCTCGCTCAGGGGAGCCTGGCCGCGGATCGGGCCGTCAACCGCCTGCACGATGTCGAGAAGGCTGACATCCTCGGCCTTCTTGGACATGCGATAGCCGCCATTGGGGCCCTTGATCGACTTGAGCACGCCCTCGGAGACAAGCGGCTTGAGGACCTTGAGCAGGAAGCGCTCGGGAATGCCGCGTTCCTTGGCGATGGTGTGGGAGGCGATGGGCTTGTCCTTTTCCTTGACCTGGGCCATGTAGGCGACGGCGTGGATGGCGTAGCTGGAAGCGCGAGTCAGCTTCATTATTTCAAACTCCTCGAAAACGAGCGTGCATGGCTTCCCGTCGCGCCATGGATGCGTCGAAACTCGGGAACGGGAAAGGATAGGCCCGGCCATCCTCCGTGGATGGACCGGGGACGGGCTCCCGATTCCTGGAACTTGGACCGACCGGCACGTGGCACGGGTGCGGGCGGGGAGGAGGCGGGCTTTCAGGACCTTCCCCGGCCCGCCTCTTCTCGGGACCGGCCGCGCTCGCGCGCGCCCGATCCCTCCTTCCAAGGGATGATGATAGTCCAGATCAATCTAGAGGGCAAGAGTGTTGACAGAAATTATGTAGACCGACAGTCCGCATAGTCCTGATGAGCCAAATTTAACCTAACGAAATTAACGATATTGCTGGCGCACCGCCGCCACGGATCTCAATTGGAGAGCCAGGTAGATGTTCACGGCCATGGAGGAGACCAGGGCGGGGGCCAGGCAAAGGAGCATCAGGAACGCCAGGTCGCCGGATTTCCTGGGCTTGGCGGGAGACTTTGTAGATACAGGATCCGGAAGGTCTTCATGAACCGGCGACGGCCGCGGCTCGGCCAATGGCTCGCCCGGCGTATCGACGATATATTCGATGGCCGTTTCCGGGACGCGGATCGCCGCGAGGCACGCCCCGCAGCGCGCCGCCTTGCCGCCATGGCCGGGAGGCACCGCCTGCGGCGTCCGGCAGGAACCGCACCTGAAGGCCACCAGTGTCGTCGTCATGGCGATCATTCCCCTTCCGTTTCCGATGCCAGCCTCTCCCAGGCGACTTCCGCCAGGGCGGCGCCATGATCCTCGCCGAAGCCCACCTCGCCGATCACCGGCGCATCGCACAAACGCCTGATTTCCGCGGCGGCCTCACTCGATGCGAGGTCGAGCGCCGGTTTCACGGCGTTCATCACGATACCAGCCACGCGCAGGCCGCGCGACGCGCACGCCTCGAGGCTCAATAGGATGTGGTTGAGTGTTCCAAGGCAACGGCGCGCCACCAGCACGCACGGCAGGCCCAGCGCGACCGCGAGGTCGGCGACAGCCACGCCCCGGCCCAGCGGGCACAGGACGCCACCGGCCCCCTCGACCACGAAAAAAGGGGCCCCGGAATCCATCGACCGGATCCTTGAGACGATTTCAGAGATGTCCAGAGTCTTGTCCTCGAGGCGGGAGGCGAGGCTGGGGGCCGTCGCCGCAATTCCTTCCCAGCATGAGATTTCCGTATACACCTGATGGCTTGCCTCGGCAAGGTCGAGAATATCAGGGTGGCGGCCGGGTGCTGATCCCGTCGCCACCGGCTTGACAGCCCTGACGCGAAGGCCGCGCGAGCGCGCGGCCCTGACGATGGCGCACGCGACCGCCGTCTTTCCGACTCCGGTGTCTGTTCCTAGGACAAATATCCCGCGCATCCTCAACTCCCGCCCCCGGGGCGTTCAGCGGCCAAGCGCCTTATCGACTCCGCGAGTGTCTGGCACAGGATATCGATCTCGTCGTCCGTCACGGCCAAGGGCGGCATCACGACAACGGTGTCTCCCAGCGGCCTCAGGAGCACGCCCATCTCCCGGGCCAGCCGGCAAACCCGTCGTCCGGCGGCGCCCGGCAACATAAATTGCCCATCATGCCCCGACAGGTCCAGCCCCGCCATCATCCCCTTGTGCCGGACACCGGCCACTCCGGGAAGGCCGGCCAGGGAGTCCAGCCCCCTTCCCAGCTTCGCCGACTTGCGCGCCACCTCCGCGGCGAAGCCGGGAGAAGCCAAGAGGTCGAGGTTGGCCAGCGCCGCCGCCGCTCCCAGGGGATTTCCGGTGTAGGTATGGCCGTGGTAGAAGCCCCGGCCGGCCTCCGGCGGCCCCCGGAACGCCTCATGGATCGTTTCCGTCGCCAGCGTCGCCGCGAGCGGAAGGTAACCACCCGTCAGCCCCTTGGCCAGGCACAACAGGTCGGGCGAAACCCCTTCCTCCTGGCAGGCGAACATCGGTCCGCAACGGTGAAAACCGGTGGCGACCTCATCCGCGACCAGCAGGACATCGTGCTCCGTCGCCGCGTCGCGGATCCGGCGCAAATATCCCGCGGGCAGGGGAATCATTCCGGCGGCGCCCTGCATTCCCGGTTCCACCACCACCGCCGCCAGCCTGTCGGCGTTGCCGGCGATCAACCTCTCGGCCTCGGCGGCGCAGGCGATGGCGCAAGCCGGTTTGGACAAGCCCAAAGGACAACGGTGGCACGATGGCTGGCAGGCATGAAGCGCCGGCACGCGCAGGGGGCCGAAACGGTCGTGGAACAACCCGAGGTCGCCAATGCCGATGGCGCCAAGCGTGTCGCCGTGATACGCGCCACGCAACGATAGAAAGCGTGTTTTGCCGGGCTTGGGGTCGGGCCGCTGAAGTTGGTACTGGAACGCCATTTTCAGGGCCGCCTCCACCGCGGTGGCCCCGTTGTCGGAGAAGAAGACGCGGGTCAATCCCGTCGGGGCGATCTCCACAAGGCGACGCGCCAACTCGATCGCCGACGGGTGCGAGGCACCAAGAAGGGTGCTATGGGCAACCTTGGCAAGCTGGCCGCTGATGGCGGCATCAATTTCCGGCACCCGATGCCCATGGAGGTTGCACCACAGCGAAGAAACACCATCCAAAAGCCTCTTGCCGTTGATATCAACGAGCCAGCAACCCTCGGCGCCGACAATGATCGGCATCGGATCGGAGGAATCCGCCTCCGGGGAACTGAACGGATGCCACAGGTGCCCGGCATCCCAGCGGCGCAGGGTATCCGGGTCGGCAACGGGTTCGGGTGGCGCGGGCATGGTGGTTAATCCGTGGCTTGGGCGCCGGCTTCCCGGTTCAGGGGGACGGAGCGTCCGTTTGGCCCTATTCTGGCAACTAGCCGATTCAAGGGATGGAAAGCATGCGCCTCAAGTCGATTTTCGCAACCGGCAAGCCGGCTCTTTCGTTCGAGGTGTATCCTCCCAAGACACCGGCGGGCTACGAGGCCATGTACGCCAGCGTCGGCAGGCTCATGGAATTCGGCCCGGCGTTCTTCTCCTGCACCTATGGTGCGGGCGGCAGCACCCAGGGGCCCACCCTCGACATCTGCTCGGAAATCATGCGCCGGCATTCGGTGCCGGTGATGGCCCACCTCACCTGCGTCGGCTCCACCGTCGCCGAACTCGAGTCGTGGCTTTCCCAGGCGCGCGACCGCGGCATCGCCAACATCATGGCCCTGCGCGGCGACCCGCCCCAGGGGCAGGAATCGTTCATCCGGGTCCGGGGCGGACTCGGTTACGCCAACGAACTGGTGGATCTCATCCGGGCCCGCTTTCCGGGCTTCGGCATCGGCGTGGGCGGCTACCCCGAGGTGCACCAGGAGGCGGCCGACGCCGCGACCGACCTCGTCAACCTCAAGCGCAAGGTCGATGCCGGCGCCGACGCCGTGGTGACCCAGCTTTTCTACGACAATGACGACTTCTTCCGCTTCCGCGACAAGTGCCACCAGGCCGGCATCAGGATTCCCATCGTTCCCGGGCTCCTGCCCATCGTGAATTTCCCGCAGGTGAAGCGGATCACCTCGCTGTGCAAGGCGCGGATTCCCTCGGACCTGTTCGAAAAACTGGAGGCCGGCAAGGATAATCCCGAGGCCGCCGCGGAAACGGGCATCCGCCATGCCGTGGCCCAGTACGCCCAATTGACGCGGGCCGGAGTTCCCGGCGTGCACTTCTATGTGCTCAACCAGTCGGAGGCGGCGCGCCGGGTTCTCGAGGCCGCGGGAGCCTCTCGTGGCTGAAAGCGGAGAGCCCGCCCTCGGTTCGCTGCGGGTCAACCTCGTCCACGACTGGCTCACGGGCCTCAGGGGCGGGGAAAAGTGCCTCGACGCGCTCGCCCGCGCCCTTCCCGCCGCCTCGCTCCACACCCTGATCCACCTGCCCGGGAGAACCACTCCCGCGATCGACGCGCTGCGCCCGCGAACGCCATGGCTCGGCAAGCTGCCGGGCATCAGCTCCTACTACCGCTACTTGCTCCCGCTGCTGCCCTCCGTCGCCGACAGGGCCTGGCGCTTCACCGAGACCGACCTCGTCGTGAGTTTCAGCCATTGCGTGGCCAAGGGGGCCCGGGCGCCCTCGGGCGTTCCCCATGTCTGCTACTGCTTCACCCCGATGCGCTACGCCTGGCAGATGCGCGACCAATACTTCCGCAAGCGCGGCCTGCTGGGTTCCGTCCGGGACCGCCTTCTCGACCGTGTCCGCGCCTGGGACCTCGCCTCCGCCGACCGGGTCACCCACTTCATCGCCATCAGCGGATTCATCCGCGAGCGCATCAGGGAATGCTACGGCCGCGACAGCGTGGTGATTTATCCTCCGGTGGACACCGACTACTACACGCCGGCGGACGGGAGCGCGGCGCCAGTTGCCCGCGAGGACTTCTACCTGATGGTCTCGGCGCTGGCGCCTTACAAGCGCGCCGACATGGCCATCGCCGCCTGCGGGAAGCTGGGAAGGCGTCTGGTGGTCATCGGATCGGGGCAGGATGCCTCGAGGCTGGCGAGGCTGGCCGGGCCGGAAACCACCATGCTCGGCTGGCAACCCGACGCCGTCATCCGCGACCACCTGAGGCGGTGCAGGGCCCTGCTGTTTCCGGGGGAGGAGGACTTCGGAATCGTGCCCCTTGAGGCGCAGGCGTGCGGGGCGCCCGTTGTCGCGCTCGGCCGGGGCGGGGCGACCGAAACGGTTGTTTCACCCGAGGGGGGTGGCGTTCCCACGGGCATCCTCTACCGGGAGCCGACGGAACAGGGCTTGGTCGACGCGATTCTCAAGTTCGAGTCGATGGACGGCCGGTTCGACCCTTTGGCGGCGCGCGAACAGGCCCTTAGGTTCAACGCGGGCCGGTTCGAGCGCGAACTTTTGAGCTATTTGAAATCCGTCTCGGGCGTCGCCGGTTGAATTTCCCGTCCGGGAGCGCCCCGGATCACTTCGCCGGGGGCAGGTCCTTGGCCACGAAGCGGCGCACCGCCACGGGGCCGTGGTCCAACTGGAGCATCAGCGAACCCTTGGAGGGTTCGGGCTTGGTCCAGTTGTGTCCCGTCGGCGACGAGACCTCCAGGTTCTCATGGATCACCTGGCCGTTGAGCGCCACGCGGTCGTAGCGTGCGTTGGCCACCTTCTTGCGGGCGGCGCCCTCTCCCTCGTGCCGGGCGGCGCGGAAGGCGATCTCGAGCTTTTGCCATTCGCCCGGCTTGCCGCACGCGTTCGTCTTCGGGGCGATCCCCTCGTCGAGGTGGCGGTATTTGGGAAGCAGTTCGGCGCGAGGGTAGATGCCGCCGCAGTCGGATCCGGTCAGCTTGGTCTTGCCGAAACTGTCGGTGATCTGGATCTCGTAGAGGCCCATCATCTTGACGCCGGAGTTCGACCTTTGCGGAATCAGGAACTCGATCTCAAGGGCGATGTCGCCGAACTCCTTCTTGGTGTAGATGTCGCGGGCGGTGCCCTTGGGGGCGTTCGTGAAGATGCCCGTTCCCTCCTCCGCGACGAGCTTGCGGGGGTTGGCCGGCTCGATCATGACCGACTTGGCGGCGTGCCACGCGGGATCAACCTTCTGGAAGACTGAGGCGGGGTCGGCCGCCAGGAGGTCGATCCACTCGCCGGCGCGGACGATGCCGCCGCCGGCAAGGAGGGAGGCGAGGGCCAGGGCGGGAATCACGCGGATCATGGGTTCGGAATCTCCAGGGGTACGGGGCCGCCGCGCCCGCGCTCGGAACCCGCCGGGGGCGCCGCGTCGCGGATCGTGGCGCCCAGCGACTCGCTGAGCACAAGCACACCATACCGTTGTACCGGAACCGGCTCGGGCGTGCTCACCGAGGCGTAATCAAACCTTCCGCGGATGTCGGTGTAGCCGTCCTTGTGGAACTTGACCCGCCCGTCTGAAAGTTTCGCGTAAACCTTCACATACACCTTGGAAAGCGGCTTGCCGGCGGCGTCGCGCACCGCGACCTGCCCGTTGTTCTCGAGCATGAGAACCTTCATCGAGCCGGAGTAGTACGGGATGGCGCGCGACTTGCCGCCCCCCGACACCTCGACGAGGACATTGCGGCCCTTGAGCGCCTCGGGAATGGCCACCTTCTGCTTGCCTTCCTTGCCCTTGAGTTCCACGGAGGCCGTGTCGTTCGGCTTGATGAGCGCGAACTGGCCACCGAAGTCCTGCAGGAACGGGTTGCGGCTGAACAGCAGTTCCACATCCATCGCGTAGTAGCGGAGGGTGATCCGGTCGAGGTTCTGCCAGGCCACCTCCACCGCCGGCCCGTCCACCCTCAGGTCGAATGACGGTTCGATCGCCGCCATGCGCCCCTGCTCCTGGTCGCGGTCGCCCTCGCGCGCCACCTTGGCCTCCTTGCCCTGGGCCTCGTCAAGCTGGTCGATGATGGCCTGGAACGCCTTGCCCCAGCGGTCCACCGGGTGCCCGGCATGAAGCGACGCCAACTGCCGGGCCTTGGCCAGGTCCTCCTGGCAGAGCGCCAGGTAGGCCGCGCAGTAGTCGTACTGCAAGCGGGTCGCGACCTGCCCGGGGCGAACCTTGGCGAACGCCTCGATGGCCTCCTCCACCCGGTCCTGCACCAGCAGGTAGTGGGTCACCGCCAGCCAATCGGAATCATCCAGCCTGGCCTGCCGCGACAGCACCTCGAGCAGGGCGTGGTACTGGGCGTGAAGCGCCTGGTTCACGATCTGCCTGGCGCGGCCGAGCGAATGGGCCCGGGCGTTGACCAGCGGCTTGTATTCCAGGTGCTGGTAGGCGTGCCTTTCGACGGGGTCGAACGACACCACGGGGCTGGCCAGCACATGGCGCAACTGCCCGGCGAGCCCTTCCTGCTGCCTGAGGAATTCGCCCAGGGCGCGCGTGTCGTCGTGCAGGAGAGCGTACGACCACACCACGGGATGGTAGGCGTGCCTCGCGCGCAGGAGTTCGGCGACCTTCAGGAAGAACGCCTTGTCACGGAGCCTGAAGCCGATCATCGCGAGGTCGAGCGCCTGCACATTCTCGCGGTTCAGGTAGGCGAGCACCTCCTCGGGAGTGCCGTTCTGCGACACATGCTCCCACGACTTGGTGTCCACCTTCGTCGGCTTGGCCACCACCTTGAACGCCGGCGGCTTCGCCGAGGCCAGCAGCACGCCGTTCTTCGACACATGCACCGGGAACTGCGCGTACTCCCCCGGAAGCGGGAAATAGAAGAGGGTGTCGATCGTCTTGGTGTTGTAGGCCTCCAGTTCCACGGGAACGCTGCGCGTGGCCTTGGCGCCCGAGAGCGGCACCGCGCCCGCGGGAACCTGGATGAGCACCGACAGCTTCTGCCGGGAGGGCGAGGTGTTGGTGACCACCACCTGCGATCCGTAGACGGTGTGGATGACGAACTCGCCCGTGACGAACTTGTCCATCCGCTCGCCGTCCTCGTCGCGGTAGCGGTCGTTGGCCTGGAAGGCGTTCTGGCTCACCAGGATCGGCGCCTGGGGCGCCGGGGCGGCCGACGGGGCGATCTCCTCATGCACCACGATCATCGGCGAGGGCGAGGTGATCGTGAGCCGGGCGCCCTCGAACTTGAGGTCGGCCTTGGGGGCGGTGAACGGGAGGTCGATCACCGAAAGCGCCAGCATCGCCTCGGCGAACGAACCGCTGGCGGAGGCGAATTCCCGCGAGAGGAACGGCCCCTTGCCCTCGTGGCGCGACCAGTCGGCCCAGAAGCGCCCGGGTGGCACCAGGGCGGCCAACTGGCTGGCGATGGGCAGCGTGTGGTAGTTGTTTTCCGCCCATTCGCGGGTGGTCTCCACCCGGCGGTAAAGGGCGCGCAGCTTGGCCGCCTCCCCGGACTCGTCGCGGCGGAAGAACGCGTCGGCTTCGGGAGCGGCGGCGCCCATGCCCCGCGCGTCGGACTTGAGCTTGTCCATCGCGTCCTTGGCGGCGGCCTTTTCCCCGAGCGACTTGCGCCTTTCGTCCTGGCGTTCGAGCGATTCCATTTCCTTCTTGCCGTCGGCCTCCCGGCCGCGGTTGGCGCCATCACGGGCGAGCGCGGCACGGTCGGCGGGGCGGCCCGCGGCCGCCGGCGGGGGCATCGGCTCCCCCGACATGCCACCCCCCCCGATGCCTCCGAGGGCGCCTCCACCGGGAACGCCCATGCCGAAGCCTGGCTTCGGCATGTTGGCGTTGCGGTGCTGTTCGGCCTCGCTCAAGGCGCGTCCGGCCTGCCTTTGGAACACCTTCTTTTCCGCCGAAAGGTCGCCGCGGGCCACCGCGGCGTCGAACCACAGGCCAAGCTGGGCCTCGGTCGGCGGCCGCATGCGCACCCGCTCGTCGATCCACCTTGCCGTGCGAGCCGGCTCGTCGGCCAGGCGCCTCGCCAAAAGCACCTTCTCCGCGGTGTTGAGGCGGGCGTGCCGCCACGGCTCGAGGTACTTCTCGAGCGGCTCGCCCAGGAGCCACTGGTCGACGAAGGTCTTGTCCTTCTTGGAGGTGAGGTGGGGGGCGACCACCGCCTTGAAGAACTCCGGATCCTTGTGGTAAACGAACACCGACAGCTCGTGGCAGGCGTGGCGGGAGTAGAAGTCGCGTTTCTCCGCCGGCTTCAGCGACGGCCAGGTCGCCACGAACCGGAAGGTGGCGAAGCGGGAGTCGGGGCGGAGGGTGGCGAGCAGGTCGTAGACCTTGCCCACCGAGTCGTACACCTCGTGCCTGGAGGCGCCGGCGTCGCCGATGACGAACGGCGTGTTCGAGCCGACCGCCGTGACCTGCCGGCGCTGGATGAAGTGGGAGTCGGCCTTGAGGGCCTCGACAAGGCGCAGGTCGAGGGCCTTGAGGGGCGCCCCGGGCGCCGCGACCTCCCGCGAGACGACCGAGAGCGGATCGACCGCCACGACCCTCACGATGCCCCTGCCGGCCAGGGCGGCCGCGGGAACGCGGACCACGCCGTCCTTGTCGGGCACGAGGTTCACCGCCACGGCCGCGGGGTCGGAAAGATAATCGATGTCGGCGATGTCCGTGTCGCTGCCGGCGCCGGCCTGCCGCTTGGCCATCGGGTCGGAGGTGGCGCGCGATTCCGGCGCCGTGCCCTTGCCGCTGAACACGCCTCCCGCCTCGGCCAACTGCTCGCCCGTGGCGGTGTCGCGCACGGCCCAGGGGTTCAGCAGCAGCGCCGGCCTGTCGACCATCGGGGTGGGGTATTTCTTCTGGCCGCGCCGGTCGAGCACATAGCGGTATTCGTCGCCGATGTCCCGGCCGGTGACATAGGCCGAGGCCTGCCTCGACGGGAACACGCCGGCCAGTTCGCGGTCGCGGACACGGGCCAGGTTGGCGTGGATGTCGAAGGCCGGCACATAGCGGGTGGCCAGCACATGCACCCGCGTGAACTTCGTGGCGTTCGCCAGCGAGACCACGATGCCCGAATCATCGCGCGCCGCGGAGGAAATTTGGAGCGGCGCCAGGGGCGCCAGGGCCATGTCGCGGCCCGCGCCAAGCACGAATCCGTCGAGCGCGGGACCCGCCACCACCCGGATGCGGATCCGCTCACCTGAAGCCTTCAGCACCAGGTCGTAGTCGCCCGCCGGCAACTTGCCCGCCACCAGCAGGCCCTTCGATGACGAAAGCAGGTCGAACCTGTCGGCGACGATCACCTCCTCGCGCACCTCGAGCAACGCCGCGTCCGCCCGCGACGGATTTCCGGCCACTCCCATCAGCGGCACGGCGACATCCTGCCCGGCCACGGCGTGGATCACCCGCCTCTGCGTGGCGCGGTCGCCAGCGAGGCTCCAGGCGCGCGACGCCCCGCCAGCCACCGTGGCCTCGACGCGGTCGACGCCGGCGAGCGGCCCCAGCGTGACGATGCCGCGGGCATCGGACTTCAGCGAGACACGCGCGGGCTCGCGAAACTCGCGGTGCTTCAGCACCACCGAGACGGCGCGGTCGACGCGGGTCTCGCCGGTGCGCCCCGCCACCTCGAGCCAATAGCCCCGGTCATCGCGGCCCAGGTGCGCCTCGTCGACACGGTCGGTCTTCTGGATGCCGTTCACCTGGAACGACTGGCTTGCCGACAGCTCGGTCTCGGCGCCGGTCGAGACAGCCGTCACCTTGCCCGACAAGGTGACGGTGAGGCTGGCCAGCCGACGCGGCACGCGAATGGCGTAGAACGACTCACGGTCTTCGAACAGCTTGAAGTCGCCGATCTCCTCGCGCGTGGGCACCCCGTCGGTGTCGGTGGCAAAAATGGACAGGCGCGCCTGGGAAAGCTTGGCCAGCGAGACAAGCTCGCCATTGAGCGACAGGCCCGCCCGCACCACGACGGTGGCCTCGCGACCGGCCAGCAGGGCCTCGCGGTCGGCATGGATGCCCGCGGTGAGCGCGTACGACTCCGCGGCCTGGTCGAGCGTGTCGAGGCAGGCGAAGTCGCCCTTGGAAAGCACGATCCGCCTGCGCCCCGCCGATTCGGCGAACGGCACCATCAGCCTCCCGGCGGCATCGGCGACGAACTCCCGCTCGCCCAGGCGCAGAATGGCGCCGGCGACCGGCTTGCCGTCGCCGTCCACCACCGTCACCCGGTGACCCGACGGCCCCTGGCTCACCACGGGCCTCAGCGCCCCCTTGCGGATCAGCGCCCGGCTGCTGCGGCCGTTGCCGATCAGGTCGATCACATAAACGCCCGGCTTGTCCAGCCCCTCGGGGCTGATCGTCCGCGACTCCCTCAGCAAGGGCGACGCGTTCGAGGCGATCACCCGCTCGCTGTTGGCCACCAGGCCGTCGAGGTTGATGTCGGTGTCGATCTCCCGGCCCTTCTCGCGGTAGTAGTTCGCCGCGTTGATCTCGAACACTTTCACGATCAGCGTTGGCGCGTTCTTCACCATCACCTCGAGGCGCACCGGTTCATCGACGCGGAATCGGGTCTTGCTCGTGGCGGCGAAGTCGATGTCCACCCTTTCGCGCAGCGCCCGGAACATTTCCGGAGGCATCCGCGAGGCCCAGGTCTCGGGATCGCCCAGGCCCGCGGTCACCTTGGCCTCGACATGCAGGTGCTTCAGGTAGGTGTCGTTCACCAGGGGCAGGAACTCCTTGGTGTCGTCGGCCTTGCGCAGGAACTCCAGCAGCAGGTCGCGCACCAGCGCCTCGTCGTCGCCGATGGCCGGCAGCAGGCTCCCCTGCCCGAACGACTGGCCGAGGTTGGCGGGGTACCTTCGGGCGTCGTCCGACTCGAGCAGCGCCTTGGCCTGGTAGTGCCGTTGGCGGGGCAAGGCCAGGTATTCCAGGAAAAGGGCCTTGTCGGCGACTCCGAGCGAACGCGAATGGGCCAGCTTGTGGTAAAGCCCATGGGCCTTGAGGCTGTTGTGCACGGAGCCCAAGCCGCGGGAGTAGGCAACCAGCCTGTCGATGTAGGCGCCCGCCTTGTCCTTGTCGTGGCGCCAATCGTCGTCGGCGCCGGGCCGCAGCCTTGAAAGCACCGCCATCACATGGGCCTGCTGGTCGCGCAGGTCGGGCCTGAGTTCGACAAGTTGCCGCAGTTGCTCGAGCGTGAGCCTATTGTGGATGCCGAGCGTCCCGAATCCGCCCGAATCCTTCTGCGCCAGGTCTTCGGCGAGCATCTTCACCAGGCCGGGCAGGTCGGGGTTGACCAGCCTCGAGAGAAGGTTGCGGCGCTGGCGGGAGGTGAGCGATCCGGCGGCCAAGCGCTCAAGCGCGGAGTCCTCGAACAGTTCCACGCCGCTGTCCTGCCGCTTGAGAAGCGCCTCGGTGATGACCTTGGGATCGACGCGCGCCGGGTCGAGCGCGGTCGGCAGGTCGGGCACGCTGCCGGGAATCACCCGCTGGTGGTCGTGGCGGACGCCGAGGTGGCGGGTGAGGAAGTCGGTGGATTCCTTGGGGTTCTTGCCGAAGACGAGGAACGCGTGGCGTAGCTGGATTTCGGTGAGCAGGGCGGTTTGGCCATGCCGGGCCTTCCAGGCCTTGGAAAGCTCCAGGCACTGGTCGGCCTGCTCGGTCTGGAGCAGGTGGAGGCAGTTGTAAAAATAATAAGCCTCGGTGCCGGGGATGAGGGTCTTGAGGAACTCGGCGCGGTCCTTGGCCAGGGCGAAGGCTTCCTCGGGGCCGACCTCGCCTGAGCGTGAAATGCTGGCGCAGGCGAAGAGGAAAAGGAAGGACAAGGTGGCGCGCATGGAAAGTTCTCCCAGTCGGCAAGATTTGGGAAGAGGCAACGATTGGGCTAACGAGGTCATCCTACCCGTAAAAACGGGCGTGGGCAGGGATTCGTTGGCACCAATTGATTAAAAATGCGCGTCTTCGCATGAGAAAACAATGAGGCCCGCCGGTTGGCGGGCCTCGGAACGATCCGGTTGGATTTTTAAGGATTAATTCGGAGGAACGAAGTTGTAGATGAAGATGTCGAAGTCGACTCCGGAGTTGTTCTCGAACTCATCCGGGCCCGATCCGACGCCGAAGTTGACATAGAGCGAACCGAAGGAAGTCGTGCCCGCTCCCGCCGCCGCGTTACTGTCGATACTCACGGTATCCGCACCGCCACCAGTGTTGATGGAGACCCGGCCACCGACCACATTCGCGGTGGCATTGCTGGTGAAGGTGACCGTGTCGGCGCTGGTGCCGCCCGTGTAGGACAGGTTGCCATTGATCACGGTGGAAACAAAGGTCGCCTCGTTGCCACCACCGGCATCCGTGGTGATGGAATTGCCCAGGTTGATGGAGGCGGATCCATTGATCGTGAACAAGTTATCAGCCGAACCGATGCTAACTGTGTCGTCACCGGTGCCGGTCAAGATGGTGAGCGCGCCTCCAATGACGGAATCGCCATCGCCGTCAAGTGTAATCACATTGTCGCCGTTGCCCAAATTCAATGTCACGCTGCCGTTGATGGTGGTGGCAGCAGCTGAGTCAAAGGAGATTTGATCAACGCCATTTCCGGAAAGCACGGTCAGGCTGCCGTTGATGGTGGTGGCCTTCGTGGCCGACAAGGTCACGGTCTGGTTCGCGGTAGCGGATCCGCCTTGTCCTAGGTTCAGCGTGGCATTGCCGAGGATTGTCGAACCGTCAATTCCGACCGTGTCGACAAACGAACCGCTGATATACACCAGGTTGCCTCGCAACTGGGTTTCGTCAGCCATGCTGAGCGCGTTGGCAAATGTTTCACCGGCGGTGCTGTTGATGGTGAGGGAATTCAACAGGACGCTAATTGTCGTGCCGCCCACGGAGGTCAACTCAACAGTGTTGCCACCGTTGATGGTGGTGAAACCGTTCACAGTCAGCGATCCGGTATCGGCGCGGAAGATGTCGTTTCCGCCCAGCATGTTGGCCGTGAGGTTGCCATTGATGGTGGTGGTGTCGGCAGCGGCACTGCTCGACAGGTTAATGGTGTCGTTGCCGTTGCCGACATTGATGTTGGCCGACCCGTTGACCGTGAAGGCTCCCTTCGAGGTAATGGTGTCGCTGCCGTTGCCGAGGTTGATGGTCAGGTTGCCGGGGATGCGATATGCGGCGGCCGCTTGGGCCTGAAATTCCACCGCATCATTTCCATTGCCACCCATGATGGTAATGGAATTTGTGACATTGTATCCCGAGGCGTTTCCAACGGGACTACCATTATATTGCAATTTGAAGTTGGAGGCGTTTGTCGCTGTTCCGCCCAACACGGTCAGCGTTCCGCTCTGGTTGTCGAGGCGAATCGACAGGCTGCCGTTGAGGAAGCTGATTCCTGAGACCGCGGGAACCACGCGGTCGGTCAATCCTTCAAGGTTCAGGTGGGCTTTGCGATTGGCCATGGTGCGTAACTCCTGGTGATGCTGCGAGGGTGCTATTTTAACGCCCGAGGCGTTTTTCCGAACAACCCTGAACCAGAAATGCCGGTGAAGCAAACTTCCGGCAGGAAAAATTCCACCGAATCGAGAAAGAAACGGTATCGGCCATCGTGTCCCTCTGGAAATGACGATTGTAGCGGCCCGATCGATTCACCAGGCACCGGAATCCTCACATGATCCAGCCAAGTCGGGGATTGGTGGTGGCGGCATGGCTCTGCCTCGCCTTCGCCACGATGGCAAGCCGCGTGCCCCTCAACCAGACCGATGTCTGGCTGCACCTCGCCTTTGGAACCCAATGGCTCGACCGGGGCCGCCTCGACCCGGCCGACATCACCCCCATCGCCCTGCCGGGGGCCCCCGGCCTCAACAGCTACTGGCTCTCCCAGGCCGCCATCGCCTGGGCATGGACGAAAGGGGGAGTGGCCGGCATCCAGGCGCTGCACGCCGCGGCGATCGCCATCAGGCTTTTGGCGGTGGCGATGCTGCTCAAGGCCTGCGGGTGCGCCGACAGGCGCCTGGTGCTGGTGATGGTGGTCACCGTCGGGCTGGCGATCGGCCATGCCCCGGTGTTCCGCCCGCAGGTGCTGGCGGAATTGTGGGCGGCGCCGCTTCTGGTTTTGGTGCTCTGGCCCGGCATTGCCTGGTGGCCCTGGCTCGCTTCGGGGGCCTTCCTCGGGGCATGGGCCCTGTTCCACGGTTCGTTCCTCGTGGGTGTGGCGCTGGTTCTGGCGGCGGCCACCGGGCGCGCCCTGGCCGGTTCCCACCGGGCGCGACGGCTGATGCCCCTGGGGGGTGGCCTGCTCGCGCTGGGCATCGCGGGTGCCTTGGCCGTCGGGCTTCACCCATCGGGCTGGAACGCGCTGGCCGACACCCTGGCCATGGGGGCCAACCGCGCGGTGAGGCTTCAGGATGAATGGCAACCGCTCATGGCCAACAGGAGCGCCGTCTCCAAGCTGTTATGGGTCGCCAGCCTGTTCTGGTGGGCCTGGGCCATGGCGATGGCGGCGCGGCGGGGACATTTCCCGTGGGCCTGCGTGGCCGTGGGACTGCCGCTGGCCCTGGCGCCGCTTTGGCACCAGAGGTTTTTGGTGTGGTGGTACCTCGCGGCGCCGATCTTGGTGGCGCGCGCGTTTCCACCCGGGGAACCGCGGGAAGAGGAGACGGAACTTGCCGCGTGGCAAGGCTGGTTGGGAATCGGCACCGGTTTGGCCGCCGCGATCGCCCTTTGCGGCCCGGCCATGGCATGGACCAACGCACTTGCCGATGAAAGCCTCATGGCCCCCGCCACGCCCCATGCCATTGCCAAGGCCCTCAGGGGCGCCGTGCAACCGATGCACTCCAACCAACCCGGGGGGCGCATTTTCGTCAGCGAATCGCTCGGCGACTACCTCGCGTGGAGCCTCGGGCCCCGGGCGCCCGCGCTTTTGCATTCCCATGTGCATCTGCTTCCGCCCGAGCACTACGACGCCTGCCTCACCATCAAGTGGGCCCGTCCGGGGTGGGACAGGCAATTGGCGGCCTGGGGGGCCGACCTCGTTTTGGTCGAGGCGATGTTTCATCCGCGCCTGCGCGACGGCTTGGCGTCCCATCCCGACTGGATCATCCTTCGGGACGACACCCCCGTGGCCAATCTTGATCCAAGGGCGAAAATGCTGCTGGCCATCCGCCGGGAAGGCTCGTTCGCCAAGGTTCACAACCTGATGGCGGTTGATCCGGCCAGCACTGCCCCGCAAGGATCGCCCGACCCGTAACCCCGTCAGAACCGTCATTCCCTTCATTATTCCGGGGAAAGTTTTGGAAAGAACCCCGCCCGCCGCTTGCCTTGGCCCAAGCGTGGGCAACAGTTGCCCGACAAGGATGCGCGCATGGAAGGCGCGTGACCTAATCCCGAGCAGCCAAACCACAAGGAGCCATCCCGTGAAATCGTTACTCGTGAAGTTCTGGAACGACGACCGTGGCGCCATCATCGCCAGTGAATACCTGTTCTTCTCAACGATCCTCGTGATCGGCATCATCGTCGGCCTGACAAATGTGCGCGACGCCATCAACGCCGAACTCAGCGAACTGGCCAACGCCTTCCTCGCGCTGAGCCAAGGCTACGCTTTCTCGGGCGTCTCGGGATGCTCCGCCGTGGTTGACGGCAGCCAGGCGATCGACAACCCCGGCCTTGTCATGCAGCCTGTCACGATCACCCCGGCCCAGCCTTCCGATATCAATGTCCTGCCCTGCAACTGATTATCCAAGCATCTGAAACAAGCGAGGGTGGGGAGGTTCGCGCCTCCCCACCATTGCTTTTTGAATCGGTTGAAATTCCCGCGGGCCAATCATTTGGCAGGATGCCCCTCACTTCGTTCAGGGCTCTTAAGGCAGACTTCAAATGACTGAGCTGCCCAAGACCCCAGTACCCGCCACCATCCTGTTAGCCCTTTCATGCCCATGAAGCGTCGAACGGCGCGAGTGATCTCTGAACTGGCAGAAGATTGTTGAACGCCTGCGAGGGCCTTTCTCCCAGGCGATGAACGAACCTCCATATGAAGGCCAGACAAAGGCTGCCGATGCTTGGGAGCCCCCAGCGAAGTGAGGGGCGAGTCGATCAAGGAACGAATACATGAGCCATAACAGAAACGAAAGAGCCCCGAATGCAAGCGCATAGCGCCGGAGTGAGCGGGTCGATTCCGGATCCAAACCCGCTCATTCCGCCTTCGACAGCGTTCGGGGCTCTATTGGTTTTACTCACCGCACATTTGTGTTTGTTCTGTCAGCGTCAACAATTCAACTCACCCATTTGAACCCTGCTCTTAAAAGGATAATGACAATTCGCGTTATTGGCGGATGGCGAAAAAGGTCCTTGCTTCATTCACGGGTTGGCTTGCGCGGCCATCACCTCGCGGGACTTGGAATCGCGGATCTTGTCGAGGCCGGCGCGCGCCGCGGCCATGCCCGGTTCCAGCTCAAGCGCCTTGCGGTAGCAGTCGGCCGCCTTGTCGAAATCGCCCCGGCTGAGCAGCACGAACGCCAGGTTGCATTCCGACTGGCTGGGGGAGGCGCCATGGCCGAACGCCTCGCGGGCCGCTTCAAGCTCGCCTTTCTGGGCGAGCGCCAGGCCGAGGTTGTTCCAGGCGCGGACCTGCCCGGGATGGGCGCCGACCAGCTCCTTGCCGAGGCGGATCGATTCGTCGTACTCGCCGGAGAGGTAATGGCTGAAGGCGACATCGATGTCGATCTCGGAGTTGGCGGGCTTGAGCGCCTTGGCCTTGGCGTAAAGCTCCCGGGCCGACTTGTATTCCCCCATGCGGTCGTGGACGACGGCAAGGTGATGGATGAGCTTGGGCCGGTTGGGGTCGATCGCCAGGGCGCGGTCGTACTGCGCCGCCGCCTCGCGCAGGTGCCCCTGGGCTTCAAGCTGCTGCCCGACCTTGATGGCCAGCGCCAGCGACTCGGCTGGCGGCAGGGGCTTGGTTTCGGAATTCTTGGCGTGTGTTCCGGCCAGGGCTGAAGCCCCCGGCTTGACCTTGGGCTTCATCGCCTGCGCGCCGGTCTTGCCGGCCGACTGGCAGCCGGCCATCAGGGCCAGGGGCAAGACCGCCCAAAGGAATCGCGTGTGTCGGGCCATCGAGAATGCCTCCCTCGCCGGTCGTTCGTTCATCTCAGCGGAAGCCGCCGCCACCGCCGCCGCCACCGAAGAAGCCGCTGAACATGCCGAGCCTGCCGCCGCCTGAGCGGCCGCCCATGCCGTTGAAGTTGTTGGGGTTGATGCGCAGGTTGTAGTAGATGCGCTCGGCGTCGAGGCCCTCGAGGCCGCCGTCGAGCGGATAGCCGACATGAACCCTGTCGCTGGCGTCGAGCACCCCGCCCATGACAAGCTGCTCGACCATGGCGATGCGGCGCTTCTCGTCAAGCACCGGGTCGGCGGTACGCTCGATCATCACGGGAACCGGCATGGTGCGGACCCGGCACATGAGTCGGGCAAGCCGGGTGTAGGCCGACGGCCCGAGCCTGTCGGAGTCGCCTTCCCACTCGCAGTTGTAGAAGAACAGCAGGCCGGCGGTGCCGACCATCGCCTGGGTGTTGATGAGGTTCTTGAACTTCATGCCCGAGGGGTCGGGCAGCGCGCCCTTGGGAATGATGCCGCAGCGGTCCTTGCGGCCGGCGTGCGTCGCGCACCCGTTCGGGCCGCAGGCGGGGCCCTCGACGACAAGTCTTTCCTTCGAGTGTCCGGCGCCGGGAAGCACCACGGGCCCCGGAGTCTCCGCGGGCGCCGATATCGGCGGAAGCACCGTCGGCTTGACGGCTCCCGGGCCTTCCATTCCCCAAGACACCCCGGCATGGCCCAATCCGGCCACCACCAGCCACAAGCCACGTTTCATTCCCATGTCGCACCCTTCCCCGTCGTGTTGGTCCACCGATCAGCCGGCCGCCTCGAGGCGGCTCATTCCTCCACCAGAGGGGCGCTCGCCGCGTGCCCCGTCGGGCCGTTCATGTAGAACTCCTGGCACTTCAGGTAGTTGAGCCGGCGGTGCATGTCGGTCATCACCGGCGCGCGGAAGTCCTTGTTCCTGCGGCTCTCGATGCGGCCCAGCAGGTAGAACTCGATGTTGTTCGGCTCGAACAGGTCGTTGCCCGGAAGCGGGCCCACCTTGTCCGGATCGAGCGCGCCCACCAGGCGGGGCGTGACCAGGATCACGAGTTCCTGCTCCGACGACTGCACGCGGTCGATGCCCGTGAGGCGGTTGACAATCGGGATGTCGGCGAGGAACGGCGTTCGCGACGAGTTGCCCGCGGCGCGGTTCTGGAGCAGGCCGGCGACGGCCAGAGTTTGGCCCTCCTGAAGCTCGACCGTGGTCTGGAAGTTCCGGGTGCTGAGCGCCGGCACGGCCGAGCCGTTGATCACCGTCGAGCCGAGGGTGAGGTCGCGCTCGCTCACCTCCGCCGACACCTGGAGCCGCAGGCGGTCGCGGCCCAGGATGTAGGGGGTGAAGTTGAGCTGCACGCCGATGGGCATGAAGTTCACGCCCTGCAGGCCGTAGTTGGTGTAGCCGGTCACATAAGGCAACGGGAGCAGTCCGCCGGCCTGGAAGTTCGCCGACTGGCCGTTCATGGCGACCAGCGCGGGCTCGGCGAGCGTCTTGGCGTAGTGAAGTTCGCGGAGCGCGTTGATCGCCAACTGGATCTGGCCGTTGTCGAGCGCCACGGGCAGGTTGTTGAGCACGCCCTGCGGCACGACATTGCCAAGCCCGCCGTTGCTGGTGAAGCTGGTGAAGCTGTTGCCGATGCCCAGGCCGAGCGCCGGGCGGATCTGGCCCGTGGTGGACGACGCCACCTGCAGGCCGCCGCTGTTGAAGATGTTGAAGTTGAGGCCGATGCTGCGGCCGGCGCTGCGGTCGACCTCGGCGACGGTGACCTGGAGCTGAACCTGCTGGTCGCCGGGAACCCGCAGCATGTTGATCACCTGCCGGGCCCCGGCCGCCTCGAAGTTCACCTGCCCCTGGCCCTGCCGGGGGGTGTTCCCCTGCTCGAGCACCGAGGCGTCGTCGGGCTGGACCAGGTCCACGGGCACGCGCGCCGCGTTGGCGCCGTTGCGGTCCTGCGGGCTCAGGGGGGAGTTGGCGCGCACCACATGCATGATCTGGTTGGCCTCGTCCATCGACTTGGCCTGGCCCGTCACCATGAGCTTGTCGCCCACCAGGAGCAGGGTGACCCGGCTCTCGGGAAACGCGCGGTTGATCTCCTTCTCAAGCTCCTTGTAGATGCGCTCCACGCGCTCCTTGATCTCCTGGTCGGGCTCGACCAGGATCGCGTAGGCCACCGAGGTTTCCTTGGCCTTGTCCTTCTCGTCCTCGAACCACAGGGTGAGCACGGTCACGCCGACCCGCTCGCCCAATATGGAGATCTCGGTGGGCGCCACCACCACATAGGAAGCCACCGCCGGGTTGGCGATCTGCACGCGCTTGGGAGCCTTCTTGAGCCTCAGCAGCGAGGTGCGGGTGACCACCACCTCGATGGAGTTGGCCGGCTGGACCACATCCTTGATGAACGGGTTGGGTTCCGCCTGCCCCTGCTGGAGGGCCAAGGGTGGGGGAATGCGGCCGGGTTGCCCATTGGCCCCCATGCGCTGAACGCGCACCTGGTTGGCCCCGAAGGGCAACAGGGGCTGGCCTCCGGCGGGAGGGAGGGCGTTGGGAGCCGGCAATTCCACCGGAAGTTGGTTGGCCGCCGCGGGCGCCGCCGCCGGGGCGCCCAGGTTTCGGGCCTGCTGGGCCGCCGCGCCCGGCCGGGGCTGAACCAGAGGCTGGGCCTGGGCCATGGCCAAATTGGCCGCCACTAGGCTGCCCATCGAGGAAAGTAGCAGGCCCGCCTTGGGACCCATCCACCGCTTCCAGATGCCCGGATGTTGTTTTTTCATGTCAGTTCTTCCACCCAGACCACCAACCGCCCGCAACCTCGCGCCCAAGGCGGTCGGTCGCACAGCCGGTACAATCCGCACAATCCATTCATCGGCATCTGGAAAGCCGATCATGAAGCCAAAATGTGAATCTTGGCAAAATCTTTCGGATATTTGGGGTTCAAGGCCTTTTCCGGAAAACCATCAGCCGATTCATCGGCTTATAATGTGCTATATGCGTAACGCCCCATAAGGTTCCGATAACAGTTGAAGGGGTTTCGATGAACGATCAGCCTCTCCTGATTAATTCTGCCTTGATTGTCGGTGGCGGCAGCGCCGGTTTCCTCGTCGCCCTGTCCCTGGCCAAGAAGGTCCCCTGGCTCAAGCTGCAACTGCTCCGGTCGCCCGACATCGGCATCATCGGGGTTGGCGAGGGCACCACCGCCTCGGTGACCCATCACCTGCACGACTACCTCGACATTGATCCGGGTGAATTCTTCGCCCTGGCCAAGCCCCAATGGAAACTGGGCCTCCGCATGCTCTGGGGCACCCGCCCCTATTTCGACTACACCTTCAACAACCAGCTTGAGACCCACTACGCCCTGCTCGACCGCGCCACCGCCTTTTATGTGCCCGACCAACGCGACTTTTCCCGGGTGGGCGTCACCTCGGCGCTGATGGCCGACAACAGGGTGTTCGTGCGCGGACCCGACGGCTATCCGGTGGTTGGCAGCGATGTCGCCTATCACATCGAGAACGAGTTGTTTGTCGGCTACCTCGAGCACAAGGTCCGGGAAGCAGGCATCCCGATCCTTGACGGCACGATCGGCCAGGTGGAACGCGACGACAAGGGCGTTCGCCGGGTCGTGCTGGCCGACGGAACCGCGCTCGAAGCCGACCTGTATGTCGACGCCTCGGGATTCCGGTCGGTGCTGTTGGGCACGGCGCTCGAGGAACCGTTCATCTCGTACAAGTCGAGCCTGTTCTGCGAAAAGGCGGTGGTGGGCGGCTGGGCCCGCGGTGACGAGCCAATCAAGCCTTTCACCACCGTGGAAAGCATGAGCGCCGGCTGGTGCTGGCAAATCGAGCACGAACACCGGATCAACCGCGGGTATGTGTACGCTCCCGACTTCATTTCCGACGCCGAGGCCGAGGCCGAGTTCCGCGCCCGGAACCCCAAGGTGGAACGGACCCGCGTCGTGCCGTTCCGTTCCGGCTGCCACGCGCGCAGTTGGGTCGGCAATGTGGTGGGGATCGGCAACGCCAGCGGTTTTGTCGAGCCCCTCGAGGCGACGGCCCTCGATGTCATTTGCACCACTTCCCGCACGCTGGCTCTCACGCTCACCGAGTCCGAGGGGTACATCACGCCGTCGGTGTGGGCGCTCTTCAACAGCAGGGTGGGCAAGCACTGGGAACAGGTCCGAAGGTTCCTGGCCGTGCATTACAAGTACAACCGGCGGTACGACACCCCCTTCTGGAAGGCCTGCCGCGAGGACACCGACATCCGGGAAGCGGAGGACCTGGTGCGCTATTACCGCGAGCAGGGCCCCCGCGGCGTGTGGGTGAACAAGATCCTCGGGGTTTCCGACCCGTTCGGCGCGGAGGGTTATTTCACGATGCTCATCGGCATGGAAGTGCCCTATGGCACCCGCACCACGCCGACGGCGGAGCAGGCCGCTTCGTGGCGGAAGATCCAGGATGAGTTCGGAAATGTCACCCGGGGGGCGTACACGGTGGACCAGGCGCTGCAGGTGGTCAGGCACCCGGGCTGGAAATGGCCTGAAACGCTGTACCGGCACCCGGACAGGAAAACGAATGCAAGACTTTAGCGCAGAAAGAAATTATTCAATATCAAGATATTATTCTCTCCATCAATAGAAATGGCTGTAAAATCATGTCCCAATCAAGCCAAATCACTGGATTAGGGTTGCCATCCCATCGATGATTGAAAAAAATAGAAGTTGAATCCGTCCGCAACCGGCTTTCTTTCCAAAAACAAGCTAGGGTTAGCGGAACAGTGGGGGTTGGTGTCGTCGTAGATAGGTGGGAACAGGAAAAACAGCCAAAAATGAAAATCCTCAACCATCCCAAACCACCCAAACAATCAATATTTGGGTTAAATAGTAAAAATGGGAAGAAAAACTTGACCGAAATCCGCGCCGGAATGACGATGGGAACGATACGGACTCAAACGCAAGGGCATGAAATATGAGAAGAAGCCTCAAGGCCCTGACGGGATTTTTCAGGAAGGCTCTCCTTCTTGACCGCATCCTTCAGCTGCATTCGCCATGGCGCGGCAAGCCCAATCGCTTCACTTTCGGCCGAAACATGATGGCCCTCGAGAACCTCGAATGCCGCCTTGTTCCAGCGGTCAATTTCTCCACCGACGGTACCAGCATCCTGTTCCGGGAGGCCGACCCCTTGGGCATGGGCTCCGGTGATGCCGGGCAGGGTGACGGCAAGGATAATCTCGACCTCAAGGTGATCAACAACCAGCTCTGGTACCAATGGACAACCCCCGACCGCGTGGGGGGGAGCCATTCATCCACTTGGGAAAACACTGGCTGGAATATTTCCGCGGCCACCGGCACCTACACCATTCAGATCAAGGTCTCGGGTGATGTCTCCTTCATGGGCGACGCCATCACCACCCAGGGGTCCAATCTTGTTATCGACGGCAAGATGACCTTTTTCGGCCAAACTTGGGACAGCGCCCGCTCGCCTGACAAGATCACCATCGCCACCGACATCCGCACCGCCGGCGGCGATTTGACCGTTTACAACGCCGGGTCCATCACCGTCGACGCCGGCAAGACGATCTCCACCCGCAAGCTGGCCACCGGCGTCACCGACGACAACGCCGGCATTTCAGCGGGCAACTCCGGAAAAATCGTCATCAAGGCCGAAAACCCCGACAAGTACAACTCGTTCCTCAATGCCGGGTGGACCGACAATGTGGTCACCATCGGCGCCGGCTCCAAGCTTTTGGCCCACGCCCTGAAATCCGCCGGTGGCGCCTACACCCCCGGCGATATCACCATCGCCTCGGCCAACACCGACATCATCCTTTTCCCGGGACTCGGCGGCACCGAAAGGGCCACTCGCATCGACATCGAGTCAGGAGCGGTGCTCAAGGGGAACAACATCACCATCTCCGCCGAGGGTGGCGAGCTCGACGAAACGATCACCGAAGGATTCAAACGCATCTTAAGCAGCTCGAGTGAGCATCCCGGCGGGTTCGGCTTCCTCGTCAACCTTCTGCCCCTCATCGGATATGCGGCTGGCCAAATCCTCGACCTGCCGATCAATGTCGATGTCCGCATCGCCTCGGCTGAAGTGAATGTCCAGGATACCGTCAACAGCGACTCCCGCACGCTGATCCAGGGCGATGGCGATGTGAGCATCAAGTCGTTCGCCAGGAGCACGGCTTTCGGCAACGCCAAGATGGAGGACACCGGCACCATCGGTGGTGCGAAGCTGACGAAAGCTCTGGGCTCCTTTGGCTTCGCCATCGGCTTTGTGTGGTCCCAACCCAAGGCCGTGACCACCATCGGAAAAAATGTGCGCGTGGATGCCGAGGGCGACTTGTCGGTGGAGTCTGAGATCCACGCGCTGGCCAGCAACACCTCGGTGGTGACCTCCAACACCGGTACCGACTCGAAGAACAACCTGTCCAACCAGCTCATGGCGAAGATTCCGCTGGTTGGAAAACTCGCCGACGACCAGGACACGAGTCCGCCCACGCGCTACGACCGCAAGCAGCTTGCCGCGAGCATGCAGATCATCAAGTCCACCTCGACCGTGCTCGTGGACACCGGCTCGTTGCTCACCGCGGGGGGGAATGCAACCGTCAAGGCCTCTGGCAAAAGTGAGAACACAGGCGAGTCCACAACCACTTCGTTCGGCGATGGTCAAGCGGGCGTGACCTTCACCTTCGGCCATGTCACCAATGACATCACCACCACGGTCAACGGCATTGTGACCTCGCTGGCCCCGGCAGCCGCCTCCGCCGACATCAAGCGCGCCGCCACCTTCAATCCGTTCAAGGACATCGACTACACGGGCAACCGTGTCCGCGTGGCCGCTCACGGATATTCCGACGGACAAAAGTTTGTTTATGATTCCGGGAAAAACAAGCCGATCCCCGGCATGAAATCGGGGGCAACCTACATCGCGGCCATTCCCTCCAACTGGTCGGCTGCCGACAAGGCCGATTATTTCCAGGTTTACACGGTCAATGACGACGGCAGCCGGCGCAGTCAGGTCACTTTCCAGGCTCCCCCCGGCCTCGTCAAAAACGGCTCATTCCTCGGTTTCGGCAACGTGGATCCCGTCGGCCACGCCATCGTGTTTCCGTATGACCCCGGATTGGCCACCGGCGACCAGGTGACCTACCGCGCCGCCCCGGGCAAGGCAATCTCCGGCCTGACTGACGGCACCACCTATTATGTGGTGCGCGATGCCTCGCCGTTCAATCGCTTTTACCTGGTGACGCAATCGGGCGATGCCGCCGTCGTCGCCAGCGCCTCGCAAAACGGGTACACGAATGGCGCCAACATCGGCAGCGATATCTTCCGTGGCTACCAAACGGCTTACGACGCCCTCGTCGCCGAGGGAAAGTCGGCGGAGGAGGCCGCGGCCACTGCCCAGCTCGAGGCGATGGTCGCCGCCGATTACCTGGCCAACCTGACCACCAAGGTCGCCCAGGCCGATGTGAAGCCCACGCTCACCGCGGGCGGCAGCACCCTGGTAATCGACAAGTTCTACACCGGCGAAAGCCTCATCCGCACCGCCACGGCCCACGGCTTGGTGGCGGGCGCTCCGGTCGTCTACCAATGGGCCTTCGGGCTTAATGCCACCATCATTAGCGGGTTTACCTACTACGCCATCCCCGACCCCACCGATGCCATGGGCAAGACCCTCTGGCTGGGAACCACCCAACAGGGTGCCATCAACGCCTTCAACAACGCGGTGGCGGCCAAGACCGCCGCCGAGCAGGCCGCTCTTTACCTGTTCCAGCCGAAGCTGGGCGACGACACCTTCTCGATGATCGACGCCACCTCGAACACGGTGGCATTCGATGGCGACCCGACCTTCACAGCAGGTTCCGGAGTCGTGTACACCGAAAGTCCGGGCGGCAGGGTAACAGGGCTCACGGGCGGATCCACCTACTATCCCGCCACGCTCGATGACCAAGGGAACCGGGCCTGGCTGACGGCCTCCTCGGCTGACGCCACCACTGTTTCGGATGCCGCGAACGCCGCGTACGCGAACGGCGTCACGGTAAACGGAATCACCTACCGGGGCTACGAGGCCGCGCGCACCTACTACCAAACCGCCGACATGGATGTCACCGACGCGCGCTTCAGCGCCGGCGCCACCACCTACAACCTCGCCTCAGTGGACACCACCGGTCGCAAGCTCGTGTTCACCTCGAGCATCGCCTCCTTGGCCGACGGCAGCGTCATCAAGATGACGAAGGACTCGGTCAACCATGTGGCCCAGCTCGACAAGGTTACGACCTACTACCTGCGCAAGGATCCGGCGAATCCCAACGCCGTGCTGCTGTTCACGGCGCTGTCTGACGCCACCGCCGGCACGCTTGACATTTCCAAGGCCGTGGCGGTGAGCGCCAAGTTCGATTCCCATGGCGCCGACATGGCGGCGGTGGACGAGGCGCTGTCGGGCGCCGATGCCGCGGCGAACGCCACCGGCAAGGTGATCGACATTTCCTCCAGCCAGGTGATCCGGCGCACCGCCGGACAAACGGTCACCGACCTCGAGGTGGATTCCGTCGCCGATGACGGCAAGATCACGGTGAAGACCAACCACGGCCTGACTTTGGGCGACGCTGTCACCTACCGCCGGGGCATCGGCGAGCGGCTGACAATGCTCTCGGTGAACAACGCCACCTACTACGCGGTGCCCGTCGCCGGAGACGCCCGCTCCTTCTACCTGGTGTCGAATGCCAGCGATGTGGGCGACGCCACCAAGCGGCTGGCCGTTTCGCTCACTTCCGGGGGCCTTTATTCCGCGGACACCAGCCTGAGGACCACCGTGGCCAATGCCGTGGCGGGAACCAGATACCAGTCGGGCAACACCTTCACGGTCAAGGGCGGCGGCAGCCTTTCGGTGTCCGAGGCCAACTACATCCAGAATCAGATCGTGTTCACCGCGGCACACGGCCTGTCCGACAAGGCCGAGCTCACCTACCACCCCTCGTCTACCGCCCTCGCGATCCAGGGATTGGAAGGCGGAAGGACGTACTACGCCAAGACCGATCCGACGGATCCCAATTCCGTCTGGCTGTTCGCCAAGTCCTCGGATGTCGAGGCGGCCGCCGGCAATTACCAGCGTTTCACCAACGCGGGCGGTTCCACGCTCACCACGGCCTCGATCGACTTCGCCAGCAACCAGGTGAATTTCGTCCTGCCGCACGGATTGTCCGAGAACAGCCCGATCACCTTCCGGTACACCAGCGGCGCACCGGCCTTGGGCCTCAGCGATGGAACGGTCTACTACGCCCATGTGGTGGACAGCGACACCATCACATTGCTCGACGCCTCGGGCGGCAACACGGTCGACCTGGCCAACATGGATGAGCTTGGCCGCCTTGTCGGTTGCGGCGAGATGAAGGTCGGCCCCAAGGCGGTGAAGGTGAAGGTGGATGTCTCGCTGAATGGAGATCTCCAAGGAGCCGAGCACACCTTTGCCGCAAGCGGCATTGGCCTCGAGATCGCGGCTTCCCTCGAGTCAACCAATGAAGGGGTGGCCGAGGTGGCGATTGGCGGCACGCCAGACGCCATGTATTTCTTCTCCCGTCCGGGGACAATCGTCACGCAAACGAACTCATTCACGAACATGCTCTCGGATGTCGCCAAGGATACCAAAGATGTCGCCGACAGGATCGACAGCAAGACCGAGGCAGGCAAGGGCGACAAGCCCCCCTCGTGGAGCGCCGCGGGTGCCGTCGTGGTCGAATTGGTGACCAACACCGTCAGGTTGACTGTCGGCCCCGGAGCGCAGCTCAAGTCGAAATCCGACCTCAAGGTGGAAGCGACCATCGAGGAGGAGGACGCGACGAGCGCCAAGGGCACGATCGAGTCGATGACCACCCAGCAGGGCGCAGACACCACGCCCAAGAGCTTCGCCGCATCGGTTTCAGTGGTGGTGGGAATCTACAAAAACTCGGCAGTGGCGACGGTAAGCGACGGTGCCAAGCTCGATTCCGGCGGCGCACTCACGGTGCACTCCGAAGTGAAGCTGCCCCACCTCGTTTCATCAGCAATCGAGACTATCGCGAACATCAAGTCCCTTTCGGCCAGCAAGCTTTACTCCGCCTTCACGGCAGATCCCCAATTGGGGGCTCCCCCGGGATTGCTCGGGGCAATGATGAACTCCACCGCCAATTCCATCGTCATGGGCCGGGCTCCCAAGACGACGATCGCCGCGGCCGTGAATGTGGTGTCGAACAAGGCCACAGCCAACGCGATTCTCGGCGACAATGTCGAGATCAACCAGGACTCGTCCTACCGGACCGCCAAGTCCTCGGTTCTGGTCGATTCCAAGGTCTCAAATTATCAGCTCTACATGAGCGGCACCGACAAGGACAAGGGCACCGGTGACAAGATCAAGGAAAAGATCGCCAACCAGCCTGCAAAACTGATCGCCAAGGCGAGGGGTATCAGCGGTGGCCAAGCCACGCAGAGCGCGGAGACCCCCGATGTTTCCGACAACTCGATCGGCGCGACCATCGGCATCTTCTTCCAGGACAACGACACCCGCGCCGTGGTGGGCAAGAGTTCGAAGATCTGGGCCGGAGCCGACGGAGATGGCATTCTCGTCAAAGCTCTCACGGGCAACACGGTCGGCCATATCGGCCGGACGGCAGGCGCGGCCAAGTCGATCGGCTTCACGGGATTCTTCAGCGTCATCGAGACAAACTCAAACACGCTGGCTCAAATCCGGTCGGGCGCGATCATCGAAACGAACAAGCTGAAGGTGAACGCCGAGGATTTCACCATCCAGCTCAACATCTGCTACAACTCGATCGAGTCCGCCGGCGCCGCCATCGGCCTGACGGGCCTCATCAACGATTCCGACCGCACGACCCGCGCGGTGCTTGGCGAACTCACCAATGTCGTGCCCGTCCTGTCCTCGAACATCGTTTCCTCCGGGCCGGTCGATGTGACTTCCAAGAACTGGGGCCTCATCGTCTCCATCGCCGTGACGAACGCCGGCAAACCCAAGGAAGACAAGAAAACGGGAGGCACCAGCACCAGCGGCAACACGCAGGTGCAGAATTCGTCCACCCAGAGCGGCTCAGGGTCACAAGGAGGCGACCAGGGCAAGTACGGGCTGGGCATTTCCGGCTCGTTCGCGGTGGTCGGCTACGACAGCCCGCGCGACCCGACCGACAAGGCAGGCATCGGCGATGTCGTCCAGGCCATCATCAACACCTCCGGCACGCTCACAGCCAACTCCGGCGGCACCTTGAACCTGCTCACCGTCACCGCCAACAACGACACCTACATCGGCGCCATTGCCGGTGGTTACGCCTCCACCAAGGGCGACATGGGCAAGGACAGCACCGGCGTGGCTGGCGCCGCGGCGATCATCAACATCATCGGCGAGACGCTGGCGACCGTGCGCGGAGGCAGCAAGGGACTCTTAATCACCGCCGACTCGATGACCGTGGAGGCGAAGCGCACCGGCCTCATCGCCTCGCTTGCCGCCGGAATCGCGCTCTCGGGCGACAAGACGCAAACTCAGGCGGAGGCGGCCTATGGAGTGGCCGGATCGGTGTCGATCAACTCGATCACGAACAACACCGAGGCGTCCACCAAAAACATCACCTTGGCCACCTTGACAGGTACCACCGATTCCCGCGTGAAGGCGCGCGACGAGTCGATCATCGCGGCGGTCACGGCCGGCTTCGCCACGGCCAGCAGCGCCCAGCCGCAGACGGGCGCGGGCTTCGGCGCCGCCGTGGCCATCAACACGATGAACACCACCCAAAAGGCGCTGGTGGATTCGACCAACATCCGGCAGGAAGGCGACGCGAACTTCAGCGTGACCGCCGAAGCGGCCAACCCCGGCCCGGCGAACGCCCGCATCGTGGCCATCGCGGCTTCCGCAGGAATCTCGGACGGCATCGGCGTCAGCGGCATGGTGGCGGTGAACAGCATCTCGGGATCCACCGAGGCCGCCATGTCGGCCAATTCGTCGTACACCTATGCCGCCGCCGACAAGTCGAAGGGCGCCCTCACCGTCGCCGCCACCGACAGTTCATGGCTCATCAGCATCGGAGCGGCTTATGGCGCGGGCGACAAGATCGCCGCGGGCGTCGGCGTCTCGGTGAACGAGATCTCGGTTTCCACGCTGGCACGGATGGACGCCACCGCCGCCACCACGCCCGGAGCCATCACTGTTTCGGCATCCAACAACGCGGTGATCGGCACGGGCACCCTGGCGGGCTCCAAGGTGGATGCCGACGGCAAGGGGAATTTCTCCGGCGCCGGGTCGTTCTCCGTCAACACGATCAACAACAGCACCGAGGCCCATGTGGGGCTCGGCTCGAACCTGTCCGCCGGCGGCGACATCAGGGTCACCGCCACCGATTCCTCGACGCTGGTTTCCATCGCCGGCGCCGTGGCCCTCAATGGCAAGGCCACGGTCGGCTTCTCGCTCGGCCGGAACATCATCAGCAACACCGCCAAGGCGTATGTCGACGCGTCGACCCTGGTGACCACCGGCACGGGCAAGGCCGTGCTTGTCGAGGCGCAGAACAAGCCGCTGCTGGTGACCGTGGTTCTGGGCCTGGCCAAGGCCGACGGCGCCCAAACCTCGTTCGCCGGCGCGGGATCCGTGGCCCTCAACTGGATCACCAACACGACCGACGCCCACATCAGCGGCAACTCGACGGTGAGCGGGCCGGGCGGCGTCACCGTGCGGGCCAACGGCGGGGCTTCCATCTACTCGTTCGCCGGCGGCGTGACGATCGGCGGCAAGGCCACCGTGGGCGCCGCGGTCGCCTACAACTATGTCGGCGGGGATCCGGACGCGCCCTCCTCATCCAAGGTGAATCGCGTCGAGGCCTACATCGCCGACTCTTCCGTCAGCTCCTCGGCAGGCAGCATCAGCGTGCTGGCGGGCTTCGACAACCCCGCGAGCATCCCGGCGGCGCCTTCCGACGCCGTGGGCTTCATGACGCTCACCATGCCGTCAACCCAGACATCGCAGATCACCAGCGTCGCCATTGGTGTGGCTTCCGGTTCCGAGGACGGGAAGTTCGCCGCCGGCGGTTCGTTCGGCATCAACTTCAACCGGAATGTCATCAAGGCCTACGCCGCCGACACCGCCGAGGCGGGCACCCTGGCCCTCAACGCCAACCAGTCGATCAGCATCCAGGCGGGCAACACGGCTCGCATCTATGTCGGCGTGGGAGGCCTGGCGTATTCCAATGGCGGCAGTTCGGTCGGCGCGGCGATCAGCACCAACGAGATCACCAACGACATCTACGCCGCCATCGACGGCGGCACGGCGACGGCCACCAACGGCGACATCACGGTGACGGCGATCACCGACGCGCGGATCATCAATGTGTGCGTCGGCGTCGCCGTTTCCACGGGCAACGGGCCGTTCGCGGGCGCCGGGTCGATCGCGCTCAACTGGATCCATGGCACCGCTGACGCGCACATCGCCGGGGCCACCTCGGTGACGGCCAAGGGGCCCGTCAAGGTAACGGCATCTGATGTCTCCGAGATCGATGTCGGCGCCGGCGGCATCGCGATCAACCAGGGTGGAACCGCCGCGGTGGGCGCGGCGATCGCCTACAACTACATCGGTGGCGACAGCACTGACGCCTCGGCCACCACCGTCAACACCACCAAGGCATACATCGCCGATTCAACCGTCACCTCGCAAACGGGCAATATCGAGGTCCTGGCCAAGGCCAGCCAGAAGATCATCGCGGTGGCCGTGGGCGGCGCCAGCTCGGACAAGTTCGCCTTGGGCGGCTCGGTTGCAGTGAACTACAGCCGGTCGGTGAACGAGGCTTCAATCAAGGTGACCGGTCCGGCCAAACAGGCGAATGTGTCGGCTGGCGGAGCGGTCAGCATCTCGGCGCTCGACGAGCAGGATATCGATGTCGGCGCGGGCGGCTTGGCCATGGCCGACCAGACTGCCGCCGTGGGCGTGGCGATCACCGTCAACGACCTCAAGAACTCCACCTCCGCCTTCATCGACGCTGGTGGCGGCACCTTCACCGTCTCCAATGGCGACCTGACCGTCCTGGCCGCCTCAGAAAGCCAGATCATCAATGTCGCCCTTGGGCTGGCCCTGTCCTCCTCCGGGAAATTCTCCGGGGCGGGCTCGATCGCACTCAACTGGCTCCACAATTCCGTGGATGCCCACATCGCGAATATCGGCACAGGCACGGTCGCCGGTGCTGTCTCCGTGACCGCCATCGACTCCTCGGAAATCGATGTCGGCGCGGGCGCCATCGCCTCGGCCGGAAATGGCGCCGCGATCGGCGCCGCGGTGGCCTACAACTACATCGGCGGCAACCGCGACGACGACCAATCCTCCGAGGTGAACGCCGTCAGCGCGCTCATCTCCGACTCAAACCTTTCTGTCACCGGCGGCGCCGTCACCATCTCGGCGGCCAGCAGCCAGAAGATCGTCGCCGTCGCCGTCGGCGGCGCCAATGGCGACAGCTTTGCCCTGGGCGGGTCGGTGGCGCTCAACTTCTCCCGCGCGCGCACCCGCGCCGAGATCACCGACAGCTCCTCCGCCGCCACCCAAACCAGCGTCACCGCCTCCAAGGGCATCAGCATCACCACCAGCACCGACCAGGAGATCGACACCGGCGCCGGCGGCATTGCCCGCTCGCAATCCGGTGCCGCCATTGGTGTCGCCGTCGCCACCAACACCATCGAGAACACCTCCACCTCCGGCATCAGCGCCGATTCGAGCAAGCACATGACCGTGCGCGCGCTCGACGGCGACATCACCATCGGCAGCTACGAGAAGTCGCACATCATCAGCGTGGCCCTTGGGGTGGCGCTTGGGGGCGGCCAGGTCAGCGGCGCCGGTTCGGCCACCGTCAACACCATCACCTGCACCAGCGACGCGCGCATCCTCAACGCCGCCCTCGTCGAGGCCTCCAAGGGCATCAGCGTCCGCGCCCTCGACGAGATGGATCCCTCGGATGCCCGCGACAGCGGCCAGGTCGCCTCGGGCGACCGCGAAGGCCGCCTTGGCGACGCCATGGACAAGTCGAAGGCGAAAATCGGCACCGGCGCGGGCGGAATCGCCGCCGGCAAGGGCAGCGCCGCGGCGGGCGCGGGCATCTCCATCAATACCATCAACAACACCCAGCGGGCCCGCATCGAGGATTCCACCCGGGTCGAGGCCAAGGCCGGCAGCGTCGACCTCCTCGCCACCTCCTCGGCCAAGATGATCGTCGTGGCCCTGGGCGTCGCCGCGTCGAACGACAATTTCGCCTTCGGCGGATCGGTGATCGTCAACACGATCAACAACATGATCGACAGCCATGTGAAGGGCTCGACTGTCATCGCCTCGGGCGCCGTGAGCGCCTACGCCCTCGACCAGAGCGAGATCGACGCCGGTTCCGGCGGCATCTCGATCAGCGGCAAGGCTTCCGTGGGCGCCTCCTTCGCGACCAACAACATCTCCAACACCGTCACCGCCTATGTGCAGGCCTCCACCGTCACCGCCAATGGCGGGGCGGTGGACATCAAGGCGGACTCCGACGCCCGATTCATCGTCGTTGCACTGGGCGGCGGCGTCACGAACGGAAATTTCGCCCTTGGCGGCTCGGTTTCGCTGAACTCGATCAGCAACATCGTGGAGGCCCGCATCAGCCACGCCTCCACCGTGAACTCCACCGGCAGCACGCGCGTGAGGGCCATCGACCAGTCGTATCTCTACGCCGGTTCGGGTGGTTTCGCCGCCTCGAAGACGGCCGCTGTCGGAGCCGCCATCTCCAAGCACGACCTTTCCGACACGGTCAAGGCCTATATCGACTCCTCCGATGTCACCTCCTCGGCGGGCAATGTCGAGGTGCTGGCCAAGGGGAACTACGAGATCATCTCCGCGACCGTGGCGGGCGGCGGATCGATGCAGGTTGCCGTGAACGGTTCTATCGGCATTCATTCCGGCAAGAACACCGTCAGGGCCTACATTGACGGCGCCTCGAGCGATGTCACCGCCAACGGCAGCGTCACGGTGCAGGCGCGGCACGACCTCCTCATGGGCGTGGGCGCCGGAGCCATCGGCGGCGCCGGTTCCGTCGCGGTGGGCCTGGCTAACTCCACCGTGCTCACCGACAACACGGTGGAAGCGTTCATCGGCCGCGGCGCGAAAGTCACCGGACTTGGCAACCAGGCGGCGGTGCAGGTATACACGGGCGTCAGGGCCGAGACGGCCGACTTCCGCGGCGTGGCCGTCACCGCCACCGGTTCCGGCTATGTCGTGAGCGTTTCGGTCGCCGGTTCCGGCGGCGGCACCGCCGGCGTCGCCGGCAGCGCCGCGGTCTCGCTGCTCAATGAAACCACCCGCGCCTGGGTCGGCAAGGGCGCCCAAATCAACAAGGCGGCAGGCACCGCGAACGACCTGCAGTCGGTCAGCATCGTCGCCTCCAACGACCTGCGCATCGTCGGCGCCTCGGGCGGCCTGGGAGGCGGCAGCACCGCCGGCGTGGGCGCCGGCGTCGATGTCGCCAAGCTCACGAAGGTCACCGAGGCCTATGTCGAGAATGGCACCTCCTCCTCCGACACGGCCGACATCCAGGCGCGCGGCAACATCGGCGTGGTCGCCCTGTCGAGCGAGAACATCCTGTCGATCGCCGCGACGGTGGGCGCCGGCGGCAGCGCCGGCATCGCCGGGTCGGTGGGCACCTGGTTCGTGGACATCACGACGCGCGCCAAGGTGGGCGACTTCTCGAAACTGCTGGCATTGGGCAATGTGAATGTCGCGGCCCAGGACGACACGAACCTCGGCATGATCGCCGGGTCGATCAGCGGCGCGGGCGCGGCGGCGATCGGCGCCTCCGTCGGGGTTTCCATCGTCAAGAAAACCACCGAGGCGCTCGTGGGACTCAGCGCCGTCATCCACGCCAAGGCGACACGCGCCGCCGTCGCTGTGCCGACGGGAGTCTTCAATGTCTCCAATTCACAGGTCGACATCACCTCGGTGGATACCGATTCCGAAACCATCACGCTGAGCGGCGCCAGCGGCTACCGCACCGGCGACGCCGTGGTGTACAGGAAGGGCGCGACCCAGGTGGGCGGCCTCGCCGAGGGCGGCACCTACTACGCCATCGAGGTGCCCGGGCAGGGCAACAAGGTCAAGCTGGCCACCTCGGCCGAGGACGCCCGCAAGGGCACCGCGATCAACCTCACCTCTTCAGGCGACGGCAAGATCCAGCCCCTGGGCAAGGCCACGCCCACCATCAACAACAGCGATGTGAACGAGGCAGGCCTCTTGTCCAAGCGGAAGGCCACGCCGGAACTTGTCAATGTCCGCGGCCTCACGGTGACGGCGATCAACACCGACACGGTGGAAAACCTGGCGATTGCCGGCGCCGCCGCCGAAAGCGTCGCCGTGCCCCTGTCCGGATCGGTCAACACCACCGACACCACCACCCGCGCCATCATCGGCGCCGGGGCGCAGGTGAACCAGGACACCTCCGGCGTGGATGCCTCCCAGGGCGTGCATGTCGCCGCCGGCAACGACTTCTTCCACATCGGCGTCGCCGGGTCCGCCGGCGTGTCCGGCACCGCCGCGGTCGGCGTTGGCGTGCAGGTGGCCCTGGCCAAGCACACCACCGAGGCCAGCATCAGCGGAAATGTCAAGGCGGCGGGCGACATCACCGCCCGGGCCCACGGCACCGACAAGATCATCTGCGTGGCCATCGGGTTCGCCGCCAGCGGATTGGTGGGCGTGGGCGGTTCCGTCGGTGTCAACACCTTCAGCAACTCCACCACCGCCAGCATCGCCTCGGGCGCCGAGGTATTGGCCGGCGGGTCGGTGGTCGTGAAGTCTTCCGACGATTCCTCCGGGCTTGTCATCGCCGGCGCCGCCGGCATCGGCATCGGCAAAGCGGGAGTGGGCGTTTCCGTCGGCGTGACCAAGTTCGACAAGCAAACCAAGGCGTTCATCGGCACGGGAGCGAAGGTCACCGCGCTGGGCGGCGGATCGGGTTCCTCCGCGCTCACCGGCCTGGACGGCGGCACCGGTTTCACCTCGGGCACCGCCGCGGGCGTGCTGGTGCAGGCGACTTCCAGCGAGGAGATCATGGGCGTGGTCGTCGCCGGCGGCGCCGGGCTTTACGCCGGCGTGGGCGGCGCGGTTTCCGTCGGCCTGTTCAACTCCTCCACCAAGGCGTATGTCGATACCGGCGCCAAGGTGAACCAGGAGACCATCGGCACGGCGTCGGCGGGCCAGGCCGTCACCGTGGTCGCCGCCAACCGGGTGAAGAACAAGACGGTCGCGCCCGCCGCCGGCGTGGGCGCCGCCGGCATCTCCGGCGCCGTCGATGTCTCACTCACCAACAACACCGTCAACGCCTACATCGGTGATGGCGCCAAGGTGAACGCCAAGGGTGCCGTCAATGTCCGCGCCCTGTCGCAGAAGGACATTGAAAGCCTCACGGTCAGCGTCGCGGGGGGCGCCGTGGGCATCGGTGGTTCCGTCTCGGTGATCAACTTCGGCGCCGCGCTCGACGACGCCAATCGCAAGGCCCTCAGCAGCCAGTCGGATGGCGCCAGCACCGGCGGCGTGGTCGGAGAGCAGGCCAACAAGTCCGGCGTGGTCACCGACAACCTGGGAGGTTTCCAAGGACAATCGGAAAGCAGCTCCACGGTGAAGACCGTCGGCTACTCGCGGGGTGCCAACGGCATCACCCTCACCAACCCGGGCCCCCAGACCACCGGCAACTCCTCGCTGATCTCCTCGACAACCACCAGCAACAAGGGTGCCGCCACCACGAGCCTGGGCGGCAACAACGCCGGTGATTCATTCACCGCCACCAACGATCCCGATTCGGGCGTCAACGCCTTCTTCGGCGCCGGCAGCGTCATCACCGCGAACAGCGCCTCCGCCGTGGCCAGCGAGAAGGTCAAGGTTCGTTCCGTCGCCGGTGGCGGGGCCCTCGGCGTCGCGGCCTTCGGCGCGGCCGTCTCGGTGGTGACCATCAAGAGCAACACGCAGGCCTACGCGGGCATCGGCGCCGAGTTCAACCTCACCGGCGCCCTGGTGATCCAGGCGACGATGAAGAGCGAGGTCAACGGAGAGGCCTATGCGGGCGACGGCGGCCTGGTGGCCCTGGGCGCGCAGGTGGCGATCGTCAATGACGCCAGCAACCAGATCGCGTTCATCGACGACAACGCCAAGCTGAACTCCGCCGCCTCGGTGACGGTGGAGGCCACTTCCGACCGTTCCGACAACGCGCGCACCGCCGGCGGCCAGGTCGGCAATGTCGCCGCCGGAGCCTCCATCAGCAAGATCAACGCCACCGGGCGCACCGAGGCGTTCATCGACAGCGGCGCGCGGATCGACCAGGACGGCGGCGCCGCCGTCGGCGACATCACCGTGCGCGCCGACCACTACACCTATGAGAAGGCGTTCGCCATCGGCGTGGCCGCCGGCATTGTCGCCGGCGTGGGCCAGGAGGCGTCGCTGTCGCTGTCGCCGACCGTTTCGGCCCGCGTGGGCGACAATGTGCTGGCGAACATGAAGGGCGCCCTGACGGTGAGGGCCAACGCCACGCCGGAACTCGACGCCGAGGCCCGTGGATATGCCGCCGGCCTGGCCGCCGTGGGGGTCTCGCTGCCCAAGACATCATTCAACCCCACCGTCACCGCGTCCATCGGCAACAACGGCGCCTTCAACGCCGGCGGTGTCACCGTCGAGGCGACCACCTCGGTGCCCTCGGGTGGCACCTCGGCCAAGTCACTGGCCGTGGCCGCCCTGGGCGGCCTTGTCGGCGTCACCGCCAGCACCAGTGAAACCAACGCCTCGGGCACGGTGCGCGCCACCATCGGCGACAGCACCTCGGTCATCCTGCAGAACTATAAGGAATTCAACGCCATCGCCTCGAATGTCGACCTCTCGGGCAGGCGCATCCGAGTCGGCCTCAACCACGGCCTGCTCACCGGCGATGCCGTCACATACAGTTCCAACGCCACCCAGGCCATTGGCGGGCTCACCTCGGGCACCACCTACTACGCGATCGCCAAGCAGGATGACGACACGGCAACGGACTATGACGACCGCGAATGGATCCAACTGGCCCGCAATGCCGACGAGGCCAAATCCGGCGCCGCCATCTCCCTCACTGGCCTCCAGCCGGTCAACAACACCGCTTCGGTTATCAGTGGCGGCAACACCGTCACTTCCCCGGTCGACGATGCCGACAACTCGATCGACATAGGCGGCGTCAACTTCCAGTTCAGCATCAACGCGCCGGTTGACTTCACCGTTGACACGGCCAATGTGCTGAGCTTCAGCGCCGACCACGGCTTCCAAACAGGCGACAAGGTTATCTACGGCCAATCCGGTGGCACGCGCGTCCGCGAATACGATGCCTCGGGCAACAACCTCACCTTTGGCGCCTCCACGATCGCCTCCGTCGACCCCGTCACCAACACCCTTACCCTTGGCGTCACCGACCTCGCCAATGGCGACCAGGTCGTGTACGAGTTCAACGCGGCGTCGTCCCCGCCCGCCGGTTCGGCCATCGGCGGCCTCACGGACGGCGGCAACACCATCTACTATGTCGTGCAGAAGTCGGGCACCGCGATCAAGCTGGCGACACAGGCCGGCGGAACGCCGATCACCCTGTCACAAGCGGGCGCCCTGGCCGGCACCCACCTGCTGCTCAGGCCCCACGGCCTGGCGACCGGCGACAAGGTGTACTATGGCTCCACCGCCGGCAACGCTGTCGGTGGCTTGTCAAGCGACAAATTGTACACCGTCGAGTCGCTCAACAAGGGGCGAATCCAACTCAAGCTCGGTGGCACCGTCGTCGACATCACCGGCAGCACGCCACTGGCCTCCGCCGACCAGTCGTACCTGCGCGCCGACATCGGCCTCGTTCCCAACCAGGTCTATTACGCCATCACCGATTCCGAGCAGGCGCTCAGGCTGGCGACCACCCTGGCCAATGCCGGCAACAATGTCGCGATCAGCCTGCCCGTAACCCCGGCTGGGAGCGCGACCATTCACCGGGTCTCGTCCCAGTCGATCAGGACCCAAGCTACCGTGACCGCCACCGGCGTCAGCGATGCCGACGACACGGTCACCATCGCCGGCGGCCACTCGTTCGCCACCGGCGACAAGGTGCAATTGCAACTGAACGGCGGCACCATCGGCGGGCTTTCCAATGGCCCCTACACCGTCACCGTCGTCGATGTTTACAAGCTCAAGTTCGACGGTGAGGCACTTAGCGCAGCCTTTAGCGGCAGCCCGACCATCACCCTTCTGAAACCCGATGGTACCGCCATCGCCGACACCACGACCGAACTCGCCCCCACCAGCACGATCCGAAACTCCTCCGCCTCGGTGAACTCCGGCGACCGGGTGCTTTACACCAAGACCGATCCGAACGCCGCCGACATCGGCCTTGTCAGCGGCACCACCTACGAAGTGCTTCGCACGGGTATCGACACGATCCGGCTTGTCGAGAAATACGCCCTGGGCAAGACGGTTGGAACCCCGGTGGTGATCCAGGGAGGCATCCGCCTTGTCGATGTCGCCAACCCCCAATCGATTGAATTTTCTAGCCCGCACGGCTTTGTCACCGGGGACAAGGTCTATTACAGTTACATTCCCGCCGTGGCGGACAAAAACAGTTACGACCGCGTGATTTACGGATCTGGCACAACTCCGACCCCCCTTTATGTCATCAAGCTTTCGGACACCAGCCTCAAGTTCTCCACCGACTCGGGTGGCCTCGATGTGATCACCCTGCCCGCCATCGATGGCGGCACCAAGCCGTATGTCTACACCCTGCCCGTCCAGTTCACCGGCACCGGCCTTGGAGGCGGTCACCGCTTCTCCAAGTTGCTGTTCGCCACGGGTGACGCCGTCACCTACCGCGAGGTGACGGGCAACCCGATCAGTCCCCTGGTCAACAACGCCACCTACTACGCCATCATCGACCCCGCCAATCCCGGCAAGCTCAAGCTGGCGACCTCCACCGCCAACGCTGCCGCCAACGCTGCCATCGACCTTTCCTTGCCTGGTGCCTCGTTCATCCATTCACTGTCGGCGAGAGGCCGGCTCACGGTGAACGCCGCCTCCAACCTGGTTCAGCGCGCCGAGGTGATCGGCAAGCAGGGCGGGCTGCTCGCCGTGGGCGCCAACAAGTCGGCGGCGAACTCCGACATGGCCGTGAAAACCATCATCGGCGCCGGGTTCAATGTCATCGCCGGCATGGTCGACATCAAGGCGGGAGGCAAGGACGAGAATTTCGCCGTCGCCGAGTCGGGTTCCGGAGGCGTGGTCAGCGGCACCGCGGCCGACGCCAACACCAGCACCCGGGGTTCCACGGAAATCACCCTCGGAGCCTCATCAGGCGGCAGCTTCATCTACGCCGACCAGTTCCTTGTCACCCTCGACAAGACGGCGCGCTTCGACGGCGAGGTGAGCAGCGTCAACGCGTCGGTCGCCGGCGGCAGCGGAGCCTATTCGTCCCACAATGTCAACATGCCTGGCAACATCAACCTTGGCGCGGATGTCGCCGCCCGTTCGATCACCGTTCAGGCCATCAACCGCACCCGCAAGGACATCGTCGGCGGCAGTGGGTTCAACACAGGGCTCAATGTCAAGAGCGGCTCCGGCGGCGTGCTCGACGCCCCGGCATGCGCCAGCGAGACCAACATCACCCTCGACACCATCGTCACCGTGGGCGCCAACGCCAAGATCATCCAGACCGGCAGCTACAGCAGCACCGATGACGACTTCACCATCGACAGCTTCAACGATGTCAAGGGCGACGACACACTCCGGCTCGACAGCGGCGGCGCCATCGCCATCGCCACCGGCAAGTCGCACCAGCGCGCCGGGGGCTCGAACAAGGTGATCATCGGCTCGGGAGCCAGGCTCGAAAGCAACCGCGACATCAACCTGAGCACCCATGCCGATGTGCGTCAGGAAGGCCGCCTGACGGTGAAGGTGTATGGCTTGGCCGGCTCGCCTGGCGGCGATTCCAGCGCCATCTACTCCGGGCAGCAGCGCGTCGAGATCGGCTCGGGAGCCACCGTCACCGCGCTGGGCGACATCAACCTGCTTGCCGGCCGCACCAGTTCCTTCAGCATGAACCGGTTCAACCTCAAGGCCTACACCGACCTTTTCAACGGCACGGTATTCGGTTTCTCGCGCAAGGGCGCCGAAGCGCGCGCCGAGGTCGACAACCAGGTCATCGTCGCCTCGGGCGCCAACATTTTGGGCAACGCCGATGTCAACCTCGTCGCCGAGAAGGGCTTCAGCCCCATCCTTGTCGGCAACGCCCTGAGCCAAAGCCTCCTGGAGGCCATCACCAACAGCAAGGACATCGACCGCAACGAGAAGGACAAAAGCACCAGCGGCGTGGTTGTCAACGGAACCGTCCGCACCGGCATCAAGAAGGACCAGGTGCTGGTCATCAAGGAAGAACTCAACATTCCCGGCACGCCTGGCCCAACCGACCCCCTTCCCTACGGCATCATATTCGACTTGGTTCAGACGACACCGTCGCTGATTGACCCGTCGGTGAATCCCGGCGTGCGGGTGCCGGCGCCGATGTTCGTCAATGTCGGCGCGGGCTTCAACGCGCAGATTGAAAAGTTGCGCGCCCTCAAGCAGGAATACGCCAACGACGCCGGCGCCCTCACCGGCTTCAACGCGCGCATCGACGCCCTCTACCGGCAGGCTGCCGATTTGGGAATCCTGAACTCCTTCGCCAATCCGCCGACCATCCGCAACGACTTTCACGTGCCCTACATTGTGGTGCCGGAAATCGTCGCCGGCATCGGCAGCATTTACGTGTTTGGTGAAAACTTCAGCGGCAGCGGCATGCTCAACAGCCCGCTCGACGCCAAGATCCAGATCACCAACAACAGCCCCTATGGACTGCAACTACTCGGCCTGACCATCCCGTTCCGCACCGGCGGCAAGCTGCTCTACAACACCGGTGGCACCGATTTCGCCCCGGTCAGCAGCGCCCCAGAAATCAGCTCACGCAACAAGGATAAGTCCCTCTCGTTGGCGGGAATGACCATCATCGCTCCGGGCAACGCCACCGGCACCGCGACGCCCGCGCAGGCAGCGCCCGTGATCCGTGTCGAGAACACCTGGACCAACCCTGAAGGCACGGGTAAGAACAGCAAAATCAACCTCTCCCAGATCCCCGATCCCGACATCAACATCACCGGCGATGTCAACAACACCGGCGGCAAGGTCACCCTGATTAGCCCCGGCAGCGTCATCATCAATGGCAACCTGTCGGCCCAGACCGTGGAGATCACGGCCGGACGCGACTTCGTCCTCAACTCCGATGGGTTTTCCAGCTCGGGTGGCGATCCCAAGGGCCAGTGGGCAGCCGAGTACAAACAGGTGCAGGCCCAATTCTCCAACAATCCGAACAAGAACAAAACGAATGTCGACCTGAACACCGCATCGGGTGTGGCCACCTGGGTCCGCCAAAATATCAACACACCCAAGCAGGGCGGCACCATCCTGGCCCTCACCAACATCTACATTGCCGCCGAGTATCTCAACATCAACGGCACCATCCAGAGCGGCCGGCCCGACAACAACCTTGTCATCGATGCCGGCAAGCAACTGGAAATCGACGCGTTCCGTGGGAACTACAGGCCCGGCAACGACAAATTCCTGAGACTCAGCATTGCCGACAAGGTCGGCATCGACGCGTTCTACAACGCCGAGACCAACCGCATCGAGGTGAGGGATGCCGTCGTCAAGGGTGGCTACATCCAGCTCATGGGCCGCACCTTCAGCACCGGCAACGGATCCATCAAGGTGATGGACGGCTTCGGCAACATCACCATCGACAACCAGACAAGCTACGAACTCGAGGTCCAGAAGCTGGACACCGGCGGCGTTGGCATCGAGGGCAAGATCGTCATCATCGACACCTCGTCCAAGAGGGCGCTTCCCCTTGATGTTTCCGTGGCTTCCGCAAGCAAGGCTTCCGACAAGCTCCTGTTCACAACCAATCCCTACCTCTCCACCGGCGAGGAAGTGGTGCTCAATTCCTCCTATGCCGGACTTCCCGCCGGAAGCTACTTCGCCATCGATGCGGGCAAGGAAGGTTCCCAATACGCGGTCAGGCTTGCCTCCAAGCTTTCCGACGCCACCAAGGGCAAGTGGGCCGACCTCACCGCCGATGGTGGCGCGATCACGATTCAAAGTAATTTCCGACCGCTCAAGACCGAATACACGCGCATCGGCAACACGATCACCAAGAAGACCTACCACGAGGTGCTGCAAGGAGGAAAGTTGGACCAGGTTCAGGTCAACACCTCCACCAGCACAGGCCGCACCGCCGCCAATTATTCCAACACCACCGGCATGCGCTATGTCTGGATGACCGGCCAAGGAATCCTCAGCAAGATCAAGAAGGAGTACAAAACCTCATCGTTCTGGGGCATGGACAACTGGTCGCCCGACCCGGGCCAGCAACCCGACCGCATTGAAAGCCGCGTCCAATCCAACGAAGCGCTGCCCGAAGGCGAGTTCCTGATGGGCTACCAAGACCTGGCCTACGAGGTCGTGCCCACCGTCTCCTTCCAGGGCGGCAGTAAAGTAATCGGCAGCACCACCGTCTCGTCGCCGATGTTCGGCATGGCCAACAACAACCAGGTGTTCGCTTACGGATACCGCAACAAGACGCTCTCGGAAAAACTGATCGACAATTACACATTCGAAACATCCAGCGGATGGGGCCCTTGGGCAAAGACTTACCTGCACAATGTCTCGGTGTATGAGAAGCACACCAAGGACTTCCACACCTTCAGCGTCAAGGCTGACTACGAAGTTCCCGTGCAATTCATCGGCTACGACGCGGGCACGGTCGATGTCACGAGTCGGGGCAGCATCCTCATCACCAAGGGCGTGAACAACCCGCTCGGCTCGACCTCGTTCAAGTCGATCCAAGGCTCGATCGACGCCGAGGGCTTCACCTCCATCAACGGGCAGGTGATCAATTTCGAGGCGGCCAAGGGCATCGGCCTCAACTCCGTCATCCGCACCGACCTCATCGGCGCGAACTCCCGTCTGAGCGCCGTCACCACCACCGGGGCCATCAACCTGCGCGAGGTCACCGGCCAACTCACCTACGAGAACATCACCACCGACTTGAAATCGGATGTGAATGTCGTCGCCGACGCGAGCATTGTTCCCGTGGACACCGACGCGCTGATCCGCGGCCGCAAGCTCACGCTCACGGCCACCAACGGTTCGATCGGCGCCAGCACCAACCTGCCCGCCGCCATCGAGACATCACCCGAGCGCCGGGGCGGCATTCTCGCCTACGCCGCCTCGAACGCCTACCTGTACCAGGCCACCGGCAACCTGTGGGTGAACAGCGTCACCGCCACCTCCGGCGAGGCGTGGATCAAGCTCGAACGCGGCGGGTTCATCGACAACAACGACAACGAGACCACCGACACCCGCACGCAGGCCGAACTGCTGGCCGTGTGGGAGGCGGCCCGACTCACCGGCACCGCCGCCGACGAGAGCGTTGCCGACAACATCGCCGCCGAGGAAAACCTCCGCACCAGGCAGTATTTCAACAGCAAGTCCGGCGCCACGATTCGGTACACCACGAAGGCGGCATCCTCCGTCGATGTTGCGGCCAATACCATTTCCTTCGCCAACGCTCACGGCTACACCACGGGCACCGCGGTCATCTACCGCCAGACGGCCGGCGCGACGGCGGCCATCACCTCGGTTGATCCCGTTTCCGACATCATCTCGTTCGCCACCGATCCCGGCTTTGCCACGGGAGCCATGGTCAACTTCACCATGGCGGCTGGGCCCACCTCCATCGGCGGCCTGCTCTCCGGAAGCAACTACTACCTGATCCGCTCGGCCTCAAATGCCTACAGGCTTGCCGCCACTCCGGCGGACGCCACCACGGGCAAGGCCATCGACCTCACAATTATCGCGACCGGAAACGGTGCCAGCGGCACGGCGAACACCTTCAGCTTCGCCTCCGACCCGGGCATTGCCGATGGTTCCGCCGTGAAGGTCTCCCGCATTTCGGGCAATGCCGTCATCTCGGGCATCGCCGCCGATACCGCCTACTACGCCAAGCGCGTCACGGGCACCAACACCTACACCCTCGCGGCCACGGCCAATGGCCAGCCGATCGATTTTTCACTCACCGCCAACTTCCCCATCCAATCGGTGGATTACGAGGCCAATACCCTCACCTTCGCCACCGCGCCGGGCCTGGCCGCCGGCGATCAGGTCACCTTCAACCGCGACTCGGGCAACAGCGCCGTCACCGGCCTGACCATCGGCGGCACCTACTTCCTGATCAAGGTGGACGACTTCACCTTCAAGCTCGCCGCCACCAACAACGGCCCCGCCATCGACCTCAAGCTCGATGGCACCTTGGGTTCTGGATTCAGCCTGTCCAAGTCCGTCGACTCCACCACCTCGGTATTCAGCTTCGACATCGCGGCCGCGCAATCGCCGCAAGCCGCGAACCTCAGGGCCAGCAAGGCCGACATCGGCGGGCTCACCAGCGGCGCCACCTACTATGCCATCGCCGTCGACTCCACCACCATCAGTCTGGCCGCCTCGGCAACCGACGCCACCGCCGGCAACGCCATCGACCTCACTTCCGTCGCCGCCGGAAGCGTCAACGAGTTCAGCACGCGGGACATGGTGAATGGCAAGCCCGTGTATGTGGACGGTTCGGGCACCGTCATCGACTACAACCCCGAGTACCAGTACCGCATCCTGGTGCCCATCACCGGGGCCAGTTCCTCCAACAACTCCATCACCTTCGGCATGAACGCCATTTCGGGAGTCTCGGGCAACACGATCACCACGACAGGCGCCCACGGCTTCGCCGATGGCGACCGCGTGGTGTACCAGGTGGCGGCCGGCGGCACCGCCATCGGCGGCCTCGCCAACGGCGCCACCTACTATGCCATCGTCTCCGGCAGCGGCGGTGCCACGACCCTGCAACTGGCCGCCACGCCTGCCGACGCCAAGGCGGGGCTGGCGATCAACCTCACCAGCTCGGGTTCCGGCTCGCAATCACTCGTCAACCCCTCGCGCACCCACTCCTACAAGGACGGCGACGAGGTCACCTACCAGGTGGTTTCGTCGTCAGGAGTCGGCGGACTCACCTCCGGAACCAAGTATTTCGTGAAGGTCGTCGATTCCAACACGATCCAGTTGCTGGCCACAAGCACCGCCACTTCTCCCGTCACGCTGGGCGGCTACAGCGGCGAAGCGCGCCTCGTCAACGACATCGCGTATTTCAACAAGCTATCGAAGAACTCCAAGTTCACCGAGGCCGACCTGTCGTTCTCGATCGGTGGTGGCCTGCTCAACGCCACCCGCACCACCGCCGGCACCGAGGTCCGCATCGAGTCGGCCAATGTCACCGCCGGAGGCAAGCTCACGCTGTTGGCCGAGGGCCAGGGCGGGTTCATCGGCCGCGATTCCACGCCGATATCCGCCTTCGTTCCGGGCATGGTGGGCATCAAGGACATCAAGAACGGCGTGCTCACCATGAATGTGGTGTCACGAGCCTCCACATCTCCCGACCAGGGGGCCACGGCCCCCACCAACGACACCCTGACCGACGCCCCCCACGGCATCGCCAATGGCACCAGGCTCGTGTTCAAGGTGCTGGGCGGCGCGCCCGAGATCCGCGGCCTCGAGTCGGGAATGGTTTACTATGTCGTCAACGCCTCGGGCCGCACCCTGCAACTCGCAACCGCGCAGAATGGTTCCCCGATCTCCATCAGCGGATCGATCAACACCGCCGACTACGCCGGCAACTATGTGCTGACGGATCCCGATGGAACCCGCATGGATCACCTGACGCTTGAACAAAAAACCGCGCTCGTTGCCGCCGAGGCCGGCGATGTCGCCATGAGCTACGAGCGACAGTCCTTCAACGGGTCGGTGACTTTCGGCCTGGTGTTCACGGTCTTCCAACGCGACGACTTCGACATTGACGCGAAGTCGAATGTGATCACCCACTCCACCTACCAGACCTACCTGGGGTCGGAGCAGACGGTAAACCTCGAGCAAGCCACCTCGGGCGGCCCGATGATCATCAAGGTGGCGCAGAGCATCATCGTGGCCGGCGCCCAGGATGCCCAGGTGATCGCCCCGACGATCATCCTCGAGGCCAAGCAGGGCACCATCGGCACCTCGAACAACCCGCTGCTCACCGACCTCACCACGCCGATTCTCGCGACCACATTGGCCGCCGATGAGTTTGGCGGCGCAAGGCTGACGACCATCGTCGCCGACACCAGCAGTTACGGAGACACGCGATCCTCGGTGGCGCCCAAGTTCCTTTACGATGCCCGCCGCCGGCCGATGCGGATCACCGCGGTCAACAACGACGGTTCCATCACCTTCGCCACGCCCCACGGCTTCAACAATGGCGACATGGTCGTCTATGAGTTCCTGCCGGGAACCCTCCGCCCCTTGGGCGGACTGGTCGGTGCCACCCGATACAGGGTTCGCAAGACCGGCGACACCTCGCTGATGCTGCAGGCGCTCAACATTTCCAATGGGCAGTTCACCGACAAGCCGGTGCTTGGCCTCATTCCGAGCGGCACGGGGCACATCCTGCTGCCGGAGGCCGGCGCGGGCAGCATCACCGCGCGCGCCAGCCTCGACATCACCATGCACGAGGTCGCGGGTGACATGTGGCTGGGCACCGTGAACTCGGTCTCCGGAGTCATCCGCCTCAAGGCGCGCGAGGACAAGGCCGCCATCCTCGACGCCATTCCCGATGTGAAGAACGCCTACTGGAACATCTTCGGCAAGGAGATCCGCCTGGAGGCCGACTACATCGGCACCGCCTCCAACCGCCTCGACTACGAGCAAAACCCCGCGCCGCTGCCCACCTTCTACGCCCAGAGCCAGTACGACCAGTTCGTGAAATTCGCCGTCTCCCCGACGAACCAGCAGATTGGCGTTCCCAAGACCATCTGCTACCTGACGGATGTCAAGAGCACGCTCGGCAATGTCGACTACACCGGCGACTCCGAGATGAATGTGAAGAAGGTGGAGGCCACCACCGGCATCGTCCGACTCAAGTCGGAGTTTGCCATCCGCGACGACAACACCTCCGGCGCCGACATCACCGCCCTCAAGGGGGTCGACCTCACCTCGGTGAAGGGCGGCATCGGCGAGAACGGCGCCCTTGAAATGGAAGTGGGCGCCTCGGGAACCGTGCTGGCCAACGGCATGCGCACGGTTTGGCTCACCGAGCTCACCGACGACATGAACATCGACCGCGTGACTTCCGTCACCGGCACGGCCCGACTGATGGCCGACAACTCCATCCTCGACTGGTTCGACGACACCGCCGTCGATGTCGAGGCCGTCAACCTCGACTTCAAGGCTCTCAAGGGCACCATCGGGGTGAGGCGCAACTACCTCGAGGTCGACTCCTCCTACCGCGGCGCCGTGGGCGAGGTCCTCACCCAGTCGCAACTCGGCACCTACATGGACGAGTCGATCGGCGACATGAACCTGCGCAATGTCACCTCGCTCACCGATGTGGTGTTCCTCACAGCCGACGGATCGATCATCGACATCAAGTCTGACGCCACGATCAAGGTGCAGGGCTACGGCATCGACCTCACTTCCCGGCGGGGATCGATCGGCGAGGCGCGCAACGATGTCGAGACCGACCTGCAGGCCCTCACCGAACTCACCGCCAAGGCGGCGCAGAACATCTACATCAAGGAAATGATCGGGGCGATGCGTGTCGTCACCATCGAGGCCACCATCTCAATGGCGCGCCTTTCGGTGAACGAGACCAGCGCCAGGGGCGAGGACTTCCTGATGGATCCGGGCGACTCCGTCGTCGCCGGAACCGACATCCTCGTCGTCGCCGGCGATGACATCTTCGTGCCCGAGGGCGCCTCGATGCGCGCCGGGAAGTCGATCACCCTGGTGGCCGACAACCCCGACGCCGACGAGTTCGGTTCCACGATCACCGTTTCCGGGTCGTTCACCTCGCCCGACAACAATGTCTACGGGTTCTCCCAGCGCGACACCCTCGTCGCCACCAACGACGCCAGCTTCGTGCTGACCGACTCCAAGATGACCCGCACCCTGCGCGCCGGCGGCATCGTCAACATCTTCGACCTGTTCTTCCTCGAGCACGCCATCCTCACCGGCGGCGCCGGCAACAACTCGTTTGACATCGGCGGCTGGACGGGCACCTCGGTCATCACCGGCATGGACGGCACCGACACGATCATCGCCGCCACCAACGCCAACTTCATCATCGCCAACGAACGACTGCAGCGAACCGGTTGCGGCGACGCCCTGCTGGCCACCATCGAGTACGGCGTCTTCCGCGGCGGCATCTCCAACAACTCGTTCGATGTCACCCGCTGGACCCTGCCCGGCGAGGTGCACGGCGACCTCGGCATCGATGTCATCACCGCGAACAACGATGTCAACTTCGGCCTCGGCAACGCCTACCTGAAGCGCGCCGGCATGGCCGATTTGCTCCTGCGCGGCCTGGAAACCGCCAACCTCGCCGCCGACACCAGGGACAACACCTTCACCGTCACCGACTGGACGGGCGGCGGCCTCATCGACGGTGGCGGCGGCAACGACACCATCGTCGCCGTCAACGACACCGACTTCCTCATCACCGACATCCTCCTCACCCGCGGCGCCGGCAAGGTGAGCCTCGGCACGCTCGCCCTTTCGGGCATCGACAACGCCATCCTCACCGGCGGCAAGTCGGCCAACCGGTTCACCGTCTCCGACTGGACAGGCACCGGAACCCTCTCCGGCCTTGTCACCGACCTCGGCGGCACCCCGGCCGTCGACTCCCTCGTCGCCACCACCGACTGCGACTTCGAACTCTCCACCCAGAGGCTCAGGCGCTCCGGCGGACGCGGCGACATCGGCCTCTCATTCATCTCCAGCGCCTCCCTCACCGGCGGACTGCGGAACAACAACTTCGATGTCTCCGGCTGGGCCGGCGCGCTGGGCCTCTCGGGCGGCCTGGGCGGCAACGACACCCTCGTTTGGGAAAACAAGGGAAATGTCACCCTGTCGAACTCCGCCTTCAACACCACCGCCATCAAGGGCACCCTAGCCACCATCGGCCTCGCCAACATCAAGGGCGATTCCTCATCCGCCACCTACGACATCACGGGCTGGACCGGCATCGCCGACATCCAGGCCGGCACCGGCACCGACACGCTCGTGGCCAGGAGCCTGGCCAAGGACGCCGTCATCACCGACACTTCGCTGCTCGTGGGCGGCAAGACCGTCGCCACTCTCAGGGACTTCGAAGTCGCCAACCTCGGCGGCACCTCCGCCAGCCAGAGGTACGATGTGAACGGCTGGAGCGGGTCCGGTTCCATCACCGCCGGCGGCGGCACCGACACACTCGTCGATTCGGGGGCCGGCACCTTCACGATGTCGGGCAAGACCTACACCTCGCCCACAGGCGCCGTCTGGACACTCGACACCGTCGGCGTGAGCATCACGGGTTCCTCGCGCAACGATTCTTTCGCCCTGCGCAACTGGACCGCCGGCGCCGTCACCCTCAACGGCAGGACCGGATCCGACTCGCTCCTGGTGGAGGCCAACGCCAACATCACCGTCACGCCGACATCGCTTACTGTCGGCAGCCTCAGGAACACGCTGGCTTCGACAAACATCAATTCGGTCACGCTGATCGGCGGCGCCGCGGCCAACACCTTCACCCTGACGGGTTGGACCAAGGATGCCAGCATCGACGGCGGCGCCGGCAAGGACACGATCGTCTACACCGCCGACACCGACTTCCTGCTCCTTGCCGACCGCCTCGTCGCGGGCAGGGGCGTCAATGGCGCCATCACCAATCCTCCCGGCTCGGCGACCTTCATGCTCAGGGGCATGGAGACCGTCAACCTCACCGGTGGCAACTCGGCCAACAACTTCACCGTCGCCGGGTTCGCCGGAACCGTCAACCTCGACGGCAAGAACGGCTCCGACATCTACAACCTCTACCTGGGCAACTCGGTCGCCACCATGGCCGTTGTCAAGGACACCGGCACGGGCCGCACCGACAGGGACAGCATGACCGCCTACGGCCTCAACTCGGTGCCCACCCACTCAACCTCGTCAAGGCGCGTCACCTTCTCGATGTCGCGCATCGACTACTCGGGCCTCGAGTCGATCCAGGTTCTCAGGGGAAGCCTCTGACAGCCCGGCGCTCACCTCTGGAGAAAGACATCCAACTGCTGGCCCACGAACAGGCCGGAGGCCGACTCGGGCAAGGAGAACACCACCTGCAGCACGCGGCTGTCCACCCGCTCGGTGGTGGATCCGCGCAGTGACAGCTTGGGCACGAGGTAAGGCTCGACCCGGACGAACTTGAGCGGGAACTTCCCGGCCGGCTCACCCCGGGTCCGCGCCTCGCCACCCACCCCGGCCTTGAACCGGGGAATGTCGTTCTCGTCGACATCCACCCGCACATGAAGTGGTGAAAGCCCCCCCAACAGCATCAGCGCCGAGTCGTTCCGGGCCATTTCGCCGGGTCGGATGTCAACCTGCAGCACCACGAGTTCGACGGGCCCGCCATCGGCGGCGGGCCTTGTGACGGGGGCCCGAATGGTTCGGCGGTCGAGGTCGGCGCGCATGGCGTCGAGTTGGGCGCGGGCCTCGTCGACCCGGGCCTTTTGAAGGGCCAGGTCCGATTCCCACGCCCCGGCCATGAGCAGCTTCAGGTCGGCCTCCGCCGCCCTCTGCCGCGCCACCGCCGCCTGATAGCCCAGTTCCTTGCGCCTCAACTCCTCGTTGCCAAGCGCCCCGCGCGCCGAAAGCAGGCTGTTGCGTTCCAGTTGTTCCTTCTGGTCGAGCGCCAAGGCGCGGGCCTCGGCGACCTTGGCCTCCACGGCGGGAACCTCCTCGGGCCTCGGCAGCGACTTCAAACGGGAAAGAGTGGCCTCCTGGGCCGCCAGCGCCGCCTGCCTCACCCTCACTTCCGCCTCAAGCTCGCCGGCCTTCAGCCTCACCAGGATGGCGCCCTGCCCGACCTTGTCTCCCACCCGCGCCGACACCTCCTGCACGATTCCCCCCACGGGTGTGCCCACATGGATGGTCTCGGTGAAGGGTTCCACCACGCCCGTCGCCGCGATGATGTCGCCGGCCGGGCGCGCGGGAACCGGCCCGGGAGGATCCGACCTTCCCTCCTGGCTTCCCGCGACCCTCTTGGCGACATGCGAGACCGCGAACAGGAACATCAGGATGCCCAGCAGGGGCGGGATGAATCTTAGGATCATGCGATCTCCCCCTGTTCATGGGCGGCGAAGGCGCCCTTGTCCTCGATGGTCGCCGTCACCCGGCCATCCGCCATGCGGATCATCCGGTCGCCGCGGTCGTAGATGCGCGGGTCGTGCGTCACCACCACCACGGCCCGGTCGCGCGCCACCGCCACCTCGCGCAGCAGGTCCATCACCGTGCGTCCGCTGGCGGCGTCGAGCGCCGCGGTGGGCTCGTCGCACAACAGCAGCCTGGGCGAATGAACCAGCGCCCTGGCGATGGCCACGCGCTGCTGCTGCCCGCCGGACAGGTTTTTGGGCAGCGAATCCTCCTTGCCCGCCAGGCCCACCCTTCCGAGCAGTTCCGTCGCCTTTTCCAGCGCCCGGCCGCGCGGCATCCGGTTGATGACAAGGGGCACCGCCGCGTTCTCCCGCGCCGAAAGGGCCGGCAGCAGGTTGTACTGCTGGAATACGAAACCGATGTTGAGCCCGCGGAAACAAACCTTGGCTTTCCCCCTGAGAGCGCCGATGTCGGTGCCCAGCACCATCACCTCGCCGGCGGTGGGGTCGAGCAGGCCGGCCATGAGCGAGACCAGCGTCGTCTTGCCGCAACCGCTCGGGCCCGCCAGCAGGGTGAGGGCGCCCAGCGGCACCTCGCAATCCACCCCGTCGAGAACCCGTTGAAAGCCGCCGCCGGAGGGAAAATCCTTCACCAGGCCACGGCACCGCGCCGCCAGCTCGATCACCGGAACACCATCGCCGGCTCCAGCACCAGCACCTTGCGGATGCTGAGCAGGCTCGCGAGGACGACGATGGCCATCACGGTGACGCCGATGCCCGCCAGAAGCCCGGGGAACATGCCGAATCCCTCGAGCGCCGGCACATGCGCCGTGGCCTCGAAGAAACAGGCGGCCAGGCCGATGCCCAGGCCGTAGCCGGTGAACCCGGCCATGAACCCTTGCAGCAGGATCATCCGCACCAGGGCGCCGTTGTCCACTCCCATGGCCTTGAGGGCGCCGAACTGGCGGATGTTCTCGGTCACGAACAGGTAGAAGGTCTGCCCCGTGATCGCCAGGCCGACGATGAACCCGAGGGTGATCGTGATGCCGAAGTTCACCGGGATGCCGGTGAACTCCATGTAGTACTGGATCGTTTTCATCGCGAACTGCTCGCGCGTGAGGGCCGCCAGGGGCCTCGGCCCCAGCGAGGTGGCTTCCTCGATCGACCGGCACAAGGCCGGCGGTTCGGTTCCTTCGCCGGCGCGCACCAGGATGTAGTTCATCAGGTTCCGCTGGGGAGGCAGGAAGCGGGCGGCCTGCGAGTACCGGCTGAAAATCACCGGCAGCGTGGTGAAAGGCTGCGAGGCCTCGCACACGCCGACGATCTTGGCGCGGTGCTCGTTCATCTCGAACACCCTGTCCACCGCCACAGGTTCGCCGGGGAAAAGGTAGGTGTAACCCGCCTTGTCCACCACCACGGCGTCCGGTTCGCGCAACCGGTCGAGCGACCCGGCGATGAAACCCGTCGGCGCGCCCGTGAGGCTTTGGTCATCGAGGCCCATCAGGATCACCGTGCGGTACCCGCCATGGGGCAGGCGCGCGCCCAACTGCGCGTGCACGGTGCGAACCGCGCTGGCCACGCCGGGAACCGACCTCACCCGGACGAGGTCCTGGTCGGGAAGCGGCGGCGCCTCGTCGATGAACCGCGTCACCTTGTCCATCACCCAGATGTCGGCGTCGCGGATGTCGAGGATCTGGCTGGCGGTGCGCCTGAGCAGGCTGGTGAAGATCGCCACCTGCTGGCTCATGAGCAGGGTGGCGAAGGTCACGCCGAACAGGATCCCCAGGTATTTCACCGGGTCTCCCACCAGCATCCGCAGCGCCAGCCAGTTCATGCCGAGGTTCCGGAAGTTCTATCCACACCGCCCTCATGTCCACCGCTCATGGCCATGTCAACGCCGGAGTGGAAACTTGATCTATCCATCCATGTAACTATGTTCCCCGGGTAAAACGGGCCGAGCCACCGTGCGGCAAAGGCCAACCTTGCCTAGTCGTCGCCTTGGCTGGCGGGCAGCGGAAATGGCGTGTTCGGAGGCACTTCCGTAATGCGTGCATTCCACGGATGAGGCGCGTCAATTCATCATGAGGATTTTCTTCACGATCTTCTTGCAAATGCTTTTCATCCATCGGAGAACATTGGGTTTGGATGGTTCAGGTGGCTTTTTCCCGTCAACCTGAGGGTTGGCTTGGGAAGGCTTATTGTTTCTTGAGGCGCGCATTTTTAGGCAATACTGCGCGGGTTCGGTCGTGAGGTGCCCGTCGACGATCCAGCGCAATTGGGATTCACAAACCGTTCGCAACCAACGGGCCTCATCCAATGCCTTTTCCCGGCAGAAAATCCTTTCACGGAAAATCGCCTGCCGGTTGCTGAGTTCGCAGGCAAGCGACGGATCCTCCAGCATGCGAAGGGCCCGGCGTTTGGCTTCTTCGGCGGTCGAATACATGCCAAATTGGGTGGCTTCCGTTTCACCGATTCCCATGCTCGCAAGTTCCACGGCAAACGGGGTATTCCGGTGAAACAGCACTGGCAACCCGATGAACATGAACTCGATGGGATGGTAGTGAAGGTGGTAACGGGACTGCCCATGGTAAATGCAAACCCGCGCCGATGAAATCAGGCGGTGATAATCTTCGTCCGGAAGTCTTCCGACGATCCTTGGATCATCAAGGTCGCCGCCACCACCAGGCTGGTTTCCGCCCAAGATCTTCAAGGGCAACCCGTCAAAGTCGCTGATGAACCTCTTGTAGATTTCCATGTAGTAGGGGACTTGTATCCGTGGGATCGTGTCGATCACGACCGGATCCGACTTCCCGGCGATCCATTTCGCTCCCCGCAGTCTTTCCGGAGATACAAACGCCCTTAAATACAAGGAATTCTGGCATAACTCGGGATTTTCCGGTTCCATGAGGGTTCGAAGGATCGGGCAAAAGATGTAATTCAGTCGACTCGTAAACTGGTCAAAACTTATGCCGTAAGCATGCGATATGTTGCTGTAGGTTTGTATGTTTCCATGGCCAAACGGCCTGAAGACCACCGATGCCTTGAATCGTTTGGAAAAATATGAGGCTAGATTGGGCAGGACGGTGACATAAAAGACATCAACATGGCTTTCCAGCAATTCCTCTTCCCGCGTGGTCAATTCAAGATTCGGTGATGTCTCAAAGACACGGCAAGCTTGTATGTCTCGAACGATTCCCTGATCCAAACCGACCGTCTTCTTCCAATCCTGGCAAATCACCTCATCCAACGATTCGTCAAATTTCATTGTCCACATGTTGGTTAGAAGCGGAATGACACGGAATCCGGCCTCCAGAAGAAGCGGAATCTCCTCCTTGGCCAAGGTTTCGTGGGACGAACACCAAAGAATAAGAGGCTTGTCATTCCCATTCTTGAATTTGAAGGTTTCAGGCAACGCCACTCGTGTGATTCCTCGCGAAGACTTGGCGATCAAGGATGCCTTCTGGCGGCCAATAAAAATTCGCGCCGATGGCATGGTGAACAAATGGAGTCATGAAAACCACTCCGACTTTGCCGGACATGGCATCCAATCTTTAATATTTGACAAGCTGGAAAGATAGCGACAATTGATCAGGCCGCGATTTGTATGTTTTTCGTTCCAAAGAAATGACCAAATATCGTGTCATATAGGTTGATGTCGTGCTGGTTCATGTCCAATAGTCTTTGCATGGCCTTGGGGGTCATTCTCAAGTGAGATTGGCTCGATCGATTTTCCCTTTCCTCAGGCAACTGGTACGGCAGGGTCCTGCTGAACATTGACCGGAATGTTTCAATCGACCAAGCGAATCGTTCCACAATTCCCACATAGTGAAATCGCTCCAAGACATTTGCGATTGCTGATTTGTAGTCGTAGACACCATCAATGCGGTCGCACAGCATTTGGCTTTGCAGATTAAACAATTGCGCATCAAATGAGGGGTTTTCGCAGAGGATGAAGTCGGAAAGGGTCATTTTCTGTGCTAATTTGAGTACCGCAATATCTTCTTGTGTCATCACGCCGTACCAAGGATTGTTTTCTCTCAAATTTCTTGGATTGTTCCACGACTTGTATTGGGACACGCATCTCTCGATGGGATCGCGCAAGAAGGTGATGAGGAAATATTTCTCAGGTTCCGCGATCGCCGAAAAATCGACATGGCCGAAATAAAAGTTGACTTTTCGGTCGGGTTTCATGCGTTCCATCCCGCCAATAATCGGTTGATAGGCATCGCCATGATCCCAATGATTGGCCAAGTAATTCGAGAACGATGTTCCCGCCGTTTTTGGAACATGCACAAAAAACAATGGTTTTGGAGGCTTGCGCAAGCTGGGCCTTGAATCATTCGCATGCAGGATTTGGTCAAACAAGCCCAGACCCATTCGCTTGACCGGTCCGAGAATCTCCTTGCGCACAAGTTTGAAGATCATCAGCGTTCCTACCATCAATGTCTCGTCTATCGGATCTATCCTTTCTTTTCGGCAAGATCTACAAGAATCAATGAGGTGGAATTTTCGTTGTTTGCGATTTAATGCCGAATTCCCGAAGGACCTCATAAAATTCTTCCGCCTGAGTTCGCGCGGAATGCTCGGTTTGTTGGCCGGTCCGGTCTTGATGATTCCCGACTAGCCTGTTCGCCTTCCGTTCCCGCCACACCTGGGTCAATTCAGCAGCCAAGGCATCGGGATCATCCATGGGAACAAAACGGACTGGCAAGGCGAAACGCCCCGCCAATTCCCTTACCCCGGGATAGTCCGTTGAAATGATCGGGCAGCCAAACCAATCGGCCTCGATGAGGCTGAAAGAACCGTTGTCGAACCTCGCGGCGTTGATCACGCCGATCGCATTCTCGAAAAGCCATTTGAGTTGCTGGTCGGGCAAGAAACCGAGAAACCTGATGTCCGTCCCCTCCTTCAATCCCGACCTGGCCAGAAGCTTCCTCATGGACACGGCATGGCGGCTACCCTGGCCGTTGAATGACATCGAAAAGGATTCGCTGTTGAACCCGCACTGGACCAGCATCGGAAATCCGGGGTGCGACCTTTTGGCAGCCATGATCGCCTTCACGACCACATCGGCGCCCTTATGTGGCGCCGCGTTCGCCGGATAAAGGAAATAAGGCGCATTCACCTCCCCGACCCTTTCCGAATGGACGGTGCCGAACCGTTTTCCGGGTTCACAGGCCACCGGAATCGTCCTGATCATGCTTGGCGGCACACGGTAGGCCGATTGGACATCATCAGCGACGCACCGGCTGGGAACGACAACCACGGATGCCTGCCGGATATTCGGCTTGGTGATCCGCTCGTAGCTCTCGAACCAGCCATCCGACTCGGACCTGAATCCCTGCGGCGCCCATTCTTGGATCATGTCATAAATCCATACTCCGTATGGCTTGATTGGCGCGATCATGCCGACGAAACGGTCCACCATGGAAAAAATGGCATCCGGCCCTTCACCGGCAGTTTCGCCATGCTCGGTGGTCGGCCAGAAAAACGGCCCGTCGAGACAGGCATCAGGCCGAAAAGTCACGCCACGATCCCAAACAAGCGAATCGGGGCCGAATTCGCACCAGGTGGCCCGACAAATCCGCAGGAAATCTCCCATATCTGGAAAATCGGATGTGTCTTGATCCTTGTGGACCATCAGGGAAAGCCTCAGGGCCCGCCTGTCCTTGTTGATGGATACGAGTTCGGTGACAAGGTTTCTGACCAGTTCCCAAATGCCACCCTTGTAAGCCACGGGAAGAAACAGGCGTATATGTGGCATGGCGTTGGATTTGCCCGTCCCGTCGGGGCCGTGATTGGAGACACCCAAGGCGCGCCGAAAACAACCGAGCAACGCCAAGGAGTCGTGATCCCAACTGTCCAGGCGCTCGTGGCCCAGCAAAGCCGCCTTCACGGCTTTTTTAACGGCGCGTATCCAGGTTGATGGATACCGCGGGTCAAATCGATCCTTGAACGCCTTGAAGGCCTTGGAGCAGGCGCCTTGAAACCACCACCCCTTCCGCTGCCCGCGCTTGTCGGAGGAGAACTTGCCGATAAGCTTGGCCAACGCCGCGACTTGCCCGAAGTCCTCGGGGTCGTATTTCCAAGATCCGTCGGAATCCAGCCTAGCGCGCTCATCCGGCCCGTGAACGCCCGCGGTCGGCGCCAGCCGGATGTCAAGACGGCGCCGAACTTCTTCCAAATGAGGATCGTTTTGATCCGCCAATTCTCGGGAACGCCTGCTGTTTTTGACAGCCTCGGCATGGGATGGGGTCCCTTCCTCCAGCATCACGGCCCTATGGCCTGTTCCACGGTTGATTTCGTCAACAAGCCTCATGGCATACGCGTCGATGTCGAAGCCCGATCCATTCCGGCCCGTGGCGCCATTCAAGCAAATGCCAATCAATGCCTCGCCGGCACGGATATCCACCGCGTTCAGGTCCGTTCGGCTCATCAATCATTCCCGCAATGAGGCCGAACCGCTAGCGTTCATGTGTGGTCCGGCGGTCGCGCCATCCACGGGACAGGCGGCCCGTGGAAACCGTTGGCTTGGGAAACCGGTCATCTCGTTACCGTGTCCATCAGCATCATGTTTCATTCACATACATGATGCATCCCCACTGATCACCTCCAAAGTCAACCTCAATGACCGAAACCAACACCCTGGACGGCGTTTAGGGAACACAGGACCGCAAGCGATTCCCGTTGATTTTGAAATGATTCACACCTATTTGGAAACTTCTCGATATTCCAAGCCTGCCGGGGCGGCAATTCCACCATGTGGCGTCCGAAGCGAATCGCCTGGATCCTCACGCACGGTTCGCTCCGTTCGGCTGAGGTATCCGTGTTGCGCTCGCTGGGATGCGAGGTCTGGACCCAAAAGCGTTTTCCGGCTCAGTTGGGATACCGCAGTTGCCATGCGGACTTCAGGTGGGATGAACACCTCTCCATTCCCGCGGACCAGCTTGAGCTGCTGAATTCCTTCGACTTCTACACGACCTCCATGGGACCGGAAATCGCCCGGATCCTCAATGACCTCTTCGACTTGGTGGCCATCGACGGAAACGCCCCCCTCAAGACCCGCGAGGTGCTCACCCATTACCACGGTCCGGTTTTGTTCAGGGCCTTTGGCATGGAGGATCCCAACTCCTATACCCAGGTCCATTTCAACAACCCGTGCCCTGGACTGCATGGAGCCCTTGTGAATGCCTACCACCGCTTCTGGGTCGGCGCTTTTTACCCGGAAGTGATCCCCAACGAGCATGAGATTTTCCGCAGGCGATCCTTCCACCTGCCAATACCACTGCCTGAGGGTGCCTGGAAAAACTCAAACAAGTGGACAGGTTCTGAAAAAACCATCCTGTTTGTCTGCCCGACCATCCATGAATCGGTGGCTTGCAAGGCCATTTACGACGACTTCAAGCACCATTTCGGAGACCTGCCCCACGCGATCGCTGGAAAGCAACTCTCACCCGTCAAGGACCCCCATGTGACGGGCTTCCTCGACGATGCCAGTTACGCGAGGCTCTACCATGGCGCCCGCGCCATGTACTACCACAGCAAGGAACCCCGCCACCTCCATTATCATCCCGTCGAGGCGATGGCCACCGGCATGCCGGTCGTCTATCTTCGCGGTGGCCTGCTGGAACGATTCGACCAAGGCAGCCGGGCGGGAGCCTGCGCCGATGAGGCGGAGGCCCGGGGAAAGCTTGTCAGGTTGCTGGAAGGGGACACGAATCTCGCCGACGCGATCCGCGCCAGCCAGCAAACCGTGGTCGCGCAGTGGCGGCCTGAGGTCGCCCGGCAAGCTTGGGCGGACTGGTTTGACCTTTTCACTCCCACGATGGAGGGGCAGCGGCCCGGACTGGAGCGCTGGTCCGCCGTTCCACCCGTCCCCACCAAGGCCGACCTCAGGAATTATCCCTTCCTGAATCCCCGGGCCTTCGTTCCAAGTTTGCTCCTGGCCCGTTTTTGGCGCTCCGCGCGCCGCTACTGCAGTGCCGCGGCAAGCCAACGGACCCTTTTGCCCAAGGGCATCTACAGGATCGACAGGTTCCGCAACGCCATGACCAGGCTTTTCAACCGCAAGGCAAATGATCCAACCTCAACCTGATCAACATTCAGGCTGGATTTCATGCGGCAATATTATTATAGCCCCCAGTCGGATTTGTCGAATAACAGAATGTTAACGGTTTTGCGTGTCGGCATGGCCGACAGTCCAATGTGAGATAATCATGGGCCTTGGCATCATGACATGGCTAAAACATCAGAAACGCCGCATGTTTCGGAAAACCCATGTCCTGTATTTCTGCCATATCCCCAAAACCTGCGGCACCACCTTCGACCGGATGATCCGCTCCCGCTTCACCCGTGAACTGGCCGCCCCCATCTTGGACAACCAGGCCTACTTCACCAATCCCGAATACAGCCTCGAGAACTACGATTTCATCAGCGGGCACCTTTTCTTCGGAAAACACATTCCCGAACTGGTTTCCCGGCCGGTACGGTCTGTCGTGCTCCTTAGGGAACCCAGGGCGCTGCTTCTTTCCATGTTCAAGCACGGAATCCAATTCGACCAGGACCCGGTCCACCAGTACATCAAGGCCAACTGCCCGACTCCGGACCAGTTTTTCAGGGATCCTGTCATGGCCCCTTATGTGGCCAATCCCATGGCCAGGTTTCTGGGCATATCCGAGCGGAAGTTTGCGCCAGAATTCATCAGGAAAGCCCTCGCCCTGCCCCTTGAAAAAACCAAATTGCTACTCGCCAGCGTCCCCCCAAGCGATGTGCACGACTTCACCGTTCTCGACACGGCCTTGAGGCGCCTCGGTGAGTTTCATGTCGTAGCGCTTGCCGAAAACCTGCAATCGTCCATCAACCTCGTCGCGCGCATGGAGGATTGGCCCCCGTTCGGACAAGTGCCGCACTACAACGAATCTTCGAACAAGACCAAGGTAAGAGACCTGTCCGCCGAAACCATCCGCGCCATCGACAAGCTCACCGAACTCGACCGCGAGATATACCGCGTGGGCAAGGACTTGTTCAACCAAGCCTTGGTCCGCGAACGCCTTGATGACGAGCCGACAATCAGCCTGCCCGTTGCCGGCACCGCCCCTGTCCGCAAGGCGGCCTGACCCGCGCAGCCAACCCAACCAGGGTTGTTTTCCAATTCCCGGCCCGGCTAGTTTCATATGCCCTGATGTTTGTCCGCCGCTGGAGCACCTCGAGTGGATAACCCAGGCATCGTCCTTCTGGGTGCCGGCGGACACGCCAAGGTGGTTATCGAGGCGTTCCGCGCCGCCGGCGAAACCGTGGCTTCCTGCGTGGGCGGCCCTTCCGATCCCCAGTCACTGCTTGATGTTCCGGTGATTCCCGACGAGGCCGAACTGCCCGCGCTGAGGGCCTCGGGCCTGTCGCGCGCCTTTGTCGCCATCGGTTCCAACAGGCTCCGGGAAAAGCTTGGAGCCAAGCTCGAATCGCTGGGTTTTGAGCTTGTTTCCATCATCCATCCTCGGGCATGTGTATCTCCCAGCGTCCGCATCGGTCGCGGCGTCGTCATCATGGCCGGCTCGGTGGTCAACGCCTCCGCCGTCATCGGCGACCTCGCGATCATCAACACGGGCGCCACGGTGGACCACGATTGCGTGATCGGCCGTTGCGTTCATGTGGCTCCCCAGTGCGCCTTGGCCGGGTGCGTTAGCGTGGGAGACAGGGCGATGCTGGGAGTGGGCGCCAAGGTGATTCCCGGAATCACGATTGGAGCCGACGCCACCGTCGGGGCCGGTTCGGTGGTGGTGCGGAATGTCAACGACGCGGCACTCGTGATGGGTGTGCCAGCGCGGGTCAGGGATGGGGGCAGGACCAGATGAACAGGATCATGGTGGCGGAACCCACCCTCGGCGGCAACGAACGGAAATATGTCCTCGATTGCCTCGACACCAACTGGATCTCCTCCAACGGCAAGTACATCGGCAAGCTCGAAGCCGCCTTCGCGGAGTTTTGCGGATCCAGGCACGCCATCGCCTGCAACAACGGAACCACTTCCCTTCACCTCGCCTTGGTGGCCATAGGCCTTGAACCCGGCGACGAGGTCATCATCCCCACCGTCACCTACATCGCCACGGCCAACTGCGTTCGCTACTGCCACGCCACCCCCGTGCTGGTGGATGTGGAACCCGGCACGCTCAATATCGACCCGGCAGCCATCGAGAAGGCCATCACCCCGAAAACCCGGGGCATCATGCCCGTTCACCTGTACGGCTACCCAGCCGACATGGACGCCATCAACGCCATCGCGCGCCGGCACGGCTTGTTTGTTTTGGAGGACGCCGCCGAGGCCCACGGCGCCACCATCGCCGGCAGGCGCGTCGGCAGCATCGGCACCGCCGCCTCCTTCAGTTTCTTTGGAAACAAGATCGTCACCACGGGCGAGGGCGGCATGCTCACCACCGACGACGATGATCTCGCCGCCCGCATGCGCCTGCTCCGCGGCCAGGGCATGGATCCCAATCGGAGGTACTGGTTCCCGGTGGTGGGTTACAACTACCGGATGACCAACATCCAAGCCGCCATCGGCCTGGGCCAAATGGAGCAGGTGGACCACAAGCTATCAAAAAGGCGCGAAATCGCCCGCTGGTACGAGGAGTCGCTGGCCCCCTTCGCCGCCTCGCTCGACCTGCCGTTTGAGACGGCCCAAACCCGTCACTCATACTGGATGTACAATATCTTTATCAAGGACGCCGACGAGGTCCGCCGCGATGCCATCATGAGGCACATGGACGCCGCGGGCATCGAGACCCGGCCCGTGTTCTACCCGATGCATGTGTTGCCGCCCTACGCGGAAAAATCGCGCTTCCCGGTGGCCGATGCCTGGGCTTGCCGGGGCATCAACCTGCCCACGCACGAGGGACTCGCCAGGGCTGATGTCGCCCGCGTGGCGGAATCGTTGCGCTCGGCGATGTCCGCCACGGCGGTGCCGCGCGCCAAGGCCGCCTGAATCGCGCCCAACCCCCGACACCAAGCCACCGCGCCGCGGGAACCCCGGTTCCGGCGGCCTTTCCTTTTTCCGGCCGGATCTCATGTTTGATTGATCCCGCCGAGACGGAACAACCGATACATCCAGAAGGATCCTTTCCATCAGGAAAACCGCCATGGGACGCGCCTCCGTCATCGCCTCCGCCTGCCTCGCCTGGGCCTGCGCCAGTGTCGGCGCCCAGGAAATCGAGCAGTTTGTCGGCATCCGTCGCGTGGAAGCGGCCAAAAAAACCGCCGCTGAGCCGAAGCCGGAACCAGCGACATCCAAGCCCGAGGCCTCCGCTCAAGCCAAATCCGAGGAAGGCCAGCCCGTGATCGCCGTGGCCACGCCCCTGAGGCGGGTCGATTTCCGTGAGCCATCCGAACCGCTCACCTTGCCGGTTTTCAGGCCGGCGCCGCCACAGGAATCCTTGGACCTGCCGGTTCCGGCCAAGGCTGACGAGCCGGCGGCGAAACCGGCTGAACAACCAACGGTCGCCACCGCTCCCAAGCCGTTTGCCAATCCGCGCCCGGCGTTTGATGATCCCAAGGACATCTGGGAATGGATCGTGGTGACCGGCCGTGACATGCAGTCGGTGTCGCTGGGCCTCGGTTCCGCCGCCACCATGCTGGCCCTGGTCGCCATCATGCGCCCGCGCACGCCCGCCGCGGCGCCCGTCGTCAATGTCACCATGCCGCAGTCGCAGGCCCCCGTGTTTGCCTGGGCGCCGCCCGCACCCGAACACAGGCGCCGACGCAAGTCCCGCAAAGACGGCCACGCGCCCGCCGATCCGATCGACGAGGGCCCGCGGGAACCCAACTTCACCCTCGGCCCGACCTTCGAGGAGGAAAGGGCGGAGATGGAAGCGCGGGCGTCGCAGGCCGAGGAGGCCCTGCTGGCCGGCCTGGTCGATGCCAACCTGTCGCTGCGCGACGCCATCAGCGCCACGGGCCGGGAGTCGCAAGCCCCCGGGACATCAACCAGCGCTTGAGAGTTCGATTGTTCTTCAAACCAACCGATTAAGGAGACCGAAGTCATGGATCACCGAGCCGTGTTCGTGGGAATGGACCTGGGAACCTTCAAGACCGCCGTGGCCACCGCGCACGGCGTACGCGAGGTGATCCCCACCGCCGTGGGCAAGCCCAAGGACCATGTGGCCCGCACCCTGCTGGGCCGCGACACCGTCTTCGCCAACGACCTCACCGAGCACCGACTGGCGCTCGACATCATCCGCCCGTTCGAGAAGGGCGCCCTGAAATACCTCGACGGCAAGGATGTGAAACTCGACGCCGCGCGCGTCGCCGCGCACAAGGAGGCCGCCCGCCAGGTGGTCGAGCATGCCGTGGCCATCACCCGCCCTCCCAAGGGCTTGCCCGTCTTCGGCGTCATCGGCGCCCCCAGCAGGGCCAGCGTGCAAAGCAAGGCGGTCATCCTCGAGGCCGCGTCCACCACCTTCGACGCCGCGCTGATCGTTTCCGAGCCTTTCAGCATCGCCTATGGATGCAACAAGCTGTCCGACGCCCTCGTGGTGGACATCGGCGCCGGCACCATCGACCTCTGCCCGCTGCGCGGCACCCTGCCAACCGACGATGAGCAGGTCACCATCCCCCTGGGCGGCGACTTCGTCGATGAGCACCTCGACGCCCTGCTCCGCCAGGCGCACCCCGAGGCCCAGTTCTCCCGCGCCATGCTCAGGGAAATCAAGGAACGCCATGGTGGCGTCATCGACAACAACGAACGGGCCATCGTCACGCTGCCGTGCCGGGGCAAGCCCACCCAGCTTGATGTCACCGGCGTGGTTCGCGAGGCCTGCCGACGCATCGTCAACCCCATCATCGAGGGCATCCGCGACCTCATCGCCCGGCACGACCCCGAGTTCCAGCCCCGGCTGCTCTCGAACATCCTTCTGGGTGGAGGCGGCAGCCAGATCAAGGGCCTCGACCGGGCCCTCGAGGAAGGACTGCGCGAATACGGCCAGGCGAAGGTGAAGAGGGTACCCGATCCGGTGTACGCCGGCGCCATCGGCGCGCTCAAGCTGGCGATGGGCCTGCCGGGTTCCCAGTGGGAAAAGCTCGCCACGCCCAAGGGACAGGCCCACTTCTCCCAGCCCGCCACGATCCCGTTCCCGCAAATGCCCAAGGTGGAGGTGTCGCTCCGCGCCGCGGCGTGACGAAAACCAAGCGACGGATCGACCCGGCGCCTGAAGGCGCTCGGCTCCACAATACTAGAGTGTGAGCCGAGTGCCGTCAGGCGCCGGATCTTCATGGGGCTCATGCCCCAATCATCACACCGCCGTGACGGTGTCGTTCGGGAAGATATTCACGATCTCGGTTACCGCGGCCAAGGCCGAACGGTAAGTCACTTGATCCGGATCAAGATCAAGGCCGAGGTCGATGAACCCGGTCAGGTACGACGAGTCGCCGCTGTCGGTGGCGTTAAAGATGTCGGAACCCGAGCCCAGGTTCACCGTCAGGCTGTTTTCCACGGCGCCATTGTCGGCATCGAAGGTGATCTCGTCGTCGCCATCCCCGCCGTTGTAGGTGAAGTCGTGGCAACTGGCCGACTGGGCGGCACCGGTCGTGGCGCCCGCGAAGGTGAGGCTGTTGGAACCGTTGCCAAGGCTCAGGGTCAGGTCGCCGCCAATCTGCCCGGCAAAGATGCCGACAATATCAACGCCATTGCCGGCGGTGATGCTCATGTTTCCACCAACGGCGAAAGTGTTGTTGAGGTCATAAAGGTTATCGCCTGCTCCCAGGCTGAAGATCGCATCGTTGGCAATGTCCGTGTCATCACCCAACGATATGTCGTCAATGCCCGCTCCGCCGGTCACGATCAGGTCGGAGGAGGTTCCAAGGCCGATCACGGCGTTGATGTCGAGGATGTTCGCGCCCTGGCCCATGTTGATGACGGAATTCTTGCCGGGGGCGCCCTGAATGGTGCCGTACAAGCCGATGTCGTCGATCAGGGTGCCGCCGTTGTAACAGAAGTTGCCCGCGGAGCGCGCCTGAAGAACATCGCTGGTGATGCCGAACCGGATGGTGTTCGTGATGCCGTAGTCGAGCGTGTTGTCGATGGCTACGGTGCCGTTGACCGTGAGGGGATCCGTTTTGGTTCCCATGTTCACGGTGTTGGCGCGCAGCAGGGTAACGCCCCTGCCGATGACGAATGTGTTCGCGTCGGTGCCAGTGGTGCCAAGGTTGAAGGTGTCCGCGCCGGAGTCCATGTTGGCGGAAACGGCGCCGCCAATCGAGAGCGCTCCGCCGGCGGTGCCGATGTTCACGGTGTCGTTGGAAAACCCGGTGGCGAGGATCAGGTTGCCGCCGATGCGACCACCGTTGGTGGCATCGGAATTGATGGTGATGGTGTCGGCGCCATTGCGGGAATTGATGCTCAGGAATCCGGGAAGCTGGAAGGTGCGGGCGGCGCCCCGATTCAGGTTCACCTGAATGGTGTCGGACGCGTTGCTCGAGGTGATGGTGATGTTGCCGGTCACCCTGTAAGGGCCGACGCTCACGCTGTTGTCGCTGATGACGAACTTGCCGTCGGTGGCCTGCTGGGTGATGATGAGTTTGTTGGACATATTGGCCGGGTTGGCGGTGATGGTGAGGCTGCCGCCAAGGAACTTGACCGAAACGGCGGGGACGATTCGCTCGGTGAGACCTTCCAGCGACGGGCGCAAACGGGCCATGGTGCAGATCCTCCGCGGTGGTGCCAACATCCATTTGACGCATGAAGCGTTGCACCGGATCGGGAGGAAGTCAAAAAGGAGAAAGAACCGGGGTAGGGAACCAACGCCGATACAACCGTCACAACCCCACCAATGAAAAGCGCCCCCCGGAACGGGGGGCGCCGTACAATAACAAAATTTGAATATAGAAACTATTCGGAGGTAACAGTATCTTCTGAACCTTGATTCAGGATTGTGATAAGTGATTCCAGAATTAAATTGTATTTAAATGAGTCAACTGCACTATCGATGCCCAAGTCAACTGTAAGCGATGTGACTCCAACAGTTGTCGTACCCGTAATTTCGATTGTATCCCCGCCAGCGCCAACAGAAATGGAAACATCGCCTGCCAAGCCATCACCGTTTTCCAATCTGACTGTGTCGGCTTCGCTGCCCCCCGTATAGGTAAGGCCGCCAGCTATGCCTGCTTTATCAGTGGTTGTGAAATTATTGACTCCGTTACCCATAGTCAAAGTAAGCAAACCACTAATGGTGGCATCTTGGATAACTACCGTGTCGTTGTTTTTTCCACCGGTAACAGTAACATCCGCGTCGAATGTAGTACTTGAACTTAACTCCAAGATATTTTGTCCATTTCCAAAGTTGAATATGGCATCACCGGACACAGTGTTTGTTCCTTCAAATTCAATAATGTCTTCGCCCGTACCACCGGTGTAGGCAAAATCAGCATCAGTACCACTAGTTCCAAAATCAATCGCTGTGAGCTTTGTATTGTTGACACCACGGTCAAGATTGATTGTGATCTCAAGAACCTCGTCTTCAGCGGGTATAACATCAACAATAGTCGTGTTTTGGATTTCAACATTGTCTGCGCCTTGACCGCCAGTGATTGCCAAGGTGCCGGCGATGGAAACGGCTTTTGTGTCAGAACCAATAACAAATCTGTTGGTAACAAGTTTGTCAGCAGACGCGTTGATTATAAGATTTCCACTGATTTCAACAGTAGCTTTTGTTCCGATATTCACATGCCTGGTAGTATCGCCATTAACACGAGTGAGAGTCAAACCCGCTCCAATGAGCAGTGGGCCGGTAGCGTTAGTTGTTCCTGCTTCATCGGTGGTATGGTTAATAAAAGCAATATCCTTTCCAGCACCTCCATTGAATGACACTGCACCTTCGACTTTTAATCCCCCAGGATTACCGCTTGCTAACACAAAAAAATCGTTTCCGTTGCCCCCATTCACAGAAATACCACCGGATATGGTTCTCTCGGCGTCGATTGATCGAACAGTCAAGGAGTCATTGCCATTGAGAAGGCTGGCCGATATTCCTCCATTGAGACTTCCACCGCTCAAGGTTATAACAACGGTATCATTCCTGTTGGACATATTTAAAATCAAATCACCCGTGACAGAATAACTGCCCCGAGAAGTTTTGCCGTCAGTGATACTGACCGTATTGTCGGCTGTCACATTGATTGTCAGTGTCGGCTTGCCACTGTCAAGATTCGGCGTGCCCCGGATCACCAAATCCCCATCCACGGAACGGATGCTGACCGCCGGAACGATGCGTTCAGTGAGTCCTTCCAGTTGAAGCAGACCGCGTCGATTCTTCATGATGCTACTCCTTTGTTGGCAGGATTAATCCTTTTATCAACTCCGATACCTTACTATACCACCAGTGATGATTTGGTGCAAAACTTCGGTTTCGCACCATCATCCCCCTCAAGCTGTTACCAATGGGACGGCACACCCCCTAACAAAGATTTCCGTCCATATTTCAGAAGCACATCCCAAGTATAACCTGAACGATTCAAGAAAAATGTGAAAATTGGATATTTGGCGGCTTTTGGTCAAATTCAAAAGTTCCATCCGCTCCGATTCTGACAGTTGCGCCACCCTGCTTTCGTGGTACGATCGGCATCCCACCCGGTATCCCTCAACCGTTGTCCGGAGCCTCCCCCCGTCATGTCGCTTCGCATCTTAACCCTCTTTCTGGCCTGTGTTTCCATGGCCATCGCCCAGCCTCCCTCCTGGCAGGCCCACACCGCGCCGGTGCATCACCTCGCCTTCAGTCCCGACGGCAAAACCCTCGCCTCCGCCGGGTTCGACGGCACCGCCAAGCTGTGGAGTTGGCCCGACGCCAAGGAAACCAAGGCGATCGCCGCGCACCCGTCACCCGTGTATTCCGTCGCCTTTTCCCCCGATGGCAAGCAGCTGGCAACCTGCTCCGTCGACCCCGTCATCAAGGTCTGGAACCTCGCCGACGGCAAGGCCGCCATGGAACTCAAGGGCCACGGCGGCATCGTTGATGGCATCGCCTACAGTCCCGACGGCAAGATCATCGCCTCGGCCTCCAGCGACAAGTCGGTGCGCCTGTGGAACCCCGCCGACGGCAAGGAAATCAAGAAACTCGGCGACCACGCCGCCAACGCCTACACCGTCGCCTTCAGCAAGGATGGCAAGACGCTTCTCTCCACCGGCGCCGACAACCTCGTGAAACTCTGGGATGTCAACGAGAAAAAGGCGCTGCGCGACCTCAAGGGCCACACGGCGCCCGTCACCGGCGCGGTGTTCCTGCCCGACGGCAAGTCGGTCGCCTCGATCAGCCACGACCGCACCGTGAAGCTGTGGAATGTCGCCGACGGCAAGGAAACCGGTTCCATGGGCCCCACGCCGGATGACCTCTACGGCATCGCGCTGTCGCCCGACGGCAAGCGCCTGGCCACATCGGGCTACGGCGGCAACCTCACGGTGTGGGACATCGCCGCCAAGAAGCAGGTGTTCCAGAAAAAGCTGCCCCAGTTCGGCGCCTACTGCGTCACCTGGTCTCCCGATGGCAAGAAGATCCTCACCGGCCACGATCGCCAGGAAGTGCATGTGACCCCGGCGCCCTGATGGGACCGGCCACACCGGGCTTCTCCCCCCGTCTCGGTGAGCGCCGTGCGTCAGCGCGGCGATTCCCTAAAGTTCCCCATCACCGGGCTCACGCCCGGTGCTCACCCAACAACCTCCGCTTCCGTCTCGGTGAGCGCCGTGCGTCAGCGCGGCGATTCCCTAAAGTTCCCCATCACCGGGCTCACGCCCGGTGCTCACCCAACAACCTCCGCTTCCGTCTCGGTGAGCGCCGTGCGTCAGCGCGGCGATTCCCTAAAGTTCCCCATCACCGGGCTCACGCCCGGTGCTCACCCAACAACCTCCGCTTCCGTCTCGGTGAGCGCCGTGCGTCAGCGCGGCGATTCCCTTAAATTCCCCATCACCGGTGCTCACCCAAGAACCTCCGCTTCCGTCTCGGTGAGCGCCGTGCGTCAGCGCGGCGATTCCCTAAAATTCCCCATCACCGGGCTCACGCCCGGTGCTCACCTTGGCGAGAATTGATGACCATGGACCGTTGCTGGTTCCTGACATGGACAACCTATGGCACATGGCTGCCCGGCGATGGCCGTGGTTCAGTGACCACGATCCGCGATGAGGAAACCGGAGAAAGATTTCGGCCCAACGAATACGGAACCCCGTATCTGCCGCCCGTGCGGGAACTGGAAAACGCGGCCCGAGGGGCCATGCGGGGAAATCCCGTTTGGCTGACCCAATCGATGGCGGAAGTCGCTGCCCGACAATTTGTTGAAACAGGCCGATTCCGTGGCTGGACCCTGCTGGCTTTGGCCGTCATGGCCAACCATGTTCATGTGGTGGTCGGAGTGACTGGCGACCCGGATCCCGCCCATCTTCTTCGAGACTTGAAAAGCTACGCTTCAAGGACGCTCAACCGGAAATTCGGGATTCCTGAATCAGGAACATGGTGGACAACGGGCGGGTCCAAAAGAATCCTGCCGGATGAAAATGCCGTTTCGGCGGCCGTTTCCTATGTCATGCGGCAGGAGCATCCGCTGGTTCTTTGGAATCCTCAAGCCGACCACGGGTGGGATTGAGTCAATGATACCATCACCGGGCTCACGCCCGGTGCTCACCCAACAACCTCCGCTTCCGTCTCGGTGAGCGCCGTGCGTCAGCGCGGCGATTCCCGGAAGTTCCCCATCACCGGGCTCACGCCCGGTGCTGACCCAACAAAATTGGCTTTAATCTCGGTGAGCGCCGTGCGTCAGCGCGGCGATTCCCTTAAATTCCCCATCACCGGTGCTCACCCAACAAAATTGGCTTTAATCTCGGTGAGCGCCGTGCGTCAGCGCGGCGATTCCCGGAAGCTTCCATCACCGGGCTCACGCCCGGTGCTCACCCAACAAAATTGGCTTCCACCTCGGTGAGCGCCGCGGCGATGCATCGCAATCGCGCTATCGCGGCGAAATGTCGGGTAACCCGAGTCCGCCGAGGTGGTGCCGTTCGCGCGCCCGCATCTGCCGGCGGTCGTGCGCGTCCTTGTCGTCGTAGCCCACCAGGTGCAGCAGGCCATGAACCACATACAGGGCGAGTTCCGCCTCCACGAGATGCCCCGCCGCGGCGGCCTGGTCCATCGCCACCTCCACGCCGATCACCAACTCACCGACGAGCACCTTGCCCGATGAATACGGGAAGGTGATCACATCGGTGGGTTCATCATGCTCGAGAAACTGCTTGTTGATGCGGTGGATCGTGGGATTGTCGACAAACGCCAGACTGATCTCGTAATCGGCGATGTCCTCCTCGGCCAGCACCAGCCTCACGATCTCGCGCATCCGCGGCCTGTCGATGGCCACCTTTTCCTGAGGCGAGGCGATGCTGACCTTGGGCACCGGTCAGGCTCCCGCGCCGGCGAGAACCGGGGAAACTTCGGCCTCGGCCCGAACCACGGGCTCGGCATCGGCCAGCGCGAGCACCTCGCGCGCCAAGCGCGCGTAATCCTCGGCGCCATGGCTTGTGGGAGCGTAGGTGAAGATCGACCGGCCAAAGCTCGGGCACTCGGCCAGCTTGATGTTGCGGCGGACGCGCGTGGCCATGAGTTTCGCCCGGCTCCAGGGGGTGTTGGTGGCCCGGGCCCTTTCGAGGAACGCCGTGAGGTCGCCGATCACTTCCTGCGCCAGCCTGGTGTTGGCATCGCAGAGGGTGAGCACCACGGCGCTCACGCTGAGGCCGGGGTTGAGCCGCCGGGCGACGAGGCCCGTCGTCTCGAACAGCTTGGCCAAGCCATGCAGGGCCAGGAAATGGGGCTGCAGCGGGATGATGACCTCGTTGGCGGCGGCCAGCGCGTTGAGGGTGAGCACGCCAAGGGAGGGACCGCAGTCCATCACCAGCACATCGCAGGCGTCGGGTTCGGCGTGGATCTGGTCCCTGAGGATGAGTTCGCGGCCCACGATGCCGGTCAGTTCCACCTCCGCCGCCGCCAGGTTGAGTTCCGCGGGGGCGATCTCCAGGTTGGGCTCCACGCGACGGCGGACGCTGGCCCATGAGGCTCCCCGGGTGAGCATGGAGTAGACGGTGGCTGAGCGGCTGTCGGGAGCGACGCCGAGGTGGGCGGAGGCGTGGGCCTGGGGATCGAGGTCGATCAGGCAGGCGCGCTTGCCGGAACCGGCGATGGCCGCGGCGAGGTTGACGGCGGTGGTGGTTTTGCCCACCCCGCCCTTCTGGTTGATGACGGCGATCCTGCGCATGGGCTGCTCCTCGGAGGTCCGGGCCGGGGGGTGGCATAACCAGCGGGGGCTCCCGGAATAAATGCCAATCGGGACGGATTTCCAAAACCGGATTGATTCCCGTTTCGCAGTTCGGGTACTGAGGTGTGTTTGTCGTCGGTCGCGCGCCGGCGGCGCCCGGGCATGATGCCCGGTCACCATGATCCGCAGCTCAAGGAAGGGCTTCCGCGCCATGCAAGCGGTCATTCTCTGCGGCGGGCAGGGCACCCGGATACGGGAGACCTCCGAACACCTGCCCAAGCCGATGGTTCCAATCGGCGGCAAGCCGATCCTCTGGCATGTGATGAAGCACTGCGCCAGCCACGGCATCCGGGAATTCGTGCTGTGCCTGGGCCACAAGTCGCACGAGGTCAAGCGCTGGTTCCTCGACTACCACCTGCGCGACCGCGACCTCACCGTGCGCCTGGGACGACCCGAGCAGGTGGAGATCCATCCCGGCGGCGAGGAGGAGGACTGGATCATCACGCTCGCCGAAACAGGCGAACACACGATGACCGGGGGCCGCCTTCACCGCGCCGGCCACCATATCCGCGGCGAGCGGTTCCTGTTCACTTATGCCGATGGCCTGTCGGACATCGACATCGGCGCGCTCGAGGCGTTCCACGCCGGGCACGGCAGGCTGGCCACGGTGACGGCGGTCGCCCCGCCGGGCCGCTACGGGGAACTCGAACTCAAGGGCGACGCGGTGCGCGCGTTCCGCGAGAAGCCCGAACACGCCGCCGGCCGCATCAACGGCGGTTTCTTCATTCTCGACAGGGGCGTGCTCGACCGCCTCGATGACGACCCGGCCCTGGTATGGGAACGGGAACCCCTGGAAACCCTCGCCGCCAACGACCAGTTGCGGGCCTACCGGCACGACGGGTTCTGGCACGCCATGGACACCACCAAGGACTACCTCGACCTGAACCGGATGTGGGATTCCGGACAGGCTCCGTGGATGTCGTGGAATCGACCGTCGCGCCCCCGCGCCGCGCGGGGCGCCGGCAAGGAGGCCGCATGTCTCCCATGAACCCCGCCGGCGAGTCCGCCTTCTGGCAGGGCCGGCGGGTGCTGGTCACCGGCTGCACAGGTCTTGTCGGCGCCTGGACCACCCGCCTGCTGGTCGCGCGCGGGGCGCATGTGGTGGGCCTGGTCCGCGACCGGGTTCCCGGCAGCGACCTCGCGCGCTCGGGCCTGCTCCGCCGCATCGACCGCGTCCATGGCAGCCTGGAAGACCTGCCGCTGCTCGAACGCGCCGTCAACGAGTACGAGGTGCAGACCATCATCCACCTCGCCGCCCAAACGATCGTGGGCACGGCAAACCGTTCCCCGATGGCCACCTTCGAGGCCAACATCCGCGGCACCTACCACCTGCTCGAGGCGGCGCGCCGCAGCGGCCTCAACCCCGATGTGGTTCTGGCCAGCTCCGACAAGGCCTACGGCGACCAGCGCGGCGGCGCCTACAACGAGCAGACGCCCCTCCGTCCCGAGCACCCCTACGATGTCAGCAAGGCCTGCGCCGACATGATCGGCCGCGCCTATGCCGTCACCTACGGCCTGCCCGTCTGCGTCACCCGCTGCGGCAACTTCTTCGGCGGCGGCGACCTCAACTGGAACCGCATCGTCCCCGGAACCATCAAGGCCCTGCTCGAGGACAGGCCCCCGGTGCTGCGCTCCACCGGCGCCCCCGTGCGCGACTACTTCTATGCCAAGGATGGCGCCGAGGCCTACCTGCTCCTGGCCCGGCGCATGGCGGAAGACCGCTCCATCCACGGCGAGGCGTTCAATTTCTCCGCCAACTTCCGCCTGAGCGCCATCGACATGGTCGAGCGGCTTTCGCGCCTGGCCGGCGGACGGCACGCGCCCCGCGTGCTCGCCAACGCGCCCAACGAGATCCCCCACCAGGAAGTGGACAGTTCCAAGGCGCGCGAGGTGCTCGGGTGGAAGCCCCGCCACGGCCTCGATGAGGCGCTCCTGGAAACCATGGCCTGGTACAGGGCCCACCTCGCCCGCGCCCAGGCCGACGCCGCCGACTCCAACACCCTTGAGTTCCGCGCCGCCTGAGGCGCGCCACCACCGAAGTTCCGGAGCCCGACACCGTGAAGAGCGACAAGACCATCCTGACAGCGGGGCCGTCGATCACCCGGCGTGAGATCGCCTATGTCCTCGACGCGGTCGAGCATGGCTGGAACGACGAGTGGAACCTCTACATGCGCCGTTTCGAGGAGCTGTTCGCGGAGACCGCGGGCGTGGCCCACGCGCTCTCCACAAGCTCATGCACGGGCGCCCTTCACCTGGCCCTCAAGGCGCTGGAGATCGGGCCCGGCGACGAGGTGCTCGTGCCCGATTGCACCTGGGTGGCCACCGCCAGCGCCGTCACCTATGTCGGCGCCACGCCCGTCATGGTCGATGTGCAGCCCGACACCTGGTGCATGGACCCCGAGGCGGCCGAGAGGGCCATCACGCCCCGCACCCGGGCGATGATTCCCGTTCACCTGTACGGCCAGCCCGCCGACATGCTGCGGCTGGTGCCCTTGGCCCGTTCGAGGGGCCTGGCGATCATCGAGGACGCGGCGCCGGCGCTGGGCGCCACCATCCGCACCGCCGACGGATGGCGGCCCGTGGGTGGCTTCGGCGACATCGCCTGCTTCAGCTTCCAGGGCGCCAAGATCATGACCACCGGCGAGGGCGGCATGGCGGTCACCGCCAGCAAGGCGCTGTTCGAGCGGATGCGGTTTTACAACGAGCACGGACGCGCCCCGGGAGGCAAGGCGTTCGAGATCGCCGAGGTCGGCTTCAAGTACAAGATGTCGAACATCCAGGCGGCGCTTGGCCTGGCCCAACTGGAACGCATCGGCGAACTCGTGGGCAAGAAGCGGACCATCCTCGGCTGGTACCGCGAGCGCCTGGGCGAAATCCCCGGCCTGGCCTTCAACGCGGCCAACTGCTGGTCGAGGGGGATCGCCTGGATGAGTTCGGTGATCCTCGATCCCGACCGGCACCCGGCGCGGGAGGAAGTGTGCCGGCGGATGAAGGCCGCGGGCGTTGACAGCCGGCCGTTCTTCCCGCCGCTTTCCACCTTCCCGATGTTCTCCAAGGGCGCCGGTTGCGGGCCCGTCGCGGCGCGCCTGGGGGCCTGCGGCATCAACCTTCCAAGCGGGCACAACCTCACCGAGGCCGACATCGACAGGGTCGCCGCGGCGTTCCGCTCGGCGTTGAAGCCGGCACGCGCCGCCGCCTGACCATCCACCCCGGAAGCCACGCCATGGTCGCCACCTCAGCGGGAATCGTCGAAACGCTGGCCGGCCTCAAGGCCATGGGGGCCCGCGGCATTCCCCTCAGGGGCGACTCCGGCATGCTCGTGCCAGTCGGGTATGGCGACCTCGACGACCCCGCCGCGATCGCCCTGCTGGCCCGCTGGAGGGATCAGGCCGCCGATGCGTACCTCGCGCGCTCACCCGTCACGGCCGAGGGAACGGCGAACTGGTTGAGGCGGGGTGTGCTCGGGACACCCGACAGGGTGCTCTTCTGGGTGACCGAGCCTTCCGGACGCCGCGTGGGCCACCTCGGCCTGTTCCGGCACGACCCGGGCACGAGATCGATCGAGCTCGACAATGTGGTGCGCGGCGAGGCTGACGGCGCGCCGGGAATCATGACCCTGGCCACCGAGGCGCTCTGCCAATGGTGCCTCAGGCGGGATGACATCAAATCGATATGCCTGCGGGTGTTTTCCGACAATCACCGCGCCCTGAAGCTTTATGCCCGCGCCGGCTTCGCCGAGACGATGAGGCGGCCGTTGGTGCGCCATGAAACCGCCGACGGCTGGAAGTGGGAAGAGGCGCCCGAGCTTTACCGCGAGCCGGTGGCAAGGCATTTCGTGACGATGCGCCTGACGAAGTCGGCGGCGCGCGGGCCGGTGTTCAGCATCGTGATGCCGGCGAGGAACGAGGAGGGCAACCTGCCCCGGGCCCACGCCGAGCTCACCCGGGCCATGGAGGCGCTCGGCGAACCGTACGAGGTGCTGCTGGTCGACAACGCCAGCACCGACGGCACCGGCAAGCTTGCCGAGGGCATTTGCGCCCGCGACGCGCGCTGGCGCTACCTGCGGTTCAGCCGCGACTTCGGGGTGGAGACCAGCATGCTGGCGGGCCTGAGGGCCGCCCGCGGCGACGCCACGGTGGTCCTGTTCAGCGATTTGCAGGATCCGCCGGAACTCATTGGCGAGATGGCGGCCAGGTGGCGTGAAGGCTTTGATGTCGTGTACGGGGTGGTGAACCGCCGGGGCGGGGAGCCTTGGTGGAAGGCGCTGGGAGCGCGCCTGTTCTACCGGATCATGCGCGCCGCGGGCGAGACGCCGCTGCCGGCGGACGCGACCGACTTCAGGCTGCTGTCGAGGCGGGCGCGCGAGGCCGTCGCCGCGTGCGGCGAACGCAACCGTTACTTCCGCGGCTTGAGCCACTGGGTGGGATACCCCTCCCGCGCGTTCCGGTACGATCGCCGTCCGCGCACCGCCGGGGTGAGCAAGGCGCCGCCGTTTTACATGATGGCGCTGGCCGCCCGGGCCCTCACGGCGTTCTCGCTGGCGCCCGTCCACCTGCTCGGGCTGGCGGCGATGGCGGCCTTCCTCGTGGCGACGGGATGCACGGCCCTGTGGGCCCTCGGCCCGGGAACCGGCCCGCTTGGCATCACCGGCCCGGTGGCGCTGCAGTGGTGGACGCTCGTGTCCGTGCTGGCCGCCGGATGGACCTGCGGCGAATACGCCGGCCGCACCTACCGCGAATCACGCCAGCGGCCCGAATACCTCGTTGAACACGCCATCCGCTGGGACAACGCCGGTGAATCCGGTGGCCGCATGACGGTGGAAACGGCGGCCCCGGCGCCCGTCCGCTTCAGCGGCTACCACACTCCCCGGGATCCATCGCCCGCCATCAACCTGCCCGGCCGGCAACGCCCGGCATGGGCGCCACCGACACGCTGCTGAACAACCCGACCTCACGGAGAAGGCAACCATGGACCACGACACCCTCAAGCGCGAGATCCTCGACCTGGTGCGCAAGCACGCGGAAACCCGCCACGCGCCCAAGCCGTTCGTGCCCGGG
>Ga0194133_10000152_pt1 | contig 143423 bp, 142 predicted proteins | sample TA2KigOf40mmetaG_FD_155448 | JGI IMG/M metagenome (GOLD analysis project Ga0194133, IMG submission 155448) | Freshwater microbial communities from Lake Tanganyika, Tanzania - TA2015055 Kigoma Offshore 40m | ecosystem: Environmental > Aquatic > Freshwater > Lake | place: Tanzania: Lake...
CGGGGGCACCGGGGGCACCGGGGGTACCGGGGGTATCGGGGGTACCGGGGATACCGTGGGCAGCGGTGGCGTGGATGCCGGACGTGGCGGCTCGGGCAGCGTGATCGGTGGGGGGGGAGCAACTGCCGGCGGATCGGGTTCGGGGGGGGGAAGCGCCTGCAGCACGTCCTCGAGGTCCGCCGGGAGTACGGCGGCACCTGCCTTGACTTGCGGCACCGGGATCATGCCGCCATACCGGATCGCGTTCTCGATCAGGACGGGGTCGTCCAGCGGAATCCAGCCCTCCGGGGTCTCGACCGGCGGCCACGTATCCTCGTGGTCCTTGGAACGCCACCTGAAGCCCAGGCCGGGCAAATGGAAGGTGGGCGGAAGGTTGCTGTCCTCGAACCCCTCGAGCGGTGCGTCCGGATCGCCCTTCTCGTTGGCACGCCGCTCGATATCGTGGCGCGCCGCCATCTTGTCCAGACGGTCCGTCCTCGAGCTGACGCCGGCCGTCTTGGACCATCCGTGCCCCGTGAAGGATTCCGGCGGGCGCTGCATCGAGACCGGCTGGACCTTGGGGACCACGAGCCTGTTGCCGGCACGCTCCCGTGCCAGCGAGAGCCGGGTATCGTAGGCCTTGCGGACCCCCGGATCCATCAATTCGGCTGCGGCATTCTCCAGTAGCGCAAGCGCGGCGAGCGCATCGTCCCCCAGGGTCGGGTGGTCGACGCGACCACGCCAGAACGATCGGTAGTTTTCGATCGCGGTTGCCAACTCGGCTGTCGAGCCCGTCTCAGGGAGGCCCAACAGGGTGTAGTAGTCGGGTACGTCGGCCTCGGCACTCATCGGAGCCGTGCCCGAGGTGATGCCGATGATGGCGTCCCGGAAACCCTCGGGGTCCCTGCCCGGCAATCGGACGACGCGCACCCCCTGTGCGGCCATGCGCTCGATGAAGTTGCGGGGGTCGTCGAGCGGTGCGGTTCCGGGGGTGCCCGGCAGCAGGCAGAAGTGGGTCGAGGCCAGGAGGCGGCCGGCATCCTGCACGAACGCTGTCCGGATACCGCGCACGACTTCGGAGACGACGTCTTCGTTGCCGGCGACCAGGATCCCTTCCCAGGTCTTGCCGGAACCGCAGAGGTTGAGGAAGGGCTGGATATCCCCCGCCCGGTGCCGGATGGCCTCGATGCGGCCTTCTGGCCAGCTTCCTGCCCGGGGAAGCGCGTCAAGCAGCAGCCATGTCATGGTCAGCGTCCCCACGCATCCCAGGGGGGGCGTGCGCGCAAGCCCACGGCCGCAGTGTCCCAAGGCTGCCCGAGAACGCCTTGGCGGTCCTGTGGCAGGAGCAAGTAGCGATAGATGCCGTCAGCCCCGACATGGTCCTGCATGGACTGGCCCGGCTTGATGCGACGTCCCTCCCCCGGGCGTTCCGTGCCGCCTCCGGGCCCCAGATTCTCCCGCAAGACCCACAGCCCGTCCAATTGCGGTTCGGGATGGCGCAGGCTGAGGGACAAGGTCTGGCGGTTCAGGGAAAGCTCCATCATGCCCTCGACCGGCCTGAAGGCACCTTTGGCCGGCCAGTCGACGGGCAGGGCTCGTGACCAGGTCGTGGGCTGTCCGTCCGGATCCAGCGCAGCCAGGCGATACCAGACGCGGGTCGTGGGTGGGTCCTGGCCAAGCAGTGGGCGCGGCAGTCTCATGTGGTCCGCCCCGGCTTGCACCATGCCCAGGCGTCTTCGGTCCCCGGTGCGGCAGTCGGCGCGCAGGCAGCCATAGAGGGCCAGGGGTTCCTCCCGGGCTGCCCAGGTCAGTACGGGCGCTTGACCTTCGAGATGGACGGCAAAGGTCTGCGGACGATGGATCCACAGGGCGGCCAGCAGGCCGGCGAGGGCGATGCCTGCCCCGAGGCGCCTGTCGGTGGGCGCGAGTGCCTCGCTGATGCCTCGGGCAGCAACGCGATGCCAAGGCTTGCGTGCGCCACGGATCAGGCCGCCGGTCGCCGGGTCGAAGACGGGCTCGCCCCGGGCGGGCACACGGGGCATGCGGCCGAGCACGCGCTGCAGCAGCGCCGCCTCGGCCCGCACGTCGTCCACGACGAGGCAGGTCTGCCACGGATGGGGCATCAGGGCCTCATGCAGGCCGCCGTCGTCCCGGACAAGCCCGCCGCCCGGACGGATGACATAGGTGCCGACGGGAACCAGCGCAGTTCCGAGGTGGTGGGAGCCCGTCTTCAGGAGCCCTTGCAGGACCTGCTGGGCTTCATGATGTCGTCCCGGTCCGTCATGGCCGTCTGCCAAGGGGACGGCCGCGAGAACCGTCACATCGATTCGGGGACGGTCGTGCTGGTCGCGCGCGAGCGCGACACGTCCCATCAGCAGGCCCCGGCGGGTATCCACCGCCTCGCGGGGGTCCAGGGCCCTGCGCAGGCTCGTCGGGATGCCTACCCGCAGGCGCGCGTCGGCCCCCGGGACCAGCCAAAGGTCGTCCGCCATGCGGCCAAGTCCCACGGGCAAGGCGGGCCAATCGGCCGTCGGGTTGGCCTCGGGTTCGGCCATGCCTTCGAGCTGCGCCCAAGGGTCGTCGTCTCCCTCGACGACATGGACGACGGGCGGAGGTACGGGCATGCCATCGCGGATCGGATGGTCGTCCTCGATGCCGAGGGAATCCAGCGCATCGCCCAGCGCTTCATAGATCCCGGCCATCGCGCCCGGATCGACGTCATGTTCTGATTCGGCTGCTTCGCCATCGCGCACCATGGGAACGACTGCCGCCGGCAAGGTTTCCCCTTCCGGAGCAGAGGGCTTGGTGGCGGGGGGCGCGGTCGGTGATTCCGCGGCAGGCATGTCGTAGCCCGAGGACGCAGGCGCGTCGCCGTCAAGCAGGAATCGATCGAGTGTCGGGATGACGGCCCCGCCTTCGGGGAAGGCCCCTTCCAGGGCCGAGAGCATGCCGAGGCCACCTTCCCCTTCACCCTCGGCATCATCGGTGAATGCCGCGAGCAGGGCCTGCCGCTCCTCGACGGTCGTGCGGGCCCCTTCGAGGCCGCCGCCCGGTCCAGGAGGCGTGCGTGCCTCTTCGTCGGGAGAGCCAGCCGGAACCATGGGTTCATGATACCCCCGGGGCGGGCTGGTAGGATGGAGAATCAAGCTGGAGGCCCCGCATGCAGGAACGCTACGAACCCCAGACCATCGAGCCGCGATGGCAGGAGTACTGGGAGCGCCACGAGACCTTCCGTGTCGGCGAGGATGCCGGCAAGCCCAAGTACTACGTCTTGGACATGTTTCCGTATCCTTCCGGGGCAGGCTTGCACGTCGGCCACCCCGAGGGCTACACCGCCACCGACATCGTGGCCCGCTACAAGCGCATGAAGGGGTTCAATGTCCTGCACCCGATGGGCTGGGACGCCTTCGGGCTGCCGGCCGAGCAGCACGCGCTGGCCACGGGCGAGCATCCGCGCGAGATTACCCGGCGCAACATCGACACGTTCCGCCGCCAGATCAAGGCCTTGGGCTTTTCCTACGATTGGTCGCGCGAGTTCGGCACGACGGACCCGGCCTACTACCGCTGGACGCAGTGGATCTTCCTCAAGCTGGTCGAGAAAGATCTGGCCTATGTGGCCGAGGTGCCCGTCAACTGGTGTCCCGAGCTGGGTACCGTGCTGGCCAACGAGGAGGTCATCGACGGCCGCAGCGAGCGTGGCGGACATCCCGTCATCCGAAAGCCGATGCGCCAGTGGATGCTGCGGATCACGGCATATGCCGATCGCCTGCTCGAGGATCTTGCCGAACTGGATTGGCCCGAGAGCGTCCTCGACATGCAGCGCCATTGGATCGGCCGTTCCGAGGGCGCCGAGATTAACTTTGCCATCCAGGGTCGCGACCTGGCCTTCAAGGTCTTCACGAGCCGCCCGGATACGCTTTTCGGGGCCACGTACTGTGTCCTCGCACCCGAGCATCCTCTCGTGGCTCAGGTGACGACGCCCGAGCGCCGGGATGCCGTCGAGGCCTACCAGGCGGCTGCTGCTCGCAAGAATGACCTGGATCGGACGGACCTTGCGACCGAGAAGACCGGTGTCTTCACGGGCGCCTTCGCGGTCAACCCCGCCAATGGCGAGGCCATTCCCGTCTGGATTGCCGACTACGTGCTGGCGACCTACGGCACGGGGGCGGTCATGGCGGTGCCTGCCCACGATGCGAGGGACTGGGATTTTGCCCGGGTGATGGACCTGCCCGTCCGCCGTGTCGTCGAGGGTGGTGATCCTGCCGAGGGTGCCTGGGCCGGGGACGGCGCGCACGTCGCATCGGCTTTCCTCGACGGCCTGGACATGGCTGCGGCGAAGAGCCGGATGATCGATTGGCTGGAAGCCGGGGGCCACGGCAGCCGCAAGGTCAACTACCGCCTGCGCGACTGGCTTTTCAGCCGCCAGCGGTACTGGGGCGAGCCCATCCCGGTGGTGCATCACGAAGACGGCACGTGGTCGGCGCTGGCGCCGGACGCGCTGCCCCTGCTGCTGCCGGACCTCGACGCCATCAAGCCGAGCGGGACGGGCGAAAGCCCCCTGGCGCTCGCCCGGGATTGGGTCGAGACCCAGGTCGACGGCAAGCCTGTCCTCAGGGAGACCAACACGATGCCGCAGTGGGCGGGCTCGTGCTGGTACTACCTGCGCTTCATGGACCCGCACAATGCAGAGGCCCCTTTCGCGAAGGACAAGGAAGCGTACTGGGGCCCCGTGGACCTGTACGTCGGGGGTGCCGAGCACGCCGTGCTGCACCTGCTCTATGCGCGTTTCTGGCACAAGGTGCTTTACGACCTGGGCCTGGTCTCGACCAAGGAGCCCTTCAAGCGTCTCTTCAACCAAGGGATGATCCTGGGCGAGAACGGCGAGAAGATGTCCAAGTCCCGGGGCAACGTCGTCAATCCGGATGACGTCATCAAGGCCTACGGCGCCGACACGCTCCGAATCTACGAGATGTTCATGGGACCGCTCGAGGCCTCGAAGCCCTGGAATACCCAGAATGTCGCCGGGTCCCATCGTTTCCTCGAGCGCGTCTGGCGGCTCGTCGTGGGGGCTGATGGCCAGCTCAATCCGGCCATCCGGGATGTCGACCCCCTCGAAGCCCGTGACCTCGAGCGCGCCCTGCACAAGGCCATCGCCAAGGTCGGCGGGGACATCGAGGCGCTGCGACTCAACACGGCCATCAGCGCGCTCATGATCTTCCTGAACGAGGCCAGCCGGGCCGAGGTGCTGCCCCGTGCCACGGTCGCGCGCTTCGTTCTATTGATGGCACCGTTCGCGCCCCACCTCGGGGAGGAGCTCTGGCACCGGCTAGGGAACGCCGGGACGTTGGCCTACGAGCCGTGGCCGGCTTACGACCCGGCCATGACGGTCGAGGACGTCGTCGAGCTTGCGGTCCAGGTCAATGGCAAGGTCCGGGGACGCATCGCGGTGGCTGCAGACGCGTCGGCCGATGCCGTCGAGAAGGCGGCGCTCGAAGATGCCGACACGCGCACGTGGTGCGAGGGCAAGACCATCGTCAAGGTGGTGGTCGTCCCCGGGCGCCTCGTCAACGTCGTCGTCCGCTGAGGGTCCTGCTGGCTCAAGCCGCCTTGCTCAGGTGCGGTGCGGCCATCGGCCAGATCATCCCGGCGATGATGATGCTGGCCCCTGCGGCCTCTACGGGCTGGGGCCACAGGCCCATCAGCCCGATCCCGAGCGCGATGCCGGCGACGGTCTCGCCGGGCGAGGCCAGCGACACGATGGTGGGCCTGAGCGTCCGGGATGCGGCCTGCACCAGCGTATGGCCCATGACCGTCGGCACCAGCCCCAGCCCCACCATGGCGGCCCAACTCGACCCGGGCAGGTCCAGTCGCCAGAGGTCCGGGCCGCCCAGCCCGGCGACGTGCGCGAGCACGATCCCCAGTCCCACGGTGACGGCCGCTGCGGCGTAGATGACGGCTGCCGAGGCCACCACGCCCAGGTGCCGGACGGGTCGAAGGAGGGCGACGTAGAGACCGAAGAGGACGACGGCGCCGACGATCGCCATGTCACCCGAGGCCTGGTGATCCCCGTGTCCGGCACCCTGCGCGACGACAAGCGCGCCGACCGTTGCGCTAGCAAGCCCTATGCTTTCCGCGCGCGTGGGCAGGTGCCGGAAGACGGCTGCGCAGGCGACGACGACAGCCAGGGGTTCGAGGCTGACCAACGAGACTGCCGCCGGCAGCGAGGTATGGCCAATCCCCCAGAGAAAGGCCGAGAAGTGCAGGCCCAGCACGGCTCCGGCCCCCAGGATCCGCCAAGCCTCATGTCCCGGTAGCGCGCGCAGGGCCGGCAACAACGTCCGAGACGCGACGAGCCCCATGGCAAGGGCGGCGACCGCAAGCCTGAAGAAGGCTGCCTCGAAGGCACTCGCGGGCGCGATGAGGCGCGCCATGGGGCCGCTTGCCCCAAAGGCCAGGCTGGCCACCACCAGGAAGACCCAAGCGAACCATGCCGGCTGCCGATCCGTGCCGGTGCTGGTCACGCAATCAGGCCGAGACGGCCTGCCAAGGCTCCAGTCGTCCCTTGCCCCACAGCTGCTCCAGGGCGTAGAACTCGCGGACCTCGTCCCGCATCACGTGGACGACGACGAGTCCGCAATCGATCAGTACCCAGGACGCTTCCTGCTGGCCTTCCTGCTTGATGTCCCGCACACCGGCCGCCTGCCACTCGTCCACGACGTGGTCGGCGATGGCGCGCACCTGCGCCGGGCTGCCGCCGCTGCACACGACGAAGTGGTCGCACATGACCGAGATATCCGTCAGGTCGATGCGCATGATCGCGCGGGCCTTCTTGTCGTCGGCAGCGCGAGAGGCGAGGTCGCAGAGTTCACGGGCACGATCCAAGCGGCAGAATCTCCAGAATCAGATTTGGGCTGAACCAGTATGACAGGAACCCGGCCCCAGCGTCGGATTTCGGTAGAGCCCGTGTGCCCTGATCCATACCGCAACGGATTCCGCGAGACCCTCTGCGGGCCTGTCGGAGGCCAAGGCTTCACGGATGGCGGTAGCGCTGAAGGGCATGGGCTCCATGGGCACGCGGTCGACGATCGTCGCAATCGTCGGGGGTAGCGGTTCTGTCGGGGCCAGGTCAGGCCGGGCGACCACGGCGAAACGCAGGGCCTGACGCAGTACATCGAAGGCCCGCCAAGTCTCGAGCATGGCCAGGTGTTCTTCCCCGATGGCCCACCACCAACTGCCGCCGGGGTGTTCGCGCTGCAGGGCCTTGAGGGTTTCGACGGCATACGAGGGTGCGGGGCGACGCAGGTCGATGTCCGAGATGCGGACCGCGGGCATGTCCGCGGTGCCCAGATGACACATCCGGATCCGGTCGGTGTCCGGCGCACCAGGGGCCTGCCGCTTGAAGGGAGAGCGCGCCGCCGGCACGATCCAGACCTCGCCGGCTCCCCATGCCAGAAGCGCCTCGACGACGGCCCGATGGCCCTGATGAAAGGGGTCGAAGCTACCCCCGTAGACGACCCGCCACGGGCGCGGCAGGTCAAGGCCGGTCACGTGCGTACCTGGCCGCTGCCCCGGCCGATGGTCTTGACCGTCGTGAGTTCCCGCAAGCCCATCGGGCCCCTGGCGTGGAGCTTCTGGGTGGAGATGCCCACTTCGGCCCCGAAGCCGAATTCGCCACCGTCGGTGAAGCGAGTCGAGGCATTGACGTAGACCGCTGCAGCATCGACCTCGCGAAGGAAACGCTCCGCATGTCCCTGGTCCTGTGTCACGATGGCCTCGCTGTGGCGGGTGCCATGCCGGGCGACGTGGGCCAGGGCCTCGTCGAGGTCGTCGATGATCCGGACGCCCATCACGAGGGCGAGATGCTCGGTGTCCCACGTCTCTTCGTCGGCAGGCGCGACAGGGACGCCCGCTCTCTCGGCAAGCGCACGGGCACGCGGACAGCCCAGCAGGGTGACGCCGGCCGCGGCAAGCCGGGCCAGCAGGGCCTCGGATGCAGGGTAATCATGGGCCAGCAGCAGCGTTTCCGCTGCGTTGCAGACGCCGGGTCGCTGGGTCTTGGCGTTGAGAACGATCGCCTCGGCCATCGCCGGGTCGGCCGAACCGTCCACCAGAACGTGGCAGACGCCTACGCCCGTCTCGAGCACCGGCACCCTGGCTTCCTCGATGACGCGTCGGATCAGGGCTGCCCCGCCACGCGGGATCAGGACGTCGATGAGACCGGTCTGGCGCATCAGGATCGAGGCTGCCTCCCGTTCCGGACGATCGATGAGGACGACGAGGTCTTCGGGCAGGCCGACCGCGGCGAGGGCCTCCCGGACGACACTTGCCAAGGCACGATTGCTGGCCAGAGCCGATCCGCTGCCCCGGAGCACGAGGGCATTGCCACTGCGCAGGCACAATGCGGCGGCGTCAATGGTAACGTTGGGCCGGGCCTCGTAGATGAAGCCGACGACCCCGAGGGGCACGCGCACCTGGCTGAGTTGGAGGCCATCGGGCCGGGTCCAGCCGCGCACGACCTCACCGAGCGGATCCGGCAGGTCGGCAACAGCGCGCACGGCGGCTGCGAGGGCCCGGACACGGTCGGGATCGAGCCTGAGCCGGTCCAGCAAGGCAGGGGCCATGCCGGTCGCAACGCCTTGCGCCACGTCGGAGGCGTTCGCGTCCAGCAACCGACAGCCTACATCAGCTTCCTCGAGCCGCGCGGCGAGCTCCATCAGGACGGCTCGGCGCAGCCGGCCCTCGGTCCGGGCGAGGACGGGTGCCGCTGCCGCGGCGCTCCGGCAGGTGAGCCGGACCTCCGCCTCGAGGTCATCAGTCTTCGCTTCCGTCACCCCTGACCCTCCTGGCTGTCGAAAAGCACCATGTCGTTCCGATGGACGGCTGCCTCGGTCGTCACGAAGCCGAGCAGTCCCTCGATGGCTTCGGCGGGATGTCCCGCGATACGGCGCATGTCGCCGTCGCCGTAGTTGGCCAGTCCATGACCGATGATGCGGCCGCGGGCATCGGCCATCCGGACCACGGCTCCGGCGGCGAAGCTGCCCTCGACGGAGCGGATGCCGGCCGCCAGCAGCGATTTGCCCCGGTCGCGAACGGCCGCGACGGCGCCATCGTCCAGAATCAGCAGGCCCGCGCGTCCGTCCGCCGAGGCGAGCCAACGGCGTCGCGAGGCCTGGCGTCCCTCGGGTGCCAGGAATCGGGTGCCGTGGGGGTGCTTCCCGACCACGAGGTCGAGCAGGGTGCGCACGTGGCGACCATGCATCAAGGTCATCGGGATGCCGGCCGAGGTGGCGATGCGGGCGGCCTGGACCTTGGTCGCCATGCCCCCGGTGCCCAACGCGCTGCCGGCACCGCCGGCCATGGCCTCGATCTCGGGCGTGATGCGCGGGACTTCAGGCACGAGTCGTGCCCCGGGTTGGTCCGGGTGGCGATCGTAGAGGCCGTCGATATCCGTCAGGATGACGAGGTGATCGGCATCGACGAGCCCGGCCACGTGGGCCGACAGCGTGTCGTTGTCGCCGTAGCGCAACTCATCCGTGGCGATGGAGTCGTTCTCGTTGACGATGGGCACGACTGGCGGATCGAAAGCCAGCAGTCGGGCCAGCGTACCCCGGGCATTGAGGTAGCGCTTGCGATCGTCCAGATCGGCCCGCGTCAGCAGCAACTGCGCCGTGGCCAGGCCCAGCGGGGCAAGCAAGGATTCATAGGCGTGCATCAGCAGCCCCTGACCCACGGCGGCCGCGGCTTGCTTGGTCGCCAGGTCGGCCGGTCGCCCAAGACCCATCCTGGCGCGTCCTGCCCCGACCGCCCCGCTGGTCACGAGCACGACCTTGTGACCGGCGTCCACCAATGCCCCGAGGACGGAAGCGAGGGCCAGCAGGAAACGACCGTCGAGGCCTTGCTCCCGGGCGATGGTGCTGGTCCCGATCTTGAGCACCAGGATCACGGAAGGACCCTCAGTCGACCCAGGTGAAGGCCAGGTCAGCGACCTGCACGGTGTCGCCGTCCTTGACGCCCAGATCCCGCAGGGCGTCGTAGATGCCGCTGCCCTTCAGACCGCGCTCGAAGCGATGGATGGTCTCGGGGTTTTCGGAGTCAAAGTTCGTCAGCAGGCGCTCGGCAGTGGGGCCCGTTACCTCGTAGCCCTCTCGCGTCTTCTGGATGGTGAAGGGAGCCTCGACGGGCTTTTCGGGCAGTTCCTCGGGCAGGAAACGGGTGGGCTCGGGCAGCGTCGGCAGCGTCTTGCGCAGGTGGTCGAGCAGCGGCAGCAAGCCTTGGCGCGTCGCGGCGGAGCCTGCCACCACGACGAGGCCCTTGGTTTCCAAGGCTTCACGGACGCGCGCTTCCTGGTCCCTTGCCTCGGGCAGATCGCATTTGTTCAGGAAGGCGACGCGTGGTCGTGCCGCCAGTTCGGGGCTGTAGGCCTCGAGTTCATGCTCGATGGTGTGCCAGTCGGCCAACGGATCACGGCCTTCCATGCCGCCCGAAAGGTCGAGGACATGAATCAGCAGGCGGGTCCTCTCAACGTGGCGCAAGAAGGCATGTCCGAGGCCGGCGCCTTCGTGGGCTCCTTCGATGAGGCCGGGTATGTCCGCGAGGATCATCGTGCCGCCGTCCTCGAAGCGCACTACCCCGAGTTGGGGCTGCAGCGTCGTGAAGGGGTAATCGGCTATCTTGGGGCGGGCCGCCGAGACGGCGCTGATGAGCGTGCTCTTGCCAGCATTGGGCAGGCCGACGAGACCGACATCCGCCAGCAACTTGAGCTCGAGGATCAGTTCTCGCGTGATAGCCGGGCCCCCGGGCTCCGAGTGGGTCGGGGCCCGGTGCACAGGTGTGGCGAATGCCGCGTTGCCGCGTCCGCCGCGTCCGCCTTGGGCCGCGACCCAGCGGTCGCCGGGATCTGCGAGGTCGACCATGACCCGTCCGCTCTCGGCATCGCGGATGACGGTGCCGCAAGGCACCCGGACCACGCGGTCGCCGCCCATGCGGCCCGAGCGATTCTTCTGGCCGCCAGGCTGGCCGTCATCGGCTTCGTAATTCCGGCGAAGCTGGAAGTCCAGCAGGGTCTGGAGATCGTGCGTGGCCTCGAAGACAACGTCTCCGCCCTTGCCACCGTCGCCGCCCCACGGGCCGCCATGCTGGACGTATTTCTCCTGGCGGAAGCCGACGCAACCGTCCCCGCCCCGCCCACTGGTGACCCGGACGGCGGCCTTGTCGACGAACAGGCTCATACCATCTGGCTTCGCGCGATCCGCATCGAGCCCAGGATCAGGATCGCGATGCCCACGTCGATGCCGATGTCGGCGATGTTGTAGATGGGGAACCAGTTCTGGCCGTGGACGAGGTGCACGAACAGGAAGTGGATGTCGGGCCCGGGCCAGCGCGCATCGAACATGTCCGTCACGGCACCGAAGCGGATGCGATCGACGAAGTTGCCGACGGATCCCCCCAGCAACAGGCCAAGGCCGACGGCCTGCCACCAGCGTGGGGCCTCGAGGCTGCGCTCGTAGGCCAGGATGAAGACCGTGACGGCCCCCGCCACGAGGGCGAGGAACCAGACGTTGCCCGCGAGGATGCTCCACGCACCCCCCGTGTTCTTGACATGCGTCAGCGCCATCCAGTTATCGCGGATGAACGGGATGGAATAGGGCAAGCCGTCGCCGGGCTGTCCGACGACGGCGAGGTGCTTCTCGGTCCAAGCCTTGACGGCCATGTCGAAGCCGAGCCACGCGGCAAAGACGGCATACATCAGGTGGCTGGCGAGCGGGGTGCGATTGTCCACTTTCCCAAGCTAGCACGGGCAGCCAGCCCGGGCCAGCGTCCGCCGCGTTGTTGCGCGCAGGTGAAGCGCCCGGCAAGCGCATGATAGGCGACCATCAAGCCGGGGTAAGGCATCATGGGGTTGCCTGCCCCTCATCTGCCAGCTTTCAAGCCAGAGGTTCCCGACGTGTCCGCCAAGATTCTCGTCGTCGACGACGAACCCAGCATCGTCAAGTCCATCCAGTTCTCGCTGGAAAAGGAAGGTTACGCGGTGGTCACGGCGACCGACGGGGCCCAGGCCGTCGAGGTGGCCCGGCGCGAGAAGCCGTCGCTGATCATCCTGGACCTGATGCTGCCCTCAATCGACGGCTACGAGGTATGCCGCCAAGTGCGCCAGGAGATGCCCTGCCCGATCATCATGCTGACGGCCAAGGGTGAGGAGATCGATCGGGTTGTGGGCCTCGAGGTGGGCGCGGACGAGTACGTCACGAAGCCCTTCTCCCTGCGCGAACTGCTGGCGAGGGTCAAGGCCCTGCTGCGGCTGGTTGCCCGCTTCCAGGAGGCGCGGGTCGCCACGCCCGACAAGATCGAGTTCGGGGATCTCTGCATCGACCTGACGCGCCACGAAGTCACCATGGCCAGCAAGGTGCTGTCGTTGACACTCAAGGAATATGAGTTGCTCAAGTTGATGGCGCTCAATGCCAACAAGGTCCTCTCCCGCGAGTACCTGATCACGCAGGTCTGGGGCTACGACTTCACGGGTGAGGGCCGGACGGTCGACGTCCACGTCCACTGGCTGCGCGAGAAGATCGAGCGCGATCCCAACAACCCTGTCCGGATCCAGACGGTCCGCGGCGTCGGCTATCGCTTCGAGCGCAGGGTGCGTGCCGGCAGCGAGGCGTGACTTCCGCAGACGTCATCCTCGGGGCATGGGCCCTCGGGGCCACCCTCGTCGTGGCGCTGCAGGCCCGGCGCCTGTGGTGGGTCGGACGCGATACGTCGGCCGTCGTGGCGACCATCGAGCAACTCGGGCACCGGGCGCTTGCCCACGCGTGGGATCCCGCCGTGTCCGTCCGGGCACCAGCAGCCTTGCAGCCGGCGATCGAGACCGTCAGCCGGCTGGGGGATCAACTGCATGCGTTCCAGTTGCTCAATGTCGAGCAACTGATCGTCGACAGGGCCGAGTTGCAGGCCGTGCTCTTCTCGATGTCGGAAGGCCTGATCATCTACGACCTTGACCTGCAGCCCGTGCTGACCAACCCCGCCCTGCGCCAGATGGCGCAGCCCGGGATCCACGCCACGATGTTCCTCGAGCCTCATACGATGTTTCTCGCCCGCTGGGAGGACCCCGAGCAGATGCGCCGAATCGAGCAGGCGATGCGCGAGGAGCCCACGTTGCCCCGCACGGATATCCTTGCGCTGAAGGAGCCGCGACAGTGGCTCAAGCGTTACTCATCCCCGCTTTTCAACCCGAAGGCCCAGCAGATTGGCCACGTCGTCATCTATCACGACGTCACGGCCGAGCGACAGGCCGACCAGATGAGGTCCGAGTTCATCACTAATGCCTCGCATGAGTTGCGGACGCCGGTCACAAGCATGAAACTGCTGCTCGAGAGTGCGGTCGACGTGCTGGAGGGTCTCCCTTGGCCCGAAGGCGCGGCGCGGCCGGCCGAGGTCGATCTTCTCGACAGCTTCTTGCGGGATGCGGTCGCCGAGGGCGAGCGCATGCATGTTCTGGTCAACGACCTGCTCGACGTATCCAAGCTGTCCTCGCAGCGTGCCGATCTGAACATCCAGCGGGTACAGGCCATGCGGGTCATCGAGGAGGCCGTGGCGACGGTCTCCCCCCAGGTGCGCCAGCGTGAACAGCAGTTGTCGCTCGACTTGCCGGGCTCGGCGGAAATCATGGTGGATCGGGTCCGCCTGCGGCAGGTGCTGGTCAACTTGCTGGGCAATGCCGTCAAGTACACGCCCCTGGGCGGCGAAATCCTGCTGGGCCTTTCCGAGGAGTCCGAGGGCTGGGTCTTCACGGTCGAGGACAGCGGCATCGGTATTCCCGAGGAAGACTTGGCCCAGGTCTTCGACCGCTTCTACAGGGTCGGGCGGGATCGGACCCGGGCGGGTGGCCCCGGGGGATCGGGGCTCGGCTTGTCCATCGTCAAGGCGGCCGTAGAGGCCCACGGGGGGCAGATATACGCCGAACGGCGAACGGGCGGGGGAACCCGGATTCGCTTCACGCTGCCCGCTCAGCCCGTGGTGTCGGATGGGGTGCAGGCGACATCCAGCCGGTAGCCGGCCCCGTGCACCGTATGCAGGGTTGCCGGTGCCAGGGGGTCCGGTTCGATCCACTGGCGCAGCTTGACGATGTAGTTGTCGATGGTGCGCGTGTTGCGCACGGCGTCCCTGCCCCAGACTTCGTCCATCAGCAGGTCCCGGCTGACCACCGTGCCTCGGTGGCGCCACAGGCAGCGCAGCAGCTCCAGGGCACGTACCGGCACGTTCTGGACCTGCCCGTCCCGTTCCAGCTCCATCCGATCGAAATGCACCGTGGCCGTGCCGATGCGCAGGCTCGTGACCTCGGGCCGGGAGGGCAGCACGGGCTGGCTTCGGCGGAGGACGGCCTGGATGCGACCCAGCAACTCGAGCGGACTGAATGGCTTGACGACGTAGTCGTCGGCCTCGAGCGCGAAGCCCGTGACGCGATCTGCCTCCTGCCCCTTGGCCGTGACCATGATGACGGGCAGTCCGGGCAGCGTGCCACGGATGCCGCGCAGCACCTCGAAGCCGTTCATCCCGGGCAGCATCACGTCGAGCAGGACGAGGTCGGGGCGGGCGCCGGGAGCCGTCGCGCAGGCAAGGCCATCGGGACCCGTGGCGGCCGCGATGACCCGGTGGCCTTGGCCTTCCAGCAGTTCGACGAGGCCCGCCCGGATAGCCCATTCGTCCTCGACGACCACGATGGTGGCCATGGTCAGGCTGCTCCTTCCGGCGTATGCCATGTCGGCCAGTGAACCACGAAGACGGCGCCACCGGAGGGGGGGTGCTCGAGGTCGACCCAGGCCCCGTGGGCCGTCGTGAACTCGCGGACAAGGGCCAGTCCGAGGCCGCTGCCGCCGGGACCATCCGGCGGTACGGCTCGGTAGAACGGCTGGAAGATGCGCCGGCGGTGCTCGGGTGCGATCCCGGGCCCTTGGTCCCGGACCTCGATGCGCACGGTTCGCGCCTGCGTTCCGGTCGCTCGGAGGCGCAACGTGACCTCGCGTCCCTCGCCCGAGTAGGCGAGGGCATTGCCCAGAAGGTTCAGCAGGACCTGGAGGAAGGCATCCCTGTCGGCACGGACAGGCGGCAGTTCCGTCTCGGGCAGGTCGAGCACCAGGCGGAACTGACGCTCGTCGGCCGTCGGCTGAAGGACCGCGAGGGCATCCCGGGCGAGGACTGCCGGTTCGACCTTCTGAAAGTTGTAGGTTTTGGTCCCCCGCTGGATTCGGGCAAAGTCGAGGACCCTGTCGATCAGGCGCCCGAGTCGTTCGCTCTCCTGGATGACGGTTCGGGCCGCTCCTCCCGGATCACGGGACAACCCTGAGGCCAGGAGCTCAGCATAGATGCGGATGGCCGTGAGCGGTGTCTTGAGCTCGTGCGAGACACCCGCCACGAACGAGGCCTGCATCCGTGCAAAGGCCAGTTCACGCGCCAGGCCACGGGCTATGGCGATTGTCGCGGCGAGGACGACCAGCAGCAGGATGCCGAGGATGCTCCATGAACGTCGTTTCAGGGACGCGAGCCGCTGTTCCAGCAGCTCGGGCGGCCATCGCACCGTCACGGTGAGCGCGTCGAGCGGCGGAGGCAATCGGGCGGAGCGGACCGCGGGGTCCTCCGGCTCGCCCCACGCGATGTCGGGGAGTGCCGTCGGGTCCAGGCGCAGGCGTCTGACGCCCTCACGCGCGAGGCCGCGGCGGATCCCGTCGAGGTCGACCTGGAAGCCGCTGTAGCCGACTTCGGCACGGCCGACCACCCCGAAGAGCCGCCGTGCTTCGCCCTGACCCACCACGACCCAACCGGCCGTGCGGAATTCACGGTCCCGAATGGCTGGCCAGAGTTGCCCTGCGACCGTACCTTGGCCAACCGGACCCGTGCCGCGGGCCGAGCCCTCCCGGATCATCCTGCGCATGTAGTCGAGGTAGGCAGAGGCCTCGTCGGGGCCCATGGCTGCCTCGATACGGGGGGCAAGGCGACCCTCGGCGCCGCTTTCGCCACTGAGTCGCACCAGGCGAAGTTCGGCCATCAGGCCGTAGGGGACGCCGTCCTCGGCCCGGTCCGTGCCCAGCAGTCTTGCCACGGCCCGGTAGAGCGAGCCTGCCTCGGCCGTACGGCCACCGCGCTCCGCAAGGCGAGCCATCCCGTAGGCGGCCCGTGCCCGCACCGAGGGTGCCGCCGAGAGCAGGAGCACCCGCCGGTATGCAGCTTCTGCCTCGGGGATCCGGCGCGTAGCGAACTCGGCGACGAGGGCTTCCGAGAGGGCCTGCTGGACCTGTTCCGGGTTGCCTTGTGCGAGGGGCAGCGGCAGGTCCGCCACCCTGCCGGGCGAAGCCAGCAGTTGGGTTCCGCCAAGCCGGTATTCCCGGTCAATCCAGAAGGGCTGGGTCACCCACGGGCGTTCCTCGGCCAGGAAGGGACTGCCACGGCCTCCGCGCCCGAGGGGTGGGGACAGGCGTGCGAGGCGTCGGCCGAGCTGGCCGCCCAGGTCCGCAGCGAGGGCCGCGGCCTGGTTTTGCTGGGCATCCGCCATCGCGCGCTCGATAGCCGTGCGCTCCCGGGACAGCTCCCGGATTTCGGCGAGGACCAGCAGCGCCACGGGGAGGCCTGCCAGCATGGCGAGCAGGATGCCGGCCCGCCACATCGGCTGGACGCCGGTCTTCAAGGGCCTTCACCCCGCAGGCCCAGGTGCTCCTTGGCAAGCGTGCGCAACGGGGTGCCGTCGGCGTCACGACCGTTCGGAAATTGGTCGAGCAGTTGTTGCCAGGCCTGACGTGCGCCTGTCGTGTCTCCACGGGCTTCCCGCTTGCGGCCGAGGATGGCCAGCGCACGACCACCGGCGCGAGTACCATCGGGCCAGATGTCCATCCGTCGGTCATCCGCCAGAACCTGCTCGGCCGTGGCCTCTCCCTCATCCTCGAGGCGGGCGGCAGCGACGAGCGCACGGCCGTCGAGATTGCTGCGCGGATACTCACGGGCCAGTTCGCGCAGGGCGAGGATCGTGGCTTCCCGGTCCTGTGCGCCTGCTGAACGCTCGAGTGATGCCAGTCGCAGGGAAGCCCGGCGCCAGGCTTCCGCAGGCAGGCCACTCGCGAGTGCCCGGACCATGGCCTCGAGGTCTTCGCGGCCTTGGCCGGGCTGGATTGCCGTATCGCTAAGGGCGACCTGCGTGACCTGCATGCCGGCTTCCAGGCGCCCCAGGTCCCAGAGGCGTTGTCCCTGCTGCTGCCAGAGTCGACCGCGCGTCGCGGCGGGGGTGGCCCTCAGCCCTGGCGCCCGGGCCTCGAGGGCACGGAACGCTTGCAGGCCCTCCTCCGGCCGGGCCTTGGCGCCCAGATCCCGGACCAGGTCGGCATGCGCCGCAAGGGGCAAGGTATCCCCGAATTCGATGGCGAGTGACAGCTGGATCGCGGTGGCTCGGCCTGCTTGGCCGGTGCGCATGAGCCGCCTCGCCGCGGCCTGCAGGCGCTTCGAGGCCTCCTGGCGTGCAAAGCGATCCACCTGGCTCCGGAAGCCTGCCCGCTCCGCATCGGGCAACAGGGCTTCCCAGCCCTGACCCGGACGCAGGACCAGAGGATCGGCGGACGGGGCAGGGCCGTCCGACTTGATGTCGCGGATGCCCCCCGTGCGCATCCAGCCAGCAGCGGCGCGCGCGTGGTCGCTCCGGGCTCCAAGGGCTGTCCTGTAGGCAGCTCGGGCCGCCTGCTCCTGGCCGAGGACGGCATAGAGATCCCCGAGATCGGCTGCGGCCTCGGCCAGGACCGAGCCTGTGGCCAAGGGCAGCAACAGTTGCAGGCGGGCAATGGCACCCGGCAAATCGCCGTCCGCAACGGCCAGCAAACGCGCCTCGGCGAGCCGACGCGCCGGGGCATCGGGCTGCGACAGGCCCGATGCGGGAAGCGGGATCAGTATGCCGAGGGCGAGCAGCCACCCGATTGATCGGTGGAAGTGCCTCGGGAAGATCACCGCCCCAGCATGCCCGGACTCAGGGCTCCATGAACCGCCGGATTCGCATCACCATCAGGTCGTTCTCATCGGAGTAGGGCGCGTCCTGCAGGATGGCGATCATCTTGGACTTGGAGACAGTGGGCAGGCCTGTCAGATCCTGGTCGGTGGCCACCCTCATGGCGGCCTTGACGCCGGGCAGGCCGGCATCCGCGACAGCCTCCAAGTCTTCGAACCAACCCGCCTTGAGCGCGAAACGCGCCACGTCCAATCCCGGACCAAGGTCGCCCATCGCCCTGAAGAGCGCAGCACGCTTGCCTACCCGGGCGAGGGCCTCCGAGAGGACGCCATCCTCTCCCTTGCCGACGGACGGGGTCATGACGAGGCCGATGCCCTCGCGGTCCGGCGAATTGCCGTTGCGGCCGAGAAGGGCCCCGATAAGTTGCGCGCGCTGGTCTGGACTGGCTGCGTCCACCAGGTCCGGCCGCTTGCGGACGAGGGTCTTGATCGATGCCTGGTTGGCGCCCCCGATTTCCTGGTCGAGCTGGCGCTGAAGCTGCTCGCGCAGGCCCTCCTTGGTCGACAGGCGCACCACATCCTGTCGCATCGGAGGCAGCGAGGGTTGGTTCGCCTGTCGGGGCACCCTCTCCTTCCGCAAGAAGGGCAGGTTGGTGAGCCAGCCGGTGATGATCGGAAAAGCAGGCATCAGAACATCCTCACAGGCGCGAGGCCATCCGCAGCAGGGCGGCGCCGTCGGGGTGCCCGAGGACCGTCTGGACCTTGCGGGCGGTGGTGCGGGAGAGCTCGAGCAGACCGCCGCCGGGCGTGGCGAGGACCTGAGTGGACTTCAGGATGCGGACGGTTCGGCTTTCGGCCAGCATGCCGCCCACGATCTTCTGGTTGACGACGCTGATGCGCCGGGTGGAACGGGCTACCTCACGCAACGCGGGCGGCGCGGCAATCACCCGGATGGCCCGGACGCGCACCGCCGTTCCAGATGCCGTCCGCACGGCCTGGCTGGCTTGGGTCGCGGTCTGGGCGGTCCTGACTGCCTGCGCGGCCTTGGCTGCGTCACCTGCCTTGCGCGCTTGCTGCAGCGCCTGGTTGACCTTCGCGCCCTGGCTGGCCAAACGGGTCTTCTGGCTGACCTGGGCAGCCTTGGTGGCCTTGCCTGCGGCCTGGCTCGCCTGGGCGGCCTGCTGCGCAGCCTTGGCAGCTTGAGCAGCTTGAGCGGCTTGCGCTGCCTTGGCCGCCTGTGCGGCTTTGGCCGCTTGCGCAGCTTGCGCAGCTTGAGCCGCTTGAGCCGCCTTGGCCGCCTGTACGGATTGCGACGCCTGCTGGGCCTTGCGCGCCGTCTGGGCGACCTGCTGGGTATTCCGGGCTACCGTCGTCGCCTGCTGTGCCTGTCGCGCGACCTGGGTCGCCTGACTAGCCCGCGCCGCAGCTTGGCCAGCGCCCGCAGCTCCGGTTGCCGGCTTCATAAGGCCCGAACCAAGCAACATGCTGCCGACGTCGAACAGGCCCCGACCGATGGCGCGTCCCGGACGGCCTGAACGCACGGCTTCGGTGTAGGGTTCGGCAAAGGCCTTCACGACTTCGCCCGGCCGCGTCAACAGGGCGACAGGCAGCATGGCGAGGCCGGTGACGGTCTCGATCGGGTGCGTAATCATGTGGATGGTGCCGCCCACCATGTCCCCCGCGCCCTGCAGGGCGCCCACGATGACGTCCCCGACAAAGCCACCGACGCCTTGCTCCTCGACGGGACGGCGCTCCCGGCGGGCGGCCAGCTCCGACCGCGTCTCCGCGTCCACCGGGCGGTAGATGCGTTCACGCTGCGTTGCCGGTCCCAGGACCTCGTTCAGGTCGCGTACGAGCTTGGGCATGACGGGTTCTCCTGAGTGGACTATCCCCGCGGAGCGCGCCGCGCTGACGGAGAATCCGGTTAAGCCTCTCCTAAATCTGGTCTCCCCGTCCCGGGAACCGAGAGATTTGCCGAAGCTTAAGCGGCGCTTAACTGCTTCGACGCAAGCGGGGGGCGTCCTCTCCGGACAAACCCTCTGTCAGGGCCGTGTGCCCGTCAAATCACCCCACCCATCCATCGCCCCGGAGGACTCCCGATGTCGCTGATCAACCGCCTCGTCCGTGAAGAAGAAGGCCAGAGCATGGTCGAGTACGGCATCATCGTCGCCGTCATCGCCGCGGTCTGCATCGGTGGCTACAAGGCCGTCGGCGCCCAGGTCAACAAGTCGATCGACACGCTCATCAAGAACATGAAGTAGGCCCAGCCACGCTTCCCCGGCCCGGGGCGCCCGTCACAGACCGGCGTCCCGGGCCTTTGTTCCGGGTACAGTGCAAGCCGTGATCGCGATCTTCGTGGCCGACCCGTGGCGGTGGGCCCTCCTGCCCGTCCTGATGGTGGCGGTCGTTACGGATGCGCGGAGCCAGCGCATTCCCAACTGGCTGACCATTCCCGCGATGGCAGGCGGTTTGCTGACCAATCTCATCGCGGGCGGCCTCGCCGACGGTTGGCGCGGGGCGCTCTCCGGCGGGGCCGGGGCCTTGGCCGGCTGGCTCGCCTTTCCCTTGGCTTTCCTGTTGATCGATGCGGTCTACGCCGGTGGCTGGGGCCAGCTCAAGGGCATCCGTGCCGGCGACATCAAGCTGATGGCTGCAGCGGGGGGCTGGATCGGTCTCGTGCCTTCCCTGTCGGCGATCCTCGACACGGCGCTGGCGGGTGGGGTCATCAGCCTGGTGTGGGCGGCTGCCCACGGCGCGCTGGGGGGCGTGTTGCGGCAGGTCAGGGGCTTCTTCATGGCGGTGGGAGCGGGGCTGCGGCAGCCGGCCGCCATGGTGCCCGATTCCAAGGCACCGCTCCTGCCTTATGCGCTCTCCATTGCCCTCGGTACGATGGCCGCGATGGTCTGGCCCCCGCTGTGGCAGCTGGGGGGTGGTTCGTGAGAACGTTGCGCCGCGCCGCGTCGGGTCAGGCGATGGTCGAGTTCGCCCTGGTCCTGCCCCTGTTGCTGTTGCTGACCTTCGGCACCATAGAACTGGGGCTGGCGGTGCAGCGTCGGCTGGTGCTGACGGGCACGGCCTTCGTGGCAGCGCGTGTTGCGGCCGTGCACGGCGAGACGGCCGATGCGGGCGTCCGCAAGGTAGTCGAGACCTATGCGGCCGACGCCGGTTCCTCGTGGCTGACAGGCGTCAAGCCCGAGCTGGACCGGGCGGGCAGCGGCGTGCGTGTCCGGATGACTCGGAATGATGAGGGCTTCACCCCGGCGCTGGTGGGGGCGATGGTCGCCAGCGGCGGCAGACCGCCCCAGAGGGGTTCCTGGACCGTTGCCGCCGTGGTCCGGCCCGAATTCGTTCCAGGTCGCCTTCGTCGGGGCGCCGCCCAGGTCCCGACGGACCTGCAGGTCGACTACCGGGTGACATTGCCGGGGCTGGACCGGCTCAAGGGCATCGGGGATATCGTCCGCAAGCTGCCCGGTGGGGGCTCGGGAGCGGCTCTGGCCTTGGCCGCCGATCCGACGACGCAGGCGACTCTCGCCAACCCGATGGACAGGAACGGCACGGTCTCGCCCAGCAAGCGCTACGTCTCCCCGGAGAATGAAGCGCAGGCCTTCCGGCAGGCCCAACGCCTCGCTGAGGGCTTTGATCAGCTGGACAAGGTCGTCAAGGCGTTTTACTCAGCCTATGTCGTGGCGGCAACCGTACCCGGATCGACCGGTGTCGATGCGACCTTGGGTGCCGTGGCCGCATCCTTTGCCCAGATTGACCGGACCCTCTCGCTCGCGGGCACCGCCGAACGCCTCGACAAGGCTCAGAAGGCCTTCTACAGGGGGGCCACGCCATGAGGTCCCGGCGTCCGCCCCGGGGCCAGGCCCTCGTGTACTTCACGCTGGTCCTTGCCGTGATTGTCGGGGTCTTGTACGCCACCTACGACCTGGCCCGGTTGACCACCGCCAAGATGCAGGCGCAGACGGCCGTGGACGCCGCGGCGCTGGCCGGCTCTTCGGTCAAGGTGTCGGTGCATCACACGCGTGCGCTCGCCTACGCCGCCATGACGGGCCAGGCGACCCTCGCAAGGCTCAAATTCGCCAAGGCCATCGCCGTGGTGGGGGCCCAGCCTCCGGTTCCGGGCCAGCCCTACCTGGCGGCCAAGGATTTCGACAAGTGGGTGGGCGAGGCCCACGCTCATGTCGTCAAGCTGCGCCGGCTTCGTGCGGGGCTCGTGGCCTACAACTCCTGGGTGGCCAAGGAAGGCCCTGAGATCGTTGCCGACGCCGCAAGGGTGGCCTTCAATGCCAACGTGTCGGGCATGAATGCGGCCATCGGCGAGGGCAGTGCGGCCAATGCCCGCAACCTGACGCTGCTGGCAGGCCCGAAGAACCTGCCCGAGAACGGGGGGCAATTTGCCTCAGGGCGCTTCGTGGGGGGCGTCAACTATCCGGGCGAGTCGGCAGGTGCGGGGGGGGCCGCAGGCAAGACCCTGGTCTGGGCCGAGCCGGTCTACCGGCCTCTGGGCTCCGCCCTGCTCGGAGCGTCGCATCCGCTTGCCCTGCCTTCGGTGGCGGCCGCCGGTATCGTGCCGGCCAGCGAGCTCAAGGCGGTGGAACCCGGCTCGGGCGATGCGGGCCTCGGCGGCTTCGGCTTCCGCTGGTATGCACCGCGCCTCTTCCAGGTGGGCGGCGTCAACGGGTATCCCCATGAACTGCTGCACTGAGCGCAGAAGCGCGCGGGGCCAAGCATTGGTCGAGATGGCCATCGTGCTGCCGGTCGGAGTGCTGCTGCTCCTGATGGTGGGTTACATGGGCAAGGGACTGCTCGAACGCCAGCAGGTGGTGATGGCTGCGCGCCACGCCGCGCGTACCGTGGCCCATCAGGCCATGGCCTCGACGGTCGGCAAGGTCTCCGGTGCCGGCGTCGTCCGGGCCTCCATCGGGCTGGCGGACAGGGACGCGGCGGTCCGGGAGCTGCTGCCCGAAGGCAAGGCAGCACAGCCCGATTGGGGTGCTGCCGTCGGGGGGACCCCCACCAGTCGCCTGCGTCCGAGGCCGCTCGGGGCAGGCGCCATGGGCTACATGGCCACGCATGTCGAGCAGGTCGAGGGCAGAGCCATGACCTTCGGCCTGGGCTTCGTCCTGTACGGTGCCAAGGCCGACAGCCGCCTGCGCATCCTTGAACCCGTGCGCAAGCAGGCGCAGGGTGTGGCCAAGCAGGTCGGCAAGCCACCTTCCGCCTTGGCGGCGCCGCTGACGGTCTCGGCCCAGGCCTTCATGCCGGGAGAGTTGCCGGTCCATCATCCTCAGGTCGGCCTGGTCGAGAGCAATCGTTGGATTCGCGACATCGTGGAGGGGCCGTGATGCTGCCGGTCTTGCTTGCTGCGGCAGCAAGTCTGCCCGACCTGCCTCGCTGCCCGGGCGTAGTCTGGGGAGGCAAGGGGGGTGCCCGGTGGGCGCGGCTGGCTGGGGCCGAGCGCCCGGCGCTCGACCGCTTCGAGGCTTGCTGGCAGCATGCAGGCTGGCAGGCCGAGATCGAGCCCCCCGTCCTCGACGGTGGCCCGGCGCCGGGGCGCCTGCGCCTCTGGCGCAAGGGACCTTGGCGGGCAACGGTGTTTTCCGCCCGGGATGCCGCCGGGCGTGCGCTATGCTTGGTCATGACGGATCGGGACAACCGAGGCACGGCCGCCTCTCCGTCCCGTGGAGGGCCCTGATCGATGTCGGATCTTCGATCCAAGTTGCGGCGCCCCGAGGGGGATGAGCCTGCGGGTTCGCCCCCGCCTTCGGGTGGCAAGGCCCTGCGGCGCAACAAGGCAACCGGTGGGCGTGGCGGCCGCGGCGCCCGGGAGGCGGCCCGGCCCGGCGTGCTCGAGGGGCTCGACGTCAACCGGCGCCTGCTGCTGGCGGCGGGCGGCCTGGCGGCGGTCGCAGCGCTGCTGGCCGTGACCTACCTCTCTGACGCCTCGGCACGCATTGCCGGTGCCGGGACCAAGGTCAAGGTCTGGGTGGTGGCGCGGGACCTTCCGGCCCGGCATGCCTTGGCCGAGGGCGATCTCGAGGAGCGCGAGGTGCCGGCGGTCTACCTGGCCGGTCCGCATGTGACGGCGGACAAGGCTGTGCTGGGACGCGTCACGACGACGGCGCTGTGGCCCGGCGAGGTGTTGCTCGAGGGGCGGGCCGTACCGGCAGGTGCTGCAACCGGGGTGACGCCCCGGATCGGCAAGGGCGAGCGGGGCTTCGTGTATGTTCCGGATGGCCTGCAGGACGTTCCCCTCGTGCGCCCCGACGACAGGGTCGACCTGGTCGCGACTGTCCCGGAGGCCGAGGGGAGCGGTAGGCTGGTTTCCCGGCCCGTCGTGCACGGGGCAAGGGTCATCGGCGTCGGCGACCGTTTCTCCTCCGAGGCGACGGAGTCCGTGACGGGGTCGAACGGGGCCATCACGCTGGCCGTTCCGCATGGGCGCGTGCAGTTGCTGGCCGTGCTGGCCGAGGCCGGGCGCCTGCACTTCATCCTGCGGGCGGCCGGTGACACCACGACGGGCGCCCAGCCGGACATCCGCGAGCTCGAACGGCTCGTCCTCGGGCAGGTGGCCCGTCCGGTTGCGCCGCGCCAGGCGCCCCCGCGCACCGTCGTCCGCGTCGTCCGGGCCCCGGCCCCTGCTCCCCGCGTGGTGCGGGTGCCGGTCGCTGCGCCTCGTCCTCCCGTGCGCCGTGCGCCGCAGGTCGAGATCTACAACGGTGCCTCGCGGCAGGGTTCGGGCAACTGAGGGCACCCTGCCGGGGGTATAGAGGGGTGACGCAGCCATGACCCGACGCCTTTTGCCCCTCCTGACCGCCACGCTTGCAGCCCTTGCCTCGTGGCCGGGCGGCGGCCTGCTGGTTCCGGAACCCGTTTTGGCGGCCGTGGCGGACCTGACGGTCCGGCAGGGCCACACCACCGTCTTTCGGGTTCCCAGAGGCGCGACGCGCGTCGCCATCGGGGACTCCGGGGTTGCGGCCGTGACGCTCATCCAGGATGGCACGGGCGAGAACTTGCTCATCGAGGGGCGCAAGCCGGGCCTCACCAACTTCCTCGTCTGGACCGCCGAAGGCAAGGTGCCGGCGAACTATCGGCTCGAGGTCCTGTCGGGCAGGCGGACCGAGACGGTCGTGATTCGGGTTCAGGTCTGGGAGTTGCTCAAGGGGGACGAGAGCCAGTCCGGCATCAAGTGGTCCGAGGGCCTGTCGTTCCAGGAGGCGCCGCCGTCGACGCCCTTCGCCCTGGGCTTTCCGGTACGGGCGGGCGTCCTCGAGGCCCGGTTGCAGGGCTTGGCCCAGGCCAAGCGTGCCCAACTCGAGGCCTCCCCGACCCTGCTGGCCCTTTCGGGCCAGGAGAGCCGATTCCTGTCCGGCGGTGAGTTGCCCGTGGTGGTCCAGACCCCCAACACCGTCGCCGTTGACTGGAAGCCCTTCGGGGTGGGGCTCAAGGTCACGCCCGTGGTCGAGGGCGAGGAAATCCTGCTCCGCATCAAGCCCGAGGTCTCGAGCATCGACCGCCTGAACGGCGTCCAGACCGGCAACTTCAACATCCCTGCCATCGCCACGCGCATGGCCGAGACGCAGGTTGCCGTCCGTCCGGGCCAGGAAATCGTGTTGGCGGGGCTCAAGCGCCGGACCGTGCGTTCCGTGACCAGCCGGGTGCCCCTGCTCGGGTGGTTGCCGGGGTTAGGTGCCCTCTTCACCTCGACCCAGCAGGAAGAGGAGGAAGGCGAATTGGTCTTCCTCGTCACGCCGACGCTTTTCAAGGATGGCGAGGCGATGCCCGAGAAGGGCTACGGCAAGGGCAAATGACGGCCCCTCGGCTGACGGTGATGCTGTCCGCCAGAGGCGGGACCGGTCGCAGCATCCTCGCGGCCAACCTCGCGCTGGCCCTCTTGCGGCGAAGTCGCCAACCCGTCTGGCTGTGGGATGCCGATGAACTCACGGGGGGCTTCCAAGCGGATGCCTTCGACATCCAGGGGGCACATCCCCATTGGGGGGACAGCTTGCGCCATGGCAACCCGTTGCGTGAGGCCGTGGTGCGCCACGCCTCGGGACTCGACCTGCTGCCGGCCCCGCCCATCGGGTGGGGTGGGGTGCTCGAGCCTGCGATTCTCGCGTCGCAGGTACGCGAGGTGGCGGTGTCTCACCTTGTCGTGGACCTGTCGGGCGTGGGGCTGGCCGAGCACCAGTTGGCCTGGCTCGATCTCGCCTCCGCCGTCGTCCTTGTCGTGACGCCGGACATCCCTTCGCTGACGGCAACGCGGCACCTGCTGGAGCACCTTCGGACCCAGCACGCGGTCCTCGATCGCCTGATGCTGGTCGTCAATCGGGCTGGCCTCGTCCAGGACATCACGCCGCGTGACGTGGCGCAGGAGCTGGGCCTGGACCTAGCTCAGGCGGTGCCCTTCGATCCGGCGGTGGTCACGGCGCTCAATCGGGGCGTGCCCTTGCTGGCGGCCCCCGCGCCCCCATCGAGTCCCTTCGGCAAGGCCGTGCTGGCCCTGGCGCAGGACGTCCAGGCTCCGGCTCCGCGGGATTGGGCCTTGTTGGCCCGCAAGATGGCGGCGCGTCCTGCCGTGCGTGGCGGGAGCGAAGCCGCCGCCGAGGCCTCCACGGCTCTGGTGCCTGTCGAGACGGCTTGGCACGAGGGCCACGCGGAGCTGCGCCAACGCCTGCATCGCATGCTCGTCGAGGAGCTCAAGCGGATGGACATTGGCCTCGACCGCCTCTCCGATCCCCAGCACCGCCAGGAGATCCGCCGGCAGGTCCAGCGCACGGTGGCCGACCTGATCGAGGACATGCCGGACGCCGCCGCCATGGGGCGCGAGGAGCGTGGCGTCCTCGCGCGGGATGTGACGGACGAGGCCGTCGGCTATGGTCCGCTCGAACGCTTCCTCGCCGATCCGGCGATCAGCGAAATCATGGTCAACGGCCCGGGGCGGATCTTTGTCGAGCGCGAGGGGCGCTTGCAGCAGGTCCATGACCGATTCACGGACGAGACCCAGCTGCGCGTCGTCATCGACCGCATCGTCGCGCCGCTGGGCCGACGCGTCGACGAGAGCAGTCCGATGTGCGATGCCCGCCTGCCAGACGGCAGTCGCGTCAATGTCATCATCCCGCCACTGGCCTTGCGGGGCGCCACCATGACCATCCGGAAATTTCCCTTGCGCCGCCTGACGATGGACCATCTGGTCCAGTACGGGTCGCTGACGCCCGACATGGCCGGTTTCCTTCGCCAGTGCGTCCGGGCGCGCTTGAACGTCTTCATAAGCGGCGGCACCGGCTCGGGCAAGACCACCTTGCTTAACGTGCTGTCGTCCTTCATCCCGGATGAGGAACGCATCGTCACGATTGAGGACGCCGCCGAGTTGCAGCTGATTCAGTCCCATGTGGTTCCGCTCGAGGCCCGGCCCGCGAATCTCGAGGGTGTCGGAGCCGTGCCCATCCGGGACTTGGTCCGCAACTCGCTGCGCATGCGCCCGGATCGCATCGTCGTGGGTGAGGTGCGCGGGGGCGAAGCTCTCGACATGCTTCAGGCCATGAACACCGGGCACGACGGATCGCTCGCCACGGGCCATGCCAACTCGCCCCGGGATGCCATGGCACGCATCGAGACGATGGTGCTCATGGCCGGCATGGACTTGCCCGTGCGGGCCATTCGCGAGCAGATCGCCAGCGCCCTTCAGGTCGTGGTGCAGGTCTCCCGCCTTGCCGACGGTTCGCGCAAGATCACGCGCATCACCGAGGTCACGGGTCTCGAGGGAGAGACGTTGACCCTACAGGACCTCTACAGCTACGAGCAGACGGGTGTCGATGCCCGGGGCAAGGTCCAGGGTGCCTTCAAGGCATCAGGCCTCCGGCCCCAGTTCGCCGAGGTCTTCGAGCGGGCAGGTGTCGGCTCCTGATGGACCCTCGCCTGCTGCTGGTCTTCCTGCTGGCCTTCGTGTCGGCGGGGATGCTGGCCTTCGTGGTGGCCCGTCGCTACGAACAACGCCTGTCGGCAGCGCTCGAGAGCTATCTCGGCCGGACACGCAAGGCCCTGGCGCGAACGCGCAATCCCCTGTCAACCGAACGTTTTGCGCGTCAGCAGGCAGGTTTGACGAGCGCTGCCGCCCTGCTGGGCTTCGTGCTTGGTGACGGTCTTGCCAGCCGTCTCTTCCTTGCCGCGCTTGCTGCCGGTGTCGTGTGGTCCCTGACCAACCGCTGGCTCGACATGCAGTGGCAAAGGTACGTGAAGGAGTTCGAGGAGCAACTGCCCGATGCCGTGGGCGTCCTCGCGAATGCCGTGCGCTCGAGCTTCTCGGTACAGCAGGCCTTGGACCTCGTGACGCAGGAGTTCACGGACCCGATGGGTGCCGAAGTGCGCGAGGTCATGCAGGAACTGACGATGGGCGTGTCGTTCGATCAGGCCCTGCAGAACTGGTCCGAGCGCCTCAACCATGACGACCTAGACATCCTCTGCACCGCTCTGGTCATCCAGCGCCAGACGGGCGGCAACCTGGGCGAAATCCTCGATAACCTGGCGTCGACGATGCGCGAGCGGCGTCGTATCCAGGGCCAGATTCGCACCTTGACGACACAGGGGCGCTTCTCGGGGGCGATTCTCTCATTCCTGCCCGTCGGCCTTTACTTCGTGTTGCTGCTGATTGCCCCGGATCGCATGGGCGTGCTCTTCACGGAGCCTCTCGGGTGGGTGCTCGTGGCCCTGTGCGTCGCCATGGTGACGGCGGGCAGCCTCGTTGTCCGCAAGATTGTCGCGTTGGACGTCTGATGCCGGTCGCGCTGATTTTCCTGTTGGTCTTCGGGGCCGTCTTCGGTGCGACCTTGCTGGGTGTCGTGGCCTTTTCCAAGCCGCAGAACCGTTCGCGGGTCCAGGCCCGGCTCAAGCGCGTGGCCAGGCCCGGCACGGCTGCGCCGCGTCCTCCCAGGGCCAAGACGGCGCCGCTCCGTGTTCTCGAGGAGCGCCTCAAGCCGTTTGCCGTCGAGCGTCTGTCCGACGATCGGGCTACAGCCCTGCAGGCCCGCCTGCTGATGGCGGGGGACGATCACACGACTCCGGCACGCTTCGTCGCGCGCCAGTGGATCTACGCGGCCCTGCTGCCCGTGGTCTTCCTGCTGGTGAACAGTGCGGCCTTCGAGCTGCCGCCCCTGGGGGCTGCCGTAGGCTTCCTCCTTGCTGGCGTCGCCGGATACCGGCTGCCGGCTTCGCGTCTGGACCAGGCCGTCGAGCTGCGCCAGCAAACCATCCTGAGGCAACTCCCCACCACGCTTGACCTGCTGACCACCTGCGTCGAGGCGGGCATGTCCCTGACGGCGGCGATGCAGAAGATCAGCGAGCGGATGCGGCCCCATCCCCTGCGTGACGAGATGGAAAAGACGCTTCGGCAGATGCAACTGGGGCGAAGCAGGGGCGAGGCGCTGCGGGAACTGGGGCGACGCGTGGGCCTGAAGGAGCTCAACAGCGTGGCCATCGCGATGGTCCAGGCCGAGACGATGGGCTCCTCGATTGCCCGGACCCTGCGCATACAGAGCGGCATCATCCGCGAGGCGCGCTGGCAACGTGCACAGGAACTGGCGCAGAAGGCCCCGCTCAAGCTGGTCTTCCCGATTACTTTCCTGATTTTCCCGGTCATCTTCATCATCATCTTTGGCCCGCTCATCCTCGGCATCCTGACGGGGAAGGCCTGAGGTGCCCGGCCTCTGGCTGGGGGAACGGTCCGTGGTCGACAGGCTCGAAGTGGCCCGGACACCGTGGGCCCGGCTGAGGGGCCTGGGATTCCGCGAGCACTTCAAGCCCGGCGAGGGCATGCTGCTGGTGCCATGCAACAGCATCCACACCTTGTGGCCGCGCCTGAGCCTCGACGTGTTGTTCCTTTCGCGGGACTTCCGTATCCTTAGGGTCTTGCACGACTTACCGCCCGGGCGGTTCTCACCGATCGTCCTCAAGGCCTGGCAAGTCCTGGAGCTGCCGGCCGGTCAGGCTCGCGTTCTGGGTCTCGAGGAGGGCATGACACTGAGGTGGGAGCCGTGAAGGTCCGTCGGTCCTTGCTGGTGGCGCTCGCCCTCGGCTGCCTGGTGTCCCTCGCCCCGGCTGCGTCGGCTCAGGATCCCGTCCCCACGGGAGCTTTCCTGATCGAGCGCGGTTTCCTTCCCGGCGTCTGGGGCGGCAGCGCCGCCAACCGGGCCCGGGTTTCCCGCTACGACGCGGCGTGGATTCTGGCCGCATTCCTCGACCCATCCGACCACGCTTTCATGGTGACGGCTTGGGCGGACGTCCCGCCCGGCTTCTGGGCCTTGGCCGCCGTCAACCGGGTGACGGCACGAGACCTGCTCGAGGCAGATGGAGCCAACTTCCAGGGGACCCAGTCCATCTCGAGGGGGGCGTTCCTCGTTGCGCTCGACAAGGTCCTGCGCCTGCGTGCGGCTCCGTTGCCGCCTTCGCCGGAACGGCGCATCGTGCTGACGGACATCCGGGGATTCCCTGGCCAGGAGGCCCTGCAGCGTGCCGCAAACGACTGGCTCATCGTGACCTCGGGTGGTCCCGTGCGACCGACCGAAGACCTGACACGCCAGGACGCGTTGACCTGGGTCTATCGCGCGGCGGCATTGGTGGATCCGGGCGTGGCGGCGCGGTTCGCCGAGGAGCAGCGCCCCCGGCCGACTCCCGAGCCCCCGGCCGATGACCCGACACCCGAGCCTGCGGCCACGCGTGCCCCTTCGCCTGCGGTCACGCCGCGACCTCTTCCGACGCCCCGGCCTGTCGTGACGCCCGTGCCCCTGCCGACGCGTCCGCCGGCAGGCACGATGACGCCGCCGCCTTGGCTGGTGGTGCCCGACCCGATGACCACGCCTGTGCCCGTCGATCCCGAGCCTGCACCGACGCAAGCACCCTTGCGGACGCCCGCGCCCGTGGCGACGTCGCCACCCCAGGTGGCGCGGACACCGGCGCCGGTGGCAGCCGCGCGCTGGACCCTGCCGACGCTCGACTGGTCACGTCGTCAAGGTCGCGCTTGGGCGGTCACGGGTCTTGCGATCGGGATGGGAGACGGGCGCACGTTCCGGGACATCAGTTTCTACGTGCCCGGTGCCCTTGATGCCGGCCTTTCGCTGGCGGTCCCGGGCTGGGCGCTCGAGGCCCGCGGTGCGGGACGCTGGTTCCCGGGCGCCGAGGGCTCCCTGACCCAGGTCGGGGTCGCGGCAGATATCCTCTGGCAGCCCTCGGCCACGGGTTCCGTGACGTGGGGCGTCGGGTTGGGTTCGGATGTCGGTCTCCAGTTGACTTCGGGCACCACCGATCCCGAGGCCGGACGCACGTTCCTGGGTGCGGGGCCATCCGCCATCATCCGGGCGCCGCTCGGTCCCCTCAGCACCTGGGCGCTGGCCCGCAGCCAAGTTGGCCTTGCCCTCGCGGTCTCGACGGGGCCGGCCTTCGGGGCGGGGGGCGAGCTGGGTGCGGTCTGGCCGTCGCCGGCAGGCCTCCCTGTCGACCTGATGCTCACGTGGCGCCTGCAGGCCGTGCTGCGCAGCAGTGGCGCTCAGGATGTCGTGCAGGGCCTGGGTCTCGGTGTCGGGAAAGCGTTCTGATGATCCAACTGATCCTTGTGGCCGTCCTGAGTGTGCTTGGTCTTTCCCTGGGGAGCGTGGCCACGCTGGGTCCAGGAATCGTCACGCAGCGCCTTGCGGTCTCGATGACCCGCGCCTTCGAGGGAACACCGCTCGCCGTGGGGGAAGTGGCATGGTTGCCGAGGGCCGCGACACACGCCACGTGGGGCGAGGTCGGTGACTTTTCCGGCAGTATCCTTGTCGAGGGAGCCACCCTTTCGGTCGCGCCGATCCGCTGGTCGTTGTCGGGCGTGCGGGTTGAACCGGCCTCCCTGCTGGGCACGCCCTCGCTGGCGGTGCCGGCCAGCCTGAGCGTCACGGTCAGGGTTCGTGATGCCGAGATGTCTGCGGCCATCCGCGATGCATTGCCCGGCCTGCTGCAGGGCCGTCTCCCTTTCCCGGAAGGGGTCGTGCCCCAGGTCGCTTTGCGTGGTCTGGCGTTTGCCGAGGGACGCATCCAGGTCGTGCTCACGGCCAAGGTGCCCATGATGGGGGGCATGGCCTTGCCTGTGCAGGCTTCCGTGCGACCTGTGCTGCTGCCTGAGGGGACGTTGGGCATCGAGGACCTGTCGGTGCGTCTGATGGGGCAGGAGTTGGGGCGTCGCCTGCCCATACCGGCGCGCCTAGACCTTGCGGCCTTCATGCCGGCTGGTGTCTCGGACGCACGCGTGTCGGAACTGTCCGTCGCGGATGGCGTCCTCAGCCTTGGACTCGCGGCCACGGTGCGGCAACTGCCGGCTGCCGCCGGGACGGTCGAGCCGGCCTTGTGAATCGGGCCACGGCGCGGCACGGTCCGCGTCGTGACCTGTTCATGCGTGCTTGAAGCCGAAGGCATGGCGTGCCTGCCTGCCCGAGGACCCGGCTTGCTGGTGGCCAACCATCGCAGCCCGCTCGATGTGCTGTGGTTTAGGCTGTCGTGCCCGCGACCGCTGCACGTCGTGACGGCCGCGTGGTTGCGGGTCTTCGGGCTGGGGCTCTGGGGACCCCCGCTGGGTCTGCATCCGTTGCCGTGGGGAGCTGGTCGGCAGGATCTGGTCGCGCTGGTCCGTCCGCTGTGGGCACAAGGTGCGCTCGTGCTCGTTTTTCCGGAGGGTATGGCGGGTGTCCTGCACCCGGCCCCTCCGGGCGGGGTCGGCCGCTGTCGTGGCGGGGCTGGCGCGTTGGTGCGCGAGGCGCGGCGACTCGGCCTTGGGCTTGCCGTCGTGGCAGCCTACGTGCAGGCTGGAAGCCTATGGTGCGGCCTCGCCCTGCCCCCGGTCCGGATCACGTACCGACGCGTAGGTGCTGTCGCGTACGGCACTGACCATGTTGCCGACAGGCAGGTGATGGACCAGATGCGTCGGGACATCCTGGCATGCGCGCGGATGGCCGCGGCGTAGGCGCGCTGGCGACCTACAGCTTCCAGGTCACCTTGGTACCATCCAGGCGCGTCAGGACAGGGTTGCCGCTGCTGTCGCTCGAGATGTCCGCGAGCTTGCCTCCTGGAACGAGGCTGCCCTTGTCGTCGACCAGGACGACCTCGCCCGTGAGCTCGGACGTGCCGGGCAGGTTGCGTGCCAGTTGGGCGGCGTAGTCGTAGCGCATCGTGACCTTGAAGCCGTAGCGACCCGGCTGGGGGACTTTCAGGAAGGTCAGGCGCGACTGGGCACCCTGCAGATCGAACTCGAGCGATTCCCGGATTTCACCCGCCTGCCCCGCGGAAACGGCCGCCGCGGTGGGTGTGCAGCCGCCGACGCTGTCGCAATCGCGCAGCCAACCCTCGATCATCAGCGTCATCCGATCCAGGTCTGCCCGCGCGGCCAGGTCGAAGGCCAGCGTCCGGCCGCTTGCACCGGGCTGGGTCAGGCGACCGCTCACCGCGACGTTGCCGGGCAACTGGACGGCCGGGGCGTTCTGGAGGAAGGGCACCTTGTAGGGCGTGAACGTGTCCTGAACGACGGTGACATCGGCCATCAGGTCGCCATTCTGGCGCAGCACGGCCCGCTCGGTGCGTCGCTCCGTCTCTGCGGGCCGCGCGTGTACCCCCAGGATCAGCGCGGGCCGGTTGGTCGTGTCGGCTGTCCAGCCCGTCCCCGAAAGCGTCAGCACATGCTCGCCGCTGACCACGACGGATCCCGACCCCATGGGCACGGATGCCGTGGCGTAGGTCAAGAGGTCTTCGTAGGTCTCCGCGGCCCCGACGATGCGGCGCAGGCGCTTGGTCGCCGCGAATCCGGTACCGGAAAGGCTGGCCAGTTGGTCCGAGCCTTCGGCCGGAAGGGCGGACGAGGGGTTATTTCCGTCCATCGAGACGTCCGACGGGAACGGCAGGAAGCCGAAGCGCTCGTCGACGCTGTTCAGCGCCACGCCAAGGACCCGACGGCGGCTCGCTCCGGACAGGTTGTTCCCCATGGGCATCGTGAAGTTGTTGCCCATGGGCATGGTGAAGTTGTTGCCCATGGGCATGGTGAAGTTGTTGCCCATCGGCATCGTGAAATTGGCAGCCGAGTTCACGTCCTGGAAGGAGGACAGCGCCCTGTCGGCCTCCTTGGCCTTGTCCAGGCTCTCCGTGCTCAACTGCGGCAGGGTGTAGCTGACAGAGCGCAGGGAAGTCGTCAGGCCTGACGAGGGGGTCGTGGCCGTGTTCTGGGCGCAGGCCGCCAAAACGACCGAGCCGATGCCGACGGCGATGCGACGGGTCAAGGCCACGGGAGGCTCCTTTCGCGGGACAGGGCCGCGGGGGCATCATACCCAACGGAGAGGGCTGGCGGCGAATATTTACGGCCCTCCATGCCCGCTTCCTCGGCCACGAGTGCGAGGACCGCACGGCCGACTGCCGCCATCGTGCCGGCGTCGAGGCGATCGATGGCGTCCTGGTGGGTGTGCCACGCGGGGTCGGCCATGTCCACCAGGTCGACCGCGGGGATGCCCGCTTCGATGAAGGGGGTGTGGTCGTCGATGATCTCGGGGCCCTCGCGTCTGCTGAACCACGGACCTGCGCCTACCCTGCCGGCAGCGGTCCAGAGGCGCTCCACGAGCCACGGTGCGGAGCGACGCGAGGCGGCTTCCATCGCAAACCGCGCGTCGGTCCTGCCGACCATGTCCAGGATGAGGGCCCAACGCGGTCTTGGGCCGCGCTGCGCCCGGACCCAAGCCCGGCTTCCCTGCGCGTAGTCCTCGGGGCGTTGCCCCACGTCCTCGGCATCCACGAAGACCGTGGCGATGGCCATGTCGCGGGGCAGCAACCGCAGCATCTCGAGCAGGACCGCAACGCCCGAGGCGCCGTCGTTGGCACCCGGCCCCGGCTGTCGCCGCCTCGACGCATCGGGCTCCCGGTCGCTCCAGGGCCTCGTATCCCAGTGCGCCACCAGGACAAGCCCGGGTGGAAGCGCCGGGCCCGTCAGGGCCGTCATGTTGCGGCAAGTGACCTTGCGGCCCTCGACGGCCACCGTGAAATCCTGCAGGACGAGGCGAGCATCGCGGGCCCGTATCTGGGAGGCGATCCAGGCCGCGGCGCGGTCATGCGCCGCGGTGCCCGGTACCCGGGGCCCGAAGGCGACCAGCGTTCTTGCCAGGTCGAGGGCGCGTGTCCCCGAGAAGGCATCCGACAGGTCGCGACTGCCGCCCATCGCGCCCGCAGCCAGGACGAGGGTGGCCAGAATCCTTGTCAGACACCCTCCAGCAGGGCCATCGCCGTGGCCTTGTCGCCCTCGGCAACGGCCTCGGCCAGGGCTTCCCGGACCACGCCCAGGCTCGCCGCACGCTCGACCAGGGGCAAGTTCAGCACGCCGCAGGCGACCATCAGTTTGCGGCCGGTCGCCGCGGCTGCCGGCCAGTCCTGCCCGCAAATGGCCGACAGCAGCGGCGACGCCAGCCGGCTCGGGTCGGCTGCAAGCATCGACAGGGCCGCGACGATGTCCTCGTGGCCGACGAACAGCGATGCGAGTCCGGTGTCGAGGCTTGTCTCGCCCGAGGCCATCGCTCCGCGCGTCCGCCTCACCTGCGCGATCCAGCGCACGGCCTGTCCGGTGGTGCCATGCGCCAACGCGCCGGACAACACGAAGGCCGTGCGCGCCTGGACAAGCGCCGCCTCGGGGGCCTCTTCCTCGAAGAGACACCGTCCCATGGCCTCGCAGCATTCCGGCAGGCTCTGATCCAGCGCGGGACGAACGGGTTCGGGGATGCGTCCCGACTTGACGTGCGCAAGAATGGCGATGTCGGCGACAATCGGGCCCATCCGAGCGTGGCACGCTGCGAACCGATGGGCCTTGGCGAGCTCGAGGCCCTCGCGGATCTGCAGGGCCAGCTGGGCGATGCGGCCGCGCAGCTCGTCGAGCAGGCCCTCGGCATCCTGCTCGAGCGGGCCGGCGAGGGCCAGTGCGCTGTCGCGCTCGCGTCGGTCGAGGGCCTCGGCCAAGGCCTTGGCGCCCTTCACGGCGCGTGCGGCCCGATGGACGGAAGGGTCGGCGAGGATCAGGCAAGCCTCCGTGAGGCCGATGCCCAAGGGCAGCGCTGTCTCGGGCATTTCCGACAGCGCAAGGGGGGGCAGCTGGTCCTGCCAGCCCTGCAAGGCCTTCATCCGCTCGGCAATGAGGGGCCGGAAAGGGTCGGCCTCGGCGGCGATCCGCTCGAGCAGGCGGTGCACCCGGCCGGCCCGCTCGGGCCCCAGGGTCTCGCGCCAGCCGGCGTTCATGCGCCGGGAACCTGGCGCACCGTCCGGACCGCGCCCGGGGGCAGGGTCCACGGTCCCGATCCCGTCTCGTCGGGCGTCTCGTCGAGGCGGCAACCCAGCCATGATCCCGCGCCTGGACCAGACCACGTGACCGGACGTCCCGTCGGATTGTGGACGCGGATGACCGTGCCCTCGCCTTCTGTCGCGGGCTTCAGCGCCGACAGCCTGAGGCCCTCGGGCAACGCAGCGGCGAACAAGGCGGACGGCAGCGGCCGACCAAGGCACAGGGGGCGCCGGACGCCGCCCGTCTGTTCCACGACGAGCTCGCGTCGTGCGCGGTCCATGGCACCCAGCGCACCCCACCACGCCGTATCGCCCGGCGCCTTGCCCTGCCAGCGCACGGCGACACGAACGCTTGCCGGTCCCTCGCATTGCGCTTCGGGCGTCTGGAAGGCCGGGCCCGCTCCGCCGCCGCGCGTTCGCAGATCGTCCCGCGACAACCAGCCCACGGCCCGCATCATCGTGAGCGCGACGGACCGTCCGCCCTCGACGATCTCGGCCTCGGCAAGGCCGCGGGCGATGACCTGGGTGCCGACCTCCCTCGCTTCGACGGCAACCCAGCCCAGGTGCGGGAAGGTGGGCGGCACGGCCTCGGCCAGGGGGGGCACGGGCAGTGCGCCCAAGCCCTTGCCTGGCATCCGCGGCACGGCTCCGAAGGCCGTTTCGGACCACCATGCCTCCGCACGATCCAGGCCGGTATCCACGATCATCCGCAGGCGATGATCGTGGCTCAGATTCTCCCATCGGGTCTCGAGGCGCAGCGTGTCCTCGCCCGCCGTGACCCTGATCGTCGTCGTCAGGTCCGTCTGGACGGCCGCGACCGTCCTGCCCAGCCTGTCGGGCGTTACCCCGACGGGGATGCGGATGCGGTGGACGAGCCGGATCTCGGCTTCGGCCGCGCAAATTGCCGTGACCTCATAGTCGACCATCGTGGCCTGCACGAGGCGGTCATGTTCCGGGGGCGAGTAGGTATAGGTATCGCCGGCATCGCCTCCGTCGACGAATCGGACCAGGTCAGCGACTTCGAGGTCTAACCCGTGGTGTCGGACCCTGCACGCCCCCTCGGCCACCCAGATTCGCACCAGGCCGTTGTCGACGCCTTCGGCCCATGTCTCCACGCCGGGGGTGGGAGAGGACAGGGGCGATGGTCCGGCGGCAGCCCGGAGATGCACCGGCTGGCCGATGGGCAGGGCTGGCAGGTGCGCCATGATGGCGAATCGCGTGACGTCGACCGTGTCGGGATGGACATCGATGTCGCAGATGAAGTGTCGGTCGGCCGACCGAGAGAGCGGCAGCGTCGGCACGCCTTCGAGGTGGATGGTCTCGGGCGCATCGGCGATTGCGGACGGCCACAGGACCTCGAGACGGTGCCAGCCGGCCGCTGGTGCGCCGGCGGGGTCGAAGACCATCAGCCCCGGGGCCTCCTCGCCGGGCGCAAAGGCCCGCAGGACCCGGGACGTCAGCTCATCGCCCAGACCGCGGGCCTGGCTCGTCCGGGCCTCCATCTCTCGGTGCACGGCATCGACGGAGCAGCCGCAGATGCTGTCGTGGGGATGGTTCTTGAGGATGAGTTCCCAGCCCTCGGCCCAGAAGCCGGGTGCGAGGGCACGGCCCCCGCGCGCCGTGAGGGCCATGAGCGGCTCGACCGTCCGCTCCCACTGGTCCTCGAGGGCAGCGTTGGCTTGCTTGAGGTAGGTCCGGGTGCTGGCCACGTCGGGCAGCAGGTAGGCCCGTCCCTGGTGGCGCAGTTCACCGTGGACGACAGGCAGGTCGCCGCGTCCGGGCGGGGGAAGGGCCTCCTCGAGAAGGCCCAGCCGGGCCCCGACGGAAGCCACGCGGGCGGGCAGGGCGCCTGAAGGCGCGAGGTGGTCACAGCCCGACAGCAGCAGCAGGGGGCGATCCTGTCGGGCGTGCGCGGCAAGGAACTTGTCGTGGGCCTCGGCCAAGACAGCGGCTGGGCTGTCGGACCAGAGGTGCACGTTGCAGTAGCCCGTGGGCAGGAACAGCGAGGCCACGCCTTCCCCGGACAGGTCCTGCCACCAGAAGTGGTCATCCGGTGGGTCGACCCCCCGCCACATCAGGGCCCTGTCCATCCCGAAGCCGCGCAGGACGAGCGGCAGCTGTGCGGGGTGTCCGAATTGGTCCGGCAGGTAGCCGACCCCGGTTCCGCCGGCGCCGAACCGCCGCATCCGGGCACGACCGAACATCAGGTTTCGGACGAGGGCCTCGCCCGAGACGAGGAACTCATCCGGCAGGATGTACCAGGGACCGATCGTCAGGCGACCGGCCACGACCTGTGCCCGCAGGCGCGCCTCGTCCTCCGGATGGATCTCCAGGTGGTCGTCCAGCAGGACGGTCTGGCCATCCAGCAGGAAGTGAGGCAACTGGCCCGACTCGAGCAGGTCGAGGACACGGTGCACCGCGTCGACCAGCCTCAGGCGGTAGCCCTGGAAGGTGCGGTACCATTCACGGTCCCAGTGGGTGTGCGGGACGACGACGACGTCTGCCATGCCCGCATCATAACCTGTCGGCGGGTGCTAGCGGCTGCGAGGATGCTCGATGGCCAGCATGTCGGTGCGGAAGGCCGATTCGCTCATCTGCTCGCGCTGGCCCCAAGGGTTGAGATAGGTGACACGGCCCTCTGCGATGGCCTCGATCTGGATCTGGTGGCCACCGCCGCTTTCCCACACCACGCTGGCGGGCACCGGGCCGTGCCCCTGCCGGATCAAGCGCTTGACCTCGTCGACCAGCTCGTCGCGGTTCCATCGCGTGGCCATCCGGGAGCGCCACGGTTCGCCTTGCAACTGTGCATTCAGGCTGGCGCTCGCCCAGGAGGTCAGGCCACCCGGAAGAGGGAGCGGACCGAGGCGGGCCTTGTCGCGGGTGTTGTCGTAGCCCAGGGGGGAGGCGACTTCCATGAATGCGGGTTGGATCAGCCGCGCCACCGTGGTGCGCAGGCCATCGTTCGTGGCCTGCCAGTCCGGTTCACGCGAGGCGGTGCGCCCGCCGGCCAGCACGACCTGGCCGACAGGTGAGGCCAGGCCCAGCGCGAGGCGGACGAACTCCGCGGGGTGCTGGCGCATCAGCAGAATCTGGGCGGTGGTCGCGACGCAGGTGCCCTTCTCGCGTTGCTCGACCCGGATGGGTTGTTCCAGCTCGACCACGACTTCGTTCAGGAACTGGCGGCGATCGAGGTCGGCCACGAGCGGTTGACCGAGCGCAGCGTGCAGCAGGGTCAGGGTCGTCTGGCCACCGCGCAGGGCCGGAGCGCCGGGAAGGTCGCCCCTGAGCAGCATCAGTTGGAGCGAACGACCAGCCCAAGGATCCAGCGCCTTGAGAATGGCACGGTAACGGTTGCGGTCCGCTTCTGGAAGGCGGGCGAGGGCGGTCTCGGCCTTTGGCGCGTCGGCGGCCAGTGCGGTGGCCGCAGCGTCCATGGCCCGCTTGGTCCATTCGTTGGCTGCCGGGGGGTCCTCAAGGATGCGACGTTCCGCCGTGCCCTTCATCGGGGCGCCCGTGGGCCAACGCAGCAGGTGGATGGCCTTCTGGCCGAAATCGCGCAGCTTGTCGCCGACCTCGTCTGCATCGGGCCAGGTCGAGGCCTTGGGTGCTTCGGCAGCACGTGCCGCAGGCGTGCCGACCCCCTTTGCAGGTGCCGTGGCGCGTGCGACCGACGGACGGCCGGAAGCGGACCGCGGAGGTGTGCTGGCAGGGCGAGTCACGGGGGGCATGCCGGATTGTCCTGAGTGGCAGGCCCGCGCTTTCCCGACAGGGGCCAAGCTCCCTTGAATCTTCGGTTAAATCTGGGGATCGGGCATGGCCCAGACGCGGGCAGACACGAAGATGTCGAGCAGGCTCTGGTCCAGATGGCCGCGCCTCGCCTCGTCATTGAGGATGTCCAGGGCCTTGTCGAGGGGCACGGCCTTCTTGTAAGGTCTGTCGGCAGCCGTCAGGGCATCATGGATGTCCGCGATGGCCATCATCCGGGATTGGACCGGAATGGCCTCGCCGTTGAGCCCCAACGGGTAGCCCGAGCCGTTCACGCGTTCGTGATGGGCTCCGGCGATGCGCGGGATGCCCGACAGCTCCGGCGTCCAGGGAATCTGGGTCAGGAAGCGCTGCGTGTGGACCACGTGGCGCTCGATTTCCTGTCGTTCCTCGGCGTCGAGGCTGCCGCGCCGGATGGAGAGCAGGCGTACCTCGCCGGGTTCGAGGACAGGGCGCGCCAAGTCGTCGCCATCGATCCACGTCTGGTTGCCGAGACCCTGCAGGAGGTCAAAATTGCCGTCCTCCAGAACCGTGGGCTCGTTGGCCGCGAGGATCAGCGCAAGCCAGCGATCGATCTCGGCCTCGGTCGCCGCGGCCTCGCCATCGAGCGCCTCGCAGCACCGCGCATAGGCATCGACACCTTGGTCCAGAACGAGCGCCAGGCGGGCCCGTGCGTCCCGCAGTCGGGTGGCCTGGCGCATCGCGGAGAGGCGTTCGCGCACCTGGTCCAGATGCCACGGGTAGAGCTTCTTGGCCTTGACGAGGACTTCCTCACGGACGCCGACCTTGCCGAAGTCGTGCAGGAGCGAGGCGTAACGCAGTTCACGAAGCTGGACGAGCGAGAACCTGGCCTGTCCCCACGGGCCACCGGGCGTGGCGTCGACCGTGCGGGCGAGGTTGACCGTCAGGGCCGCGACCCGGGCGCTGTGCCCCGAGGTCGTCGGGTCACGGGACTCGATGGCCGTGACCGAGGCCTGCACGAAACCCTCGAAGAGTTCCTCGATGTTCCGGACCAGTCGCGCGTTCTCGAGCGCGACACCGGCCTGCGAGGCCAACGAGGAGGCGAAGGTCACGCTGCCTTCGTCGAAGGCACTCACGAAGCGCTTGACATGCTCCGGGCTGGCGAGGACGGCCTCGGCGTGACGCTTGCGGTTGATGAGCTGGACGACCCCCACGATCGCCCCGCCACGGTCGCGCATGGGCACGACCAGCATCGAGCGGGTCGTGTAACCGGTTTTCTGGTCCCACGCCCCGTCGAATGCGTAGTCGGATCCCGGGGGCAGGTGCGCCACGTCCTCGATGATTAAGGGGGAGCCTGTCAGTGCCACGGTACCTGCGATGGAGCCCTTGCCGATGGGGACCGTGAACTCCTCGTAGTCGACGGTCATCGAGTCGTTCTGCGACAGCTTGAAGCGGAGCCGGCGGCCACCTTCGCCATCCGGTTCGACCAGATAGAGGGAACCCGCGTCGGCCATCGTCACTTCGCGACACTTGCGCAGGATCAGGGCCAGCAGGGCCTTGGGATCTCTTTCCGTCGTCAGCGCGATGCCGATGCGGTGGACTTCCTCGAGTTGGGTCCCGAAGCGTTCACGGGCATCGAGGGCCGACGTCCGCTCCTGCTGCAGCTGGTCCTGGGCCAACGCCGACCGCAACACGATGCGCCACTGGGCTGTCCCGCTCCCGTCGGGCAACCAGCCCCAGAAGGCGCTCTCGGGCAGCAAACCGGGGGGTGGGGCGGGCGTCGGTCCGCTACCGATGAGCAACCCCCCGCCGGACACGTGCCGTTCGAGGCGGCCGCGGACATCGGACGTGGCCATCATCGCGGCCGGAACCACGAGGATGCCGCCCGTGGCCACGGCGCCAAGCAGGCCCTGCAACCCGGCATAGCGCCGGATGGGCAGGTCGGCGCCCCAGTCGGGATCCACCGGGCCGGTCTCGGCGTCAATCCAGAGCGTGCGCGCCATGGGCCGCGTGCCCCGGGGATCGAGGTTGGCCGATGGCGAGGACATGCGAAGATGATAGACGAAAGCCCAAGCGCCTGCATGAGCGACCATCTGCCTTACCTCTGCCGTTCGGGACGCAGCCGGCGGGTCCTGCTCGCGACCGAGGGCGAAGCCATGCGGGCCTGGTCCTGGCCCGAAATGACGGAGGCGGCGCAAAAGGTCGCGTCACGCCTGCTCGAACGGTCATTCCTGCCCGGGGATGTCGCGGTCTTCTCGGGTCCGGTCCATCCGGCGGCGTGGTTTGCCGCGTGGGGGGTCTGGCTGGTGGGCGGCCGCGTCGCCTGGGTCGAGGAGCCCGAGGATGCACCGGCGGCCTGCGATCTGCTGGAGGCTCGGGTGCACTTCGGGCCCGACGGCGAGGACCCGGCCGAATGCCTTGCAGGTGCGTTGCCCGATGCCGGTCAGGAGGAGGAACTGGCCCGCCGCGAGGCCGGGACGGTGCCCGAGGAGACGGCCTTGATCCTGTGCCCGCGCGGCCATAGGGGCCAGCGTGGCGATGCCTTCAGCCACGGTGGCCTTGTCCGGGCGGCGCGCGCTTTCTCGCGCCTCGCTTTCCTTACGCCTTCGGATCGGATCCTCGTCGGGACGACGCCGGATCATCCCGTCACGTGGGGGGTGATGCTGGCTTTTGCCATCTCCGAGGCCTCTCTGGTGCTGCCGCCACGGCAAGCGGGGGGGCGTACGCCCGCAGAGGACCTCGCGACGATCTGGGTCGCGCCGGCATGCCTGCTGGATCGCCGGGTGGCCCGCATCCACGAGCGGATCAGGGGGCGTGGCAGGCTTTCCCACGCCATGTCGCGCTGGGCGCTGGCCCAAGGTGTCGCCGCGACGGAGCGTCAGGATCGTGCCCGGCCGACGAGCGCGGCGGACGCCCGGATGCTGGGCCTCGCCCGACGCTGGCTGCTGGATGGCTTGCGTACCCACCTTGGGCCCGAGCTCAGGTTGGCCGTGGCCGTGGGCGATCGACCACGGGTCCTGACGCGACGCTACTGCAAGGCGGTGGGCGTGGCGTTGCTCGAGGGGCTGGCCTGCCGCAGGGTGGCGGGCCTCTTGGCTTGCGGACGTCCTCACGACCCAGGTGATGAAGGCGTCGGGGCTCCCGTGGATGGCTTGCGCCTCGAGGTCACCGATTCAGGCGAACTGCTGCTGGCGGGCCAGGCCGCCATTCGGGGACGGATCCGGGATTCCGAGGGTACGGCGGCCCTGCGCTTCGCGGGCTGGGTACGTGCGGGCGTGAGGGTCGAGCTGGACGGTCAGCATGTCCTGCGGGTACTGCCGGAGGGGCCGTCGGAGGACCCCGTCTGGCCGGGGCGAGACTGGGAGAGCTTGCTGGCGGACGTCCTGGGCCTGACGGCGGCCGTTCGGCTTCCGGGCATCGGCATGGTGCTCGAGGCACCGGGGTGGGTTCCGGTGGCACCGTGGTGGGCAGAGGGTGCGGAAGTCCTGCGGACGGGCCGGCCCCACCCGGGGGTCGGTCGCGTATTGCTGGACTTGCTGGGGGATCCGACGGCGGACCACGAGGGGCTCTCCTGGCATCTTGTCGAGGGCTTGCCCCGGACCTCGCTCGGGGCCCTTGACCGCGAGTCGCTCCGGCGTGCCTGGGGCAGGAGGGATTGGCCAAGATGACGATGCAAGGCATGGACACCCCCCTGACCCGCCTGCTCGGGATTCGCCATCCGGTGATCCAGGCCGGCATGATCTGGGTTTCCGGAGCCCGGTTGGCGGCCGCCGTCAGCGAGGCAGGTGGTCTGGGCACGCTCGGGGCCGGCAGCATGCGCCCGGATGTCTTCCTTGACCAGGTCCGCAAGTTGCGCGCCCGGACGGACAAGCCGTGGGCCGTCAACCTGCCGGTCTTCTACCGCCATGTTCCCGAGATCGTTCCCCTGGCCTTGCGCGAGGGCTGTCGCATCTTCATCACGTCGGCAGGCAACCCCGCGACGTGGACACCCGTGCTCAAGGACGCCGGCGCCACGGTCCTTCATGTCGTTGCGACGGCACGCCAGGCCGCGAAGTGCGAGGCACTCGGGGTCGATGCTGTCGTGGCCGAGGGTTTCGAGGCCGGCGGGCACAACGGTCCCGATGAATTGACGACGATGGTGCTGGTGCCCCAGGTCGTCCGGGCGGTCTCCTTGCCCGTCGTGGCGGCAGGGGGCATCGTCGACGGTCGGACGATGGCGGCGGCTCTCGCGCTGGGGGCGGCCGGCGTCCAGGTGGGGACACGCTTCGCCTGCACGGTCGAGTCCTCGGCTCACGAGGCCTACAAGCAGGCCATCGTCGAGGCCGGCGAGATCGATACGGTACTCGCCCTCAAGTCCGTCATGCCGGTGCGGTTGCTCAAGAATGCCTTCTGGGAGCAGGTTCGGGCTGCCGAGGCCCGCGGGGCGTCGCCAGAAGAACTACGCGATCTGCTGGGGACCGGACGGCCGCGGCAGGCGATCCATCTGGGCGCCCTGCCGGATGGCGAGATCGAGGTCGGCCAAGCCGTCGGTGCCATCCGTGACGTCCCGGCCGCAGCAGACGTGCTGGCCGGCATGGTCGACGAGGCGCGCATCGTCCTGCAAGGTCTCGCGCGCCTCTAGCGGTTGTTCAGGGCAGCAGACCGGCGCGAATCTGCTCCAGTGCGGCCTGCGCCTTCGCCTTCGCGGCAGCGTTCGAGATGCGGGCGATGCCTGCCGCTGCCTCACGCAGGTCCTTCTCGGTGTTGACATTATCCTCGAGGGCCTGGACGAGCTCCGACCGCGTCGTGGTGTCGGAGACACTGATGGCGAGCCGTGCCAGTTCCCGCCAACGGACGACGGCGGGTTGGTCTCCCGAGACCCCGTTGACCCACGCATTCAGCGCCGGGACGGCATAGCCAGGCGGTCTTCCGAGGCCCGGGGGACGCGCGCTGCCGAGCGCGGCCGGGACGGCGGCCGGTGCGGCCACCTGCACATTGGCTGCGCCAAGCGCGACGGCCTGTCCAGCGGCCGGCACCACGCCCCTGGCCGAGGCGGAGGCCTTGATGGCGCGGCTGCCCAGGCTGGCTGCCACGGCTTGCCCGCTTGCACTCCGGGCCTGGCTGATGCTGCTGCCCTGATCGCCCCGGAAACCGTAGGTGCCCCGCGCCATCTGACCGGCACCCGCGGCCCCTACCGCAGCCAGGCTGCGCCGGCTGGCCTCGGCGACGTCGACGCGGGTACCGACAATCGTGGGACCGACCTTTCCGGTCTTCAGGATGCCCCGGCCGACTTCGACCGGCTGATCCTCGCGCTGGACGGGCGGCCATGTCCGGTCGTCGTCGATCTGCGCATAGATTGTTTCCGGGCCGGCAAAGGACATCGCGCGGCCGGAAACCGGGTCCGTCCATGTCGCGACCCGCTTGCGCCCGTAGGTGTTCTGCCGATTGAAGGCATCCCACGCTTCCCACTTGTGGACGGTGTAGTCCACGTAGGGCGTCTCGGTCCAGTCGAGGCGATTGATCGTGACCTTGGTGTGGCTCATGGTCAGTTGGAGACGGCCTTGGATCCGGGTGGAGTAGCCGGGTGCATCCTTGACCTCGAAGGTTTCGGACTTGGCCTCGATCGGCGCGGACACGCGCATGGGCACGTCGCGCTCGTTTCGCCGCATGGCCTGCCGTGAACCCGGTATCTCCGCCCCCGTCTCCACCCGCCGGGTCTCGAGGGTGCCGGGCTGGAAGGCCTGGACCCGTTCGGTACCCACAAGGCGATAGTCCGGCCACAGGTCGGGTGCGGCCCAGGCTTCCGGGGCAGACGCCAGCAAGGTACCGGCGCCAAGCGCGGCAAGGTAGGCGATTCGTTGCAAGAGGGTCTCTCCCGATGGGGCGCAGCTTACGTTGGTGTTCCCGCGAGGGCAGGGGTGCGAAACGCAAAGGAGGTGAGTCCGATGGGACCCACCCCCTGGCGAGGGAGCCTCGGCGGCTAGCCGCCGTTGCGAATTACGCGCCGGGCCTTCAGGATCGCCTGAGATGCTGCCTCGATGGCCTTGGCATTCGCCCTGGACCAGGCTTTCCGCTTGGCGGCCTGCAAGGCTGCCTTGATCTGAGCGTCCGTGGCATCAGGACGGGCCATCAGCTCAATCGCCGACTTGATTTGCACGGCCACCTCATTGCGAACAGGAAGTGTCTCGAGCCGGCTCTTGGCAGTCTGGAGCGAGGCGTTGGCCTTGACGACCACAGGATTCGCAACTTGCGCCGCCTTGACGGCCCGTGTTCCGAGGGTTGCCGCGACCTGACCGGCCGATGCCTTCTGAGCCTCGCTGATTCCCTTGGCGGAATCGCCTTGGAAGACCCGAGTCGCCCCTAAGCCGCTTGCGCTACCGGCACCCGATGTGGCCGCCTGCACGGATGCGAGCGACTTGCGGGCTACCTCATTGACTTCGGTCCGGGACGACACGAAGAACGGACCGGTCCGTGCCGACTTGTCGACACCCGAAGCCTTGTAGACCTTGGGGTCTGCGGCCGCCAGCCACGCGGTCACGGCCGACTCCTGGGCGGTGTAGCGGGAGTTGGCACCCTCGAACCGCATCGCACGGCCCGACGTCGGGTCGTTCCACTCGGCGAGGATGCGACGCTGGTAGGGAACATCCTTCCAGAACTCGTCCCGTTGCTCCCACTTCTTGACGGTGTAGTCCTTGTAAGGGGTCTCGGTCCAGGCGTACCGGAACTTGTCGAACTTGGTGGCCGACATCGTCGAGTGGATGCGGCCGACCACCTTGGTGCTGAACACCGGTGAGGCGGGCACTTCCTCGAAGGACTCGAGATTCTGCGTCGGGTCCTTCTCTCGCAGCGGTTCGACCCGTTCGTTGCGCCGAACGGTCTTGCGCGTACCGGCCACCTCGGAGCCATCGCCAAGCCGGTCCACGATTTCGCGACCTGCCTTGAATTCGTTCACGCGCTCCTGGCCAACGAGCCGGTAATCCGGCCAGAGGTCGGGCGCGGCGGACGCCTGGGATGCCAAGAAGCCCTGAGCGAGCACGGCCGACAGGGCCGCCACCTTGATACGACGAGGAGCCATTGGGAGCGCCTCCCTTCGGGAATGTGATGTTTGCCAGCGATACCTGTGGAGACGCATTCCCCAAGTCGTCGCGGAATTCACAAACCGGGGCCGATTCTCCGAGGTTTCCCTGCGCCGGCCTGGATGACGGCGGCGGCGTTGGCCAGCACCTGGTCGCCCGAGGCCATCCCCACCAGGACGCCATCGACAAAAGGCCGCGTCGCGTTCCACTGAATGCTCTCCCGCGCGACATGCGCGAGCCGGCCTTCCCCGACGGCTTTCATGACCAGTACACCCCGCCCGGCCGCGTGATGCTCTCCAAGTGCCCGGCTGTAGTCCTCGAGGCTGGCGTCCATGTGGTCTCCGAAGCGGTTGAAGTTGGTCATCACCACGTCGAGGTCCGTGTAGCCCGGATGGGTCAACAAGCGTTCCAGCGTGTCGATGTTGTGGGTCGACAGGGCGATGGCCCGGATGTCCCCTCGCTCCCTGCGCTGACGCAGGGCGGCCATCGCGGGCAGGCGACGCTCCAGTTCGTCCATGTCGTCGACATCATGCAGGAAGTAAACGTCAAGCCACGAAAGGCCCATGTCGGCGAGTGCCTCATCCAGCCTGCCATGCGCCTCCTCGGCCGTGGCCGCATGCGTCTTGCTGGCGATCTGGACCTGCTCCCGCGGTGTCCCCACGAGGCCTTCGCGGACGTGCGCGTGGGTCTGGTAGTCGTCAGACGTATCCCACCATGTGATGCCCACGTCCAACCCGAGACGCAGCAGGCCTCCCAACTCGGCCGGGTGGATCGCGCTCTGCGCGCTCGGGTGGCCATTGCTGGCCGTCGTCCCGGTCCCGAAGCCCAACAGGGAAATCTCGACGGCCGTGCGCCCCAGCTTGCGGCGGGGCATCGCCCCTTCATCCAGGATCATTCCGTGACAAGGGCCGGGTCGGCCAGCCAATAACGCTCCCATTCGGCAATCTGGGCGAGGCTGCTCATGTCTTCCATGCGGTCGAGGAAGACCTTGCCCACGAGGTGGTCTGTCTCGTGTTGGGCCACGACCGCGGGAAAGTCCTCGAGCTCGAGGTGCTGCTCCTGCCCATGGCGATCGAGGAAGCGGATCGCGATGCGTCTTGTGCGGCGGACCTTGCCGCGCAGGCCGTCGACCGAAAGGCATCCCTCCCAGACCTCGATCCGTTCGTCCGTCAGGAAGGTGATCTCGGGATTCACGAGAACCGTCAGGGGCCATGTCGGGGCGGACGGGTAGCGCGGGTTTGCCGCTATCTCGATGATCTGGATCTGCTTGGGAACCGAGACCTGGGGGGCGGCGAGGCCGATGCCTGCCGCGGCACGCATCGTCTCGATCATGTCGTCGATCAACTGTTGGGTTTCCGGGGCGGCCAGTTCCTCGAGCGAGACGGGTTCCGCCATCCGCCGCAGGACCGGATTGCCCAACTTGGCGATTTCGCGCAGGGCCATCGAGGCATTCTCCCTTCCACCCCATCTTACCCCCAAGCAAAGCGCCCCCCGCAGGAAGCGGGAGGCGCAGGCACGACCGGGCCTACTTGCCGAAGAGGCCCATGAGGAATGTCGCGGCCTTGCTGAAGAGCGGTCCGACGAACTGGTCCCAGAAGTTGGTCAGGAAACTCATGACGCCGACCTTGACCGGCGCGGCCGCAGGGGCAGCGGACGGGACGAAGGTGTCTCCCGCCATGGGCTTCGGCTGCGCCGGTTGGGCAACGGGCGCGCCCCACGGGGAGACGCTGGGAATCATGGGGTTGGCTGCGACTGCAGGAGTTTGCATGGTCGTTCCTCCTACTTCATGTTCTTGAGCAGGGTGTCGAGGGCCTTGTTGCTCTGGTCGCCGATGGCCCGGAAGCCACCCACGCAGACGGCGGCGATGACGGCGACGATGATGCCGTACTCGACCATGCTCTGGCCGGCCTCGTCGTGAATCAGGGTCTTCAGAAAGGTCATCGGCGCTTCTCCTCGGGTGCCGGTGGCGGGCTAGGGGTCTTGTCGGGCGACCTCGCCCACGTTCGGTAAAGGGTCGGAAAAGCTGCGCTGAAAGTTCGGTTCAGGGTGCCTGGGACAGGGCCTTGTGGTGTTGGAGCAGCTGCCGGGAGAGTGCGGCCTGGACCAGCTTCGTCGCCACGGCCACGCCAATGGTCAGGGCCGCGGCAATCAGGCCGTATTCGACCATGGCCTGCCCGTCATCCTCACGCAGCAGCCGTGCGAGGAGGCCCGGACGCGGCATCCGTCAGTTGCCGCCCGCGAAGGCCACCGGCACGAGCACCTCGACGGCTACGGGCCAGAGCGCGTCGTCCGTCCCTTTCAGGACAGCCGACACGGTCAAGGGCCCGTTGGCTCGCGTCTTGCCGTACTCGAGCACGCCGTTCGAGACGATGGGAAGCTCGGCCTTGCCTTGGCCCAGTACCAACTTCTGCTGGTCCTGGCCGACGGGACTCACGGTGCCTGCGCGCGGGTCTTCCCGCAGCGTCGACGGCGCGACCCGCAGGCTGATGGGCACGGATGCCTTCTGGGCTCCGCCGAACAGGCCCAGCAGATTGGGCGGATCTGCCGGGTCCAGTGCCGTCAGTTCCATGGCATTGAAGGTCGCTCCCGGGCTGCCCGGAGCCCCTTCCAAGGTGACAACTGGGTTCTTGAACGAGGCCGTCACCTCGTTGCTCGTGCCCTTGGCATAGCTCACGGTGACGGTGGCCGGCTCGACCGATCGGATGGCAAGCTTTGCCGAGAAGTTGACGAAGGGGATGGGCAGTCCGCAGCCCGTGAGGCCAAGGCTCGCCGCGACGAGGATGAGCCTGCTGCGCATCAGCCCGTAAGGCCCGCCTGGAAAGAGCTGCCGGAACCATGGTAGGCGCCGCGCATCATCCGCTGCAGCTCATTGGGCGATTCGGAGTAGGACAGGGCGTCATCCAGCGTGATGAGGTCGTCCTGGTACAGATTGAACAAGGCCTGGTTCATGGATTGCATGCCTTCCATGCCACCCTGGTTCAGGACGGTATACAGGCCGTCGATCTCGTTCTTGGAGATCAGGTCGGCGACAGTCGGCGTCGAGACCAGCACCTCGATGGCGGCCACGCGGCCCTGGCCGCTCGCCCGGGGGATCAGACGCTGCGAGATGGACCCGCGCAGGATCTGGGACAGCTGCAGGCGGATGCCGTCCTGTTCATGCGGGTCGAAGGTGCTGATGACGCGGACCAGCGTCTGGACGGCATCCGTCGTGTGCAGGGTGGACAGCACGAGGTGGCCGGTCTCTGCCGCCTTGACGGCTGCCATGATGGTTTCCTGGTCGCGCATCTCGCCGATCAAGATGACGTCGGGATCCTGCCGCAAGGCGTACTTGATGGCGTTCGGAAAGGAAATGGTGTCCTGACCGATCTCACGCTGGGTGATGACGGACTTCTTGCTCGTGTAGACGAACTCGACCGGGTCTTCGACCGTGATGATATGGACGTCCTTGGTCGTGTTGACGAACTCGAGCATCGCCGTCAGCGTCGTCGACTTGCCCGAGCCGGTGGGACCCGTGCAGAGGATCAGCCCTTGGCGTTCCAGCGCCAGCTTCTTGATGACGGGCGGCAGGTTCAGGGCGTCGACCGTAGGCGTCTTGATCGGGATGACGCGCATGGCCGCGCCGATGTTGCCCTGCTCGAAGTAGACATTGACCCGGAACCGGGAGAGGCCCTCGATGGTCAGCGAGATGTCCAGCTCACGCGCTTGCTCGAAGTGCTGGCGCTGGTCCGCGCTCATCAGCGAGTACATGGCCTGACGGGTGTCGGCCGGTGTCAGGGCCTTGTACTCCGTCGGCACGATGCGACCGTCGATGCGCAGGATGGGGGGGCTGCCCACCTTGATGTGGATGTCCGAGGCCCGCTTCTGGACCGCGTTCCGCAGGAAGTCAAGAATATTCACGCGTCAGCAGCCTCAGGCCGTTCCGCCGCCCCGGGCCACGTTGGCCAAGGGATAGCCTACGCACTTCTGGGCGAAGCGCGAGATGTCGAAGAGGTTGCGCACCTGGTCGGGTGCCGTCGATTCCATCGCCCAGGTCTCCACCGTCTGGCCGCGCTCATCGGCGAACACGAGCAGGATCGAGATGTTCGACGGCACGAACTTGCCGGGTTGCACGGTCCGCAGTTCGTCCGGCGGCGGGGGATCGTACTTGACCTGGACGTCGGTGATCGTGTGAATCTTCCGCTTGCGCAGGTGATGCGTCTTGGGGAAGAGCGCGAGATTGATGAAGTAGGCACTGGTCACCAGCACCACGTCAATCGAGTAGAAGTTGTTGGCCTCGGCACCGGTTCCGCCGGAACCCATGTCGAAGGAGTAGTAGCAGGCCACGATGGTGTCCTGAGGGTGAACCAGATCGTAGAGACTCTGCACGAGTACCATGCCCGCGCCCCCTGCCTGCTGGCCCCTGCGCAGCAGGTCGGCCAGCCGGGGGTGCTGGAAGGCATTGGGGGGCTGCGCCGGCGCTTGGGCCGGGCTCTGGGCCGTCGTTTCGGCAGTCACGATGATTTCTGGACCTCGAGGAAAGCTGCTCCCTTGGGTCCATGCCCTTCGGTGGTGGCCGTTAAACCGCGCGAGGCCGCCCAAGGACGGGGATGCCGCCCATATACGGTACGAGGGCCTCCGGGACCCGGACCGTGCCGTCCGCCTGCAGTCCGTTCTCGAGGATCGCGGCCAGGCATCGGCCGACGGCGACGCCCGAGCCGTTGAGGCTGTGGGGATGACGGATGGCCTCGCCATCTCGGTAGCGGGTTTGGCCCCTGCGGGTCTGGAAGTCGGTACACAGCGAGCAGGAACTGATTTCCCGGTACTTGCCCTGGCTCGGGAACCACACCTCGAGGTCGTAGGTAATGGCGCTGTTGAAGCCCAGGTCGGCCGTGCAGAGCTGGACCACCCGATAGGGGAGGCCCAGGGTCCGCAGGACCCGCTCGGCATCGGCGACCATGCCCTCGAGCGCCTCCAGCCCCTGTTCGGGTGCCACCAGCTTGACCAGCTCGACCTTGCGGAACTCGTGCACCCGGATCATGCCCTTGGTGTCCCGGCCGGCCGCACCGGCCTCGGAACGGAAGCACGAGGTCCCGGCCGTCAGGTGCACGGGCAGTTGGCCGGCATCCAGGATCTGGCCCCGGTGCATGTTGGTCAGCGGGACTTCGGCCGTCGGGATGAGGAAGAGCGGCCAGTCGGTGATCTGGAACAGCTGGTCGTGGAACTTGGGCAGGTTGCCGTTGGCCGTCAGCGTGTCGGCGTTGGCGAGGGTCGGAGGCAGGACCTCGGTGTAGCCGTGCGCGAGGTGCAGGTCGAGCATGAAGTTGAGCAGGGCGCGTTCGAGTCGCGCACCCTGACCCTTGAGCAGTACGAACCGCGAACCTGCGAGTCGGGCGGCCTCTTCCGTGGCAAGCAGGCCCAGCCTCTCGCCAATCTCCTCGTGAGGCTCCGCGGCGTGGGCAAAGGCCGGTGGCGTGCCCCAGCGGCGCACTTCGACGTTGTCGTCTTCCGTTTGGCCTACGGGAACCGTCGCATCCGGCAGGTTCGGGATCTGGTACAGCAGCCCCTCGGCAGGATCGAGCCGGGCATGCTGGTTCGCGGCAAGCTCGGCCTCGAGGTTGGTCAAGATATCACCCAGCGTCCGGACCTCGGCCTGAAGGGCCTCGGCGTCGCCCTCCGCCTTGCCCGTGCGGATGGCGCCGATGGCCTTGCTCTTGGTGTTGCGCTCCTGGCGAAGCGTGTCGATACGTGCCTGCAGGGTGCGGAAGGCGGTGTCCAGGTCGAGCAGCCTGTCGACCTTGGCGGGGTCGTCGCCGCGATGGCGCAGGGCTGTGCGGACGGTATCGGGCTCTTGGCGGATCAGCTTGATGTCGAGCAAGTTCAAGGCCTCGGCAGGTTTATGACGTGGATGGGGCCCATGGTGGCATGGACGGGACTGGCCTTGGGAGGGGAGCACCCTCTCCCTCGCGACCCAGCAGCATGTCGAGAATGTGTGCCGTCAGGCCCCAGACCACGTGCGGACCCACGACGTAAGCGGGCAGATCCCGGTCGGGCAATCCGCGCGCGCGGGTTTCCGGCTTGAGCTGGTGCAGAGACAGCCACTGCCGGACGCCGGGCGCGGCGAGGAGGGTCCAGGGCCACGCGAGGATCAAGTCGACTTCGCGACCATCCGGCACGGGCGCCTTCAGGACCTCGATTTCGGCCACCACCGGCTGCACCCGGACACCATGGAGCGTGTCGACCGCCGGAAGCAACCCCAGGGGACGGACATGAGCTTCCGCCAAGCCAATCTCCTCGCCAATCTCGCGAACGGCCGTCGCGACGAGATCCCTGTCGCCCGGGGCCCATCCCCCGCCCGGGAAGCAGTATTCACCCTTGTGGGTAGGCACCTGCATCGTCCGGCGCAGGATCAAGGTGCCTCCACCGGCGGACCCCGAGGTGACGGGGACGCAGACGGCGGCCTCCCGCCGGACTCTGCCCGCGGGAGCATCGAGCGGCAGCAGGCGGTCCAGATCCGGTTGTGGGGGCATGGCGCGGACCATCATACCTGCGGGTGCTATTCTGGGGCCGGAATCCGTCCGTGATGAGGTGGTTCGTGAAGCTGTCGAGGACGATCGTGCGGCCGGCGACGCTTGCGGCCATGGTGGCTGTTGCCCCGGCTGGCGCTGCCTTTGCGCGCGGCAAGATGCCTGTCCCGGCCAAGGCCTCGGCGCCAGTGGCGGCCGCGATGCAGACGCGTTTCGGTTTCGTGGACTCGGCCCGCCTCCAGGCCGAGGCGCCTGGTCTCCAGGTTGCCCGGCAGCGCATCGAGGCCGAGCAGTTCCGGTACGACCAGGAGCTGCGCGACGGCCAGCGACAGATTGCCGCCATCGAGGCGGAGATTGCTTCCGCGGATCTCCGCGTGGCGTCCGTCTCTGCCGAGGCGACGGCGGATCCGGCCGTCCGCCAGAAGGCCTTCGCCGATCGCGAGGCCCTCGATGACCGCAAGTACGCGATGGCCGACGAGGTCGGCAACCGTATGGGCGCGCGGCGCGAGGCGCTCGACGAGGCGCGCAGGGGCCTCGAGCAGGAGGTTGTCCGCATCCGTACGGTGATGGCGGATCTCGCACGCCGGCGTCGTCTCGAGGGTGTCCTCGACGGGCGTCACGCGTTTTACGGGGCCGTGGACCTGACGGCCGAGATGCTGGGCCTTCTGGGTGCTACGCCTTCGGTCCCGGTGCTGCCGGTGACGCCCGCGGCCTCTCCCTGAGGCCGGAAGGCCGTCCCCCCGTGGGAGGAACGGCCCTCGACGGCTTCGGAGTTCAGGCCCAGGCAGCCAGAACCTCGGGCTTGTGGATGGTGATCTGCTGATGCGCGATCGAGATGATGTCCTGGTCCTGCAGGCGGTTCAGGGCACGGGTCACGGTCTCACGGCTCGAACCCACCATGTTGGCCAGATCCTGGTGCGTCATCTTGAGGTTGATCAGGATGCGGTTGCCCCCCAGAAGGCGGCCTTCCACCCGGGAGAGGCTGCACAGCGTCGAGGCGACGCGCTCGTGAACATCCTTGAAGGCCAGGTCCTCGACCTGCTGGTTGACCTGACGAATGCGCCGGGTCAGGTCCCGCAGCAGTTGCAGGGCAATGCGTGGCGTCTCGAGGACGACGCGTTCGAAGTCGCGCTTGCTGATGGTCAGGGCGACGACCGGTTCGTCGAGGACTTCGGCCGTGGCCGAGCGGGGCATCTCGTCGAAAATCGCCATTTCACCGAAGAAAGCGCCGGGTTGCATGATGGCGAGGGTCTTCTCCCGGCCGTCCTCGGTGATCTTGGAGATCTTCACCCGGCCGCTGCGGATAATGTACAGCGTGTCGCCCTCGTCACCCTCATGGAAGATGATGCTGCGCTTGGGGTGCACGCGCTCGGAGACGATGGAGGCAATCCGCTCCAGGGCGTCGGGGGCCACATGGGAGAAGATGCTGACCTTCTGCAGGAAGGCGAGGCTCTGGGCAGGCGTCGAGGGGATGAACCGGGGCTCCTTGGGCGGCACGGCGAGCTTCCTTTGGTGGGGTGGGGCGGGACAGGAACGTTGCTGGTATGTCAACAAATCGTCTATGTGAGGGAGTGTAGCAAATGACAATGTTGCGCTGTCAAGGATGAAATACAGTACCGGAATCAGCGTGATGCTTCCGTGTGTCGTTGCGAAGGTTGCAGTGTGAACGGTTTGTTGCCACGGAGGGCGACATTACGCCCTCCGTGGGTAGACATCGTGATGATGATGTCTTTTTGCATCAATCGTAAAGCTTTGTAAAGAATCCCAAATGCCCACGGGGGGCCGGTCCCGGGAGTTTGCTGTTCGATGTTATGTTCGACAGTAACGCCGGAGTGCCGTCAGTCGACGAGGCGTAGGTCGCGGGTCGCTTCGCTGGTCTTGAGGGCGCGGGCGACGGCCAGGCTTTCTCCGTGGGCCGGGGCAAGGGCCGTGAGCGTCAGGACGAGGCCGGCACCCGCAGGCAGGTTGGCGCGCGCTCCGCGAGGGCGGTAGACAGGCCAGTGGTCCGGTGCCGCCACGGAGTCCGTCGCGGGCCATGTCGTCCCTGCCACGAGGTCCTCGAGCAGCACGGTTCCGGCCGCATCCGCAATCGCCACGCGGTAGACCACGGCGTCCGGTACGGCCTGCCACGAAAGCGTGCCCTTGCGGGAAAGGTCCAAGACCCCGCTGCTGGCCGATGAACCCGAAACCATCAGTCCGGACGGCAGCGGCAGGGACTCGGTGGCGGGACGCAGGCCCGGTGAGGTCGATCGCCAACGCTCGGCATTGGCGCCGTCCAGGGCCCGGATGACATAGATGAACGTCGTGCCGGGTACGACGCCGTCGCGATCCGTCCACGTCCGGCCCGGTCCGGAGCCCAGCACCTGGATGCGGCTGCCCTCGACCCGAACGACTTCATACCTCGGGATGGTCGGCACTTCGCCCCACGCCAGTTCCACCCGGGAGCCGGTCGCTCCCGTGATGGCGACGGCAGCAAGCGGCATCAGGCCCTCGCCCGTGCCCGGAACCTGAGGGCAGCCCGCAACGATGACGCCAGCCCCGGCGATGAACGCCGGGAACCAAAGGGCCCTAGACCACGAGGGCACGGAGGCGTTCCTCGTCGCGGACGATGAACCGCTGGCGGTCGATCCGGATCAGGCCCCGGTCTTGGTAATCCATCAGCACCCGGGTCAGCGTCTCGCGGGACGTGCCCGTGCGATTGGCCATTTCCTGACGGGTCATGCGGGTCTCGAAGCCGCCGTCCTCATGCTTGGTCGGGGCGGCCTCGCGGGACATCTCGAGCAGCAACCGCGCCACCCGGCCGGGCGCCGACAGGAAGGCGAGGCTCTCGACGTGCCTGTCGGTCTGGCGCAATCGGCGACTGAGCACCAACAACAGCTTGGGCGCAATGCCCGGTTGCCTGTTGAGCAAGGAAAGGAACTCCTCACGGGGCACCATCAGGATTTCCGAGGCCTCGACGGCGACGGCCGTCGCGCTGCGGGGCTCGCCGTCGATAAGGGACATCTCGCCAAAGACATCGCCGGGGCCGAGGAAGCCGAGGATGTGCTCACGACCGTCGTGGGTCGAGTTGACGACGATCTTGACCTTGCCCGCGAGCAGGACACCACAACTGGTGCCGGGATCCGCCTCGTAGAAGATGATGGCGTTCTTGGCCAAGTCACGCTTGCGGGCGATATCGATCAAGTCTTGCAGTTCATCGGTGTCGAGATCGGTGAAGAGGGGACTTTCCCTGAGGAAGCCCGCGAGGTCGCGCACCCGATCCGGCATCGGCCTTGATTCTAGCATTCCGCCTTGTGGGTCATGCGTGCATGGCGTAGGATAGAGTTCCTCGTGATCCGGGGCCGGACGGCCCCGCGCGGCGTTCCGCCGCCAACCCCGCCAGGCCCGGAAGGGAGCAACGGTACGTGGATGCGAACGGGTGCCGCGGGTTCCCCGTCCGGTCCCCGGGTCCCGGGGGTGACCGATGATCTTCGGTTTTCGTGGGCAAGCCCCGGGGGCTGCAGGCCGCCCTGCCCGGGACATGCGCAAGACATGCCTGTCTGTCCGGGTCGTCGGGCTGATTGTTGCCGGGGCCCTTGCGGGGGTGCCGTGGCCGTTGCTGGTGGCGGATGCAGCCTAGGCTCCGGACTGGCTCGAGGCCGCCAGACGCCAAGTGGTGTCCATCGAGACCCAAGACCGACCCTCCGGTCCGCTTGAGGGTCTCTTGCCGGCGATGCCCGGGGAATCGGGCGGCGGGACCGGGCGGGGCGCAGGTTTCCGGATGGGTTCCGATGGCATGATCGTGTCCAGCGCCCACGTGGTTCAGGATGCCTTGCGCCTGCGGGCGCGGACGCACGACGGGCAGGTGGCCCCGGGCCGCATCGTGGGCCTTGACCGGGCCTCGGACCTGGCGCTGGTCGTCGTGGAGGGCTGGGCGACATCCCGGTGACTGGTTCTCGCGGATGATGATCGCCTGGCCGTGGGCGATGCGGTTCTGGCGATCGGGCATCCCCTCGGGCTCGAGGGCACGGTCACGCGAGGCATCGTCAGCGCCCTCGACCGCGGCCTGCCGATCGCCGACCAAATCGACTTCATCCAGACGGATCCCTGCCTGCAGCCGGGTTCCTCGGGCGGCCCGCTGCTGGACGCGGAGGGCTGGGTCGTGGGCGTCAATGCTGCGGTCGCGCGCCAGATGCCCGGAATCGGCTTTGCCGTGCCGGCCCGGATTGCCCGCTGGGTCCTGCCTCGGCTGCAAGCCGGCAAGCCCATCCTGCGGGGCCAGCTGTCCGCGACGTGGGCCGAGCGGGGCGAGGATCGTCCGTGGCACCTGCCTGCTCGTCGAGGCGTTACGGGGAGGTGCCGTGGCACGTGTGGGCATGCGGGCGGGCGACTGCCTGCTTCGTCTGGGGGGGGCGTGCGCTGCTCAGCCCGGGTGATATCGGCCGCTGCCTGCTGTGTGCCCTGCCCGGGGAACACGTCGAGGCCGAGGTTGCCCGGGGGGATCAGCGGGAACGTGTCATACTGACGCTGGATGCGGTGTCAGGTGACGATGAGCTTCGAGGACAGCTTCCGGCGTATCGTCGGCCAACTGCCCGGCCATGAGCCCAGGGCGGCTCAGGAGCTAATGGCGGCCACCATCGATGATGCCTTGCGCCTGCAGCGTCATGCCCTCATCGAAGCGGGCACGGGTTGCGGCAAGTCCTTTGCCTACCTGATCCCGCTGCTGCTTGGCGAGGGCCCGGTGGTGGTCTCGACGGCCTCCATCGCGCTGCAGGAGCAACTGCTGCACAAGGACCTGCCCTTTCTCGAGCGGGCCCTCGGCCGTCCTATCCCCGTGGTACTGGCCAAGGGACGCAACCACTACCTTTGCCAGCAAAAGTTCTGGGAGCTGGACCGACTCCTGCCTGTCACCGATGGCAGGCGGCCGGCCTTCGAGGACCTGCGCGCGCGCCTGACGGACTGGGATATGGACGTGGCCAGCCTGGACGTGCGTATTCCCGAGGATCTGTGGTCCGAACTGGGCCAGACCACCGAGGATTGCCTCGGGCCACGCTGCGAGTTCCACGACCGGAATCCGATGCGCGTGCAGCGGCAGCGCATGGCCGAGGCCCACCTGATCGTCACCAACCACGCCTTCTACATGGCCGACGTCGCCCTGGGAGGCCAGTTGCTGCCCGCGCACAGGGCCGTGGTCTTCGACGAGGCGCATCATCTGCCGGCCGTTGCCACCCAGGCCTACCTCGCAACCATCGGTCGCTACAGTCAGCTCTCGCTGCTCCAGAAGATCCGTCGCCGGGTCGCCCCGATCCCGGAAGGCATCGCGCGGCACCTGATCAGCCTCGAGGCGACACTCTTCGAGTGCCTGCTCTCCTCGGCCGAGGGGGGGGCGATGCCTCCGTCGCCCCTCGCGGCTCAGCAGCAGGGTCGCACGTCGTTCCGCCTGTTCCCGGATGGTCGTTTCCTGGACGTGGCCGAGGGCATCCTCGAGCAACTGGCTGAACTGCGCCACTGGCTGAAGTCCGAGCCTGCGCCCGATGGCCTCCTGCCGGATCTGGCCCACAAGGCGCCCTTGCATCGGGAGCGATGCCGGATGCAACTCGACGGGCTGATGCGACGCTGGGAGCATTTCGCCCGGGAAGCGGACCCGGGTGGGGATCGGGTGGCATGGGTCGAGCTGGATCGGCACAGGGGCACGTTCGACCTCAAGAGTGCGCCGCTCGAGACCGGCAGCACGCTTGCGCGGGACTTGTGGACCAAGCGTCCCGCCATCCTGACGTCGGCAACCTTGGCCGTTGACGGGGACTTCTCGTACTTCCGGCGACAGTTGGCGATCCCCGACCCCGTGGAGCTTGCGGTCGCCAGTCCGTTCGACTATCGCCGCCAGGCCACCCTCTATGTTCCGAGGCTGCTGCCCCAGCCCAACGAGCCCGGCTTTGCCGAAGATGCCCGCCGGGCCATCAGGGAGATCCTGATGTTTTCGCAGGGCAGGGCCTTCGTGCTGTTCACCTCGCATCGCGCGATGCGGGCCGCCTACAGGACGCTGGAGCCGGACCTGCCCTTTCCTGCCCGCCAGCAGGGTGATGCACCTAGGACCGTGCTGCTGGACTGGTTCCGGCAGACGCCTCATGCCGTCCTGTTCGCCACGGCGAGCTTCTGGGAGGGTGTCGATGTCCCGGGTGATGCCCTGTCCTGCGTCATCATCGACCGCCTGCCCTTTTCGGTGCCCGATGATCCGGTCGTGCAGGCGCGGGTCGATCAACTCAAGGCCCGGGGCCGGGACTGGTTCAGCGAGTACACCCTGCCCGAGGCGATCATCCGCCTGAAGCAGGGCTTCGGTCGTCTGATCCGCACGGGGACGGACCGCGGCCTCGTGGCCATCCTCGACAACAGGTTGCTGACCAAGTCTTATGGCGCCAGCATCCTCAAGGCCCTGCCGGATTGCCCGACGGTCCGCGACCTCGACGAGGTCCGATCGATCGGGACCGAATCCCGCTAAATCCGGCGGTAGTAGATCGTGCCGATGGTGCGATCCGTCATCGCGTTGCGCGACAGGCCAAGGTCCGGATCGAGACCTACGGCAAGGCGGATGCCTTCGCCCTCGGCCAGTCGCCATTCGACCGAGGGCGTGACCTTGACCTTGGCCTGCAGCCGTGCGCTTTCTGCGAGACCAGGCACGTCCGACTCGGCCCGGAAGGCCGTGATCCCCAGGCCCAGCCAGCCATCCGGGATGAGCTCCACTTCGCCCTGCCACGTCCCGAGCAACGCCCTGCCCAGATAGAAAACAGGTATCGGCCCCGCGGCAAGAGGCGTGAGGGGTTGCTGCCATGCAAGGTTGAGGCTCTGGGACCAGTTCACGTCGCTCCACAACATGGCGACGCCCGCCTGGCCAGCCGGCAGGCCAAGGCCGGTCATGTCCGCGGCGGTACCTGCGGCACGTCCCGTCGGCAGGGTCAGGCCGCCCCAGATGGCCACTGCCGGCCACGGCCCTTCGCCGTCCCGGACGGTCCAGGAACCCTGCAGCGCGATATCGGCGAGGCCTCCCCCCTGGCTGTCCCTCGCAATCGCCTCACCTGTCTCCTCGTCGCTTACATCGAGCGGGGCGACCTTGCCCAGGGCTGCCCAGCGCGCGCCCTCGAGCCGGTTCAGGGCCCCCGGCAGCGTCATCGAGAAGGCAAGCCCCTGGCGGGGGTACCACGTCAAGGCGGTCTGGATCTGCAGGCTGCGCAAGGTGCTGCCGACCGGCTTGTCCACCCAGGCGCCCGTCTCATTGAAGCTGCCCGTGATGTCGCGGATCGAGACACCCGTCTGCAGCAGCCAGCTTTCCATGCCGCCGAACATGGCCCCCGCGCCCGCGATGGAGCCGATGTCGGCTCCGCTGCCCGGCAGGCCACAACCGCACGTGGTACAGCCCAGCGCAGGCATGGCCGACAGGCAGGTGAGCAGGCCGATGGCCAGCCAGCGTCCTGAGCTCATCCGGGCTGACCCTCCGTACGATCGGGTCGGATCATGCTGCGGACCGCTGCCTCGAGTTCGCCAGCCGGCGGTGGCCCGGCCCACTGGTGACGGATGATCCCGTCCCGATCGGCCAGGACCAACGTGGGATAGCCCCGCACGCCCCGGAAGCGCCGTCGCAGGCCTTCATCACCTGAGACGACGGGAAACGGCAGGTCGAGCCGGCGCGCAAGGTCCTTCCTGTCTGCCGGCTCCGTCGGCGCGTCCATCGTCAGGGCCACGCAACGCAGTCCGGAGGGCGAGAGGCGCTGGTACAAGACCACGAGGTCGGGCCACTCGGCCAAGCAGATCGTGCACCAAGGAGCCCAGAGGATGACGAGCGAGACGTGCCCGCGCAGGCTCGCGCTGTCCCACGGGAGGCCGTCCTCGAGGCGCGGTTGCCTGAAGTCGGGCAGGCCGCGCTGGCCAAGCAGGGCCGCTTCGGCCTGCGAGGCGATGCCGCTGAAGCTCATCCCTGCGGCCAAGACAGCCAACCGGATGAACTTGGGAATACCACCTGCCATGGCGCTCTTGTACCCCCGGGATGGCCCGGGCGCGTCAGTTGCCGCCGATGCTGGGCAGGGCTTCCTGGCTTCCGGCAAGCCGCGTCGTGATTTTGGGCGTGACGACGATGATGATTTCGGACTCGGCTTTCGAATCGACGGTCGTCTGGAAGAACGCGCCCAGCAACGGGATGTCGCCGAGCAACGGGATCTTGACGACGCTCTTCGTCACGTCCGTGCGCTTCAGGCCGCCGATGACGATGCTCTCGCCATCCTTGACCCGCATCGTGGTCTCGACCTTGCGCGAGTCGATGATGGGCACGGCATTGCCATTGACGATGACGTCGCCGGTCTTGGCCGAGATTTCGGGGGCCAGTTCCAGCGTCACGAAACCCTTGGTGTCGATACGCGGCGTGATGTTCAGGATCTGGCCGGCTTCCTGGAAGCTGATCTGGGTGGTCGCGAAGCCATTGGGTGTGATCGTGACGTTGGTGACGGGGAACTTGTTGACGATCGTGATGGTCGCCTTCTTGTTGTCCTGGGCGGCCACCTTGGGGTTGGCGAGGACCGTGGCGTTGTTGTTCTGGATGGCGGCGTCGAGCCGCGCGTTGAAGTTGGCCGTCAGGTTGTCGAGGGCGTGAAACGTGATGGCCGTGCCACCGTTCGTGGTTGCCGGGTTGCCTGCTTGGTTGCCTGCCCCGCCCGCCGTCGTGTTGGGGTTGCTGTTGTTGAACGAGGCGCCGAACTTGGCGCCGCCAAAGCCGTAGTTGAGCCCGAGCTGCTCGCTGACGCGCGAGGAGACCTCGATCATCTTGACTTCGATGAGGACCTGGGGCGTGGGGATGTCCAACGCCTGGATGAGGGCCTTGGCCCGGTCCAGCGCGTCCTCCGAAGCCGTGATAATCAGGCTGTTGGTGCGCTCGTCGCTCAGGATGCGGATGGTCTCGTTGCCTGCTTTTTCGTCCCCTTGGGCCAGCGCCTGCTTGATGCGCGGTTCCAGGTCCGTGACCTTGCTGTTGTCGATGCGGAACAGGACGGTCTGCATGCCCGTGAACTTCTTCTTCGCGAAGACCTCGCGTGTCGCGATGAGCAGGGTCGAACCGACGCGGCGCGCTTCCAGATCCTGCATCTTCATGACGAGGCCAAGGGCTTCCTCGAGGGGAACGGCCTTGAGGGAGATGGTCACCTTGCCTTGGACGGAGTCGTCGATGAGCAGGTTCATGCCGCCCTTGCGGCCCATGGTCTCCAGGATTTGCCGAACGTCGACATTGGCCAGGCTGAGCGTGACCAACGTCGGGTTCTGGATTAGGCGCGTGCGTTCCACGCCCAGAGAACGATCGCCGACGGCACGGACATCGCTGCCGGACGCCTGCGCGAATGCGGGTTGGACCGCGCCCGGGACGGTCAGCACCGCCGCGAGCAGGCCCAGTATGCCTTGGGTCCGGCTTCTCATGGCGTGGTCTGTCCTCCGATGTTCTTGACGAAGCGGCGACCGCGGTTGAGCAGGACCACCTGGGTGCTGTTGATGCTGACGATCTTGGACCCGTCCTCCAGGATTTCGCCGATGCGGGCTTCCCGGGTCAGGCCATCCAGTTCGAGGACGGCCAGAGCCTCGCGCCCCGTATTCAGGATGCCCTGAAGCTCCCAGAGCGGTTCATCCGGGTCCAGATAGACGATTTCCTCGATGTATTGGCCTCCTGGGCCGGGCCGTCGCAGCGTCCGCGCCACCTTGCCGGGCGGCGGCACGATGACGGGGGGCGGCGCAATCTTCGGCTTGATGATGACCGGTGCCGGAATCGGCACGACTTGCATGTTCTTGTCCCGAAGCAGGGAGCGGAAAGGATCCTCCCGTCCGGAACGGGAGCGGGCCTCGCGGATGAGCTGGTGAATCTTGGACTCGCGGTTCGTCGTGCCTGGTCCGGGATTCGGAACCGAGGCGCTCGCCGGTGGTGGCGAAGCCCCGAACTCGGGATTGCCCGAGCCTGATGCCGGCAGTGTTAAGGCCGCATCGCCCGTGGCAGGCTGCTGGGCCAGCCCAGGGGCTGGCAACAGACAAAGACCTGCTGCCACGAGGGCCGTGCCTCTATTGATCCAGGGCATAGGTCGTCACCCGGAAGTTGATGGAGAGGGTACGGTTCGCATTGTCCGGTTGGGCCGGGGCGACTGCGCCTTCGGCCGCGGCAGAGGCACCTGCGGGTGGCCGGATGGTCGGCGGACCAATCTGCAGCACGCCTTCATAGGCTGACAGGCGTTCCAGGAACTGCACGAAATCAGGGAACTTGGCGTTGACTTCAAGTTCGATGGTCTGCGTGCCGAGCGCCGCGAACTCCGGGGGCAGGGACTCGTCGCCGGGGGCCTTTTCCTTGGGCATGAAGTTGGAGGGTGCGAAGCGCCGGATTTCCACCTTGGACTCGGCTGCGAGGGATGCCAAGTCCACGAGCAGGATGGACAAGACCTGGGTGTTGGCCGGGATACCGCGTCGCATCCGCTCGAAATCCTCGTTGTTGAGGCGTTCGCGCTCCGCGATCTCGCCCTCCGTCGTCGTGAGGTTGATGGCGGCAAGCAAGGTCTGTTGGTTGGCCTCGATGGTCGTCTGCTTCTCGAGATACTCCTCGAATCGTGGCCAAGGCCCCAGATAGGTCTGCAGGAGCAGCAGCAGCAGGAAGAAGAGCAGTGCCGCGAAACGCTGCTGCTCCGGGTTGAAGCTCCTGCCGAATATTTCGATGTTCACGGCTCAGGACGGCTCCTTGTCCTGCTCAGCCGGGGGCGGCGCCCCTGCCGCAGCTTCTCCCGTCCCTGCGGCCGGCGCAGCAGGCGGAGCTTCGCCGCCGGCGTCCTTGTGCGTGACGCGAACCGTAATCTCGAAGTTCAGGGCACCGTCCTCGCCCGGCTCCATCTCGATGGGCTTCAAGGCGGGGTCTGCAAAGTTCCGCGCCGTCTGCAGGTTCGTGTAGAGGTAGGCGATGGACCGTGAATCCAGTGCGGCCCCCCGCAGGGTGAAGGTGGTTCCCGACGCGCTCAACTCCGTCAACCACAGGTCCGTGGGCGTCAGCATGCGCAGCTCCTCCAGGACCTCGGCCCAGGGATTGGATCGATCGATCCGGGATCGCAGGGCATCGTAGGCCTGTTCCTTCTGCTCGAGGGTGGTCTTCCGCTTGACCAGCTTGGATTTGTCTGCGGTCGATGCCTTGAGGCTTATTTCCTGGTCGGCAAGCGTCGCGTTAGCCTTTGCTACACACTGCGTGTCCACCAGGCCCGTCAAAAGCACGGGGAGGCCCAGGGAGACGATGCTTCCCACCACCACGACGAACACGAAGCCCGGATCGAGGTTGGCAAGATAGGGGGGCAGCTTGACCCCGGCAATCTCCTTGGATTCCGGGGGCAGCAGGTTGACCTTGAGGACCTTCATTCGCCGAGGGCCCCTCTAATCGCGAGGCCGATGGCCGTCGCCAGCGTGGGGCCTTGGGGCAGGAGGATGTCCGGCGGGAACTCGGCCTCGTCGAACTCGATGTGGTGGAAGGGGTTGATCGGCTCGACCGGCATGGCGACCCGGCTGGCCAGATAGCGCTCGATGCCGCGGATGTTGCCGCCGCGACCGGACAGCACGACTCGATCGATGGGGTCCGAGCCTTGGGCAAGGTAAAAGTCGAGCGACCGGCTGATCTCGCCTGTCAACTCACCCAGCGCAGGCCGGATGCTTTCGGCAGCCTGCTCGGCCTCGGGCGACATGTCGAAGCCGCCCTGAGGGTCGACGTCCACTTCGTCGAGCAGCTTGCGGGCCGTTTCCTCGTCGACGCCCATGCTGTTGATGAGCAGGTCGAGCAAGTAGGCGAAGCCGATGGGGATCGAGCGCGTGAACCGGGGCACGCCGGAGACCAGGATGTTGATGTCCGTCGTCCAGCCCTGGATGTGGACCAAGGCCGTCGTCATCTCGTCTCGGCACTGGTCCGTGTCGGCGATGGTCCGGACGATGGCGAACGAGGCGACATCCAGCGCGTCGAGCTGGATCTCGGCACCCTTGAGTGCCTCGACCAGCGTGTTGACCAGCGTCTTCTGGGCCGCGACCAGAATGATCTCATGCTTGAGCGCGCCATCTTCCTCGATTTCGCCCACGCGGTCATAGGCGAGGTTGACGTCCTCGATGGCGAAGGGGATATAGCGTTCCGCCTCGTAGCTGATGACTTCCTTGAGTTCGCTGTCGGGCATGGCCGGGAAGCGCACGGGCCGGACGATCGTCGACTGTCCTGCGACGGCCGAGATGGCCCGGCGGCTTTCAATCTCGTTGTCGACCAGCAGGGCCTGGATGGTGTCGGCGAGGGCGGTCGGGTCGGTGATCTCGCCTTCCTGGACCGAGTTCCAGGGGGTGTTGCCGAGGATGACCTGCCTGAGGACCACGGTGCCCTTCACGCGCCGCAGTTCGACGATGACGATGGTGTCGGACGTGATGTCGATGCCGATGCGGACGACGGGCTTGAAGATGGCCCTGATCTTCTCGAAGCCCTGCGTGACGGTCTGCTGGAAGTTCGCCATCTCAGGCCATCCCTTCCAGGTACCAGCGAAGCAGGCGATCCCCCGTCAGCATCGCCACCCATCCGCCGAGCACCAGAGCTGGTCCGAAGGGAAAGGGTCTGGTCTGGCGGTCGCGTACGGACCGCCACGTGGCGCCGAAACCATAGCCTTGACGCACGAACTCGACGAGGATGCCCAGCAGGCTGCCGAGCACGAAGGACCCGGCGATGGCGACCACGAGGGGACGGGGACCGAGCCATGCGCCCAGTGCGGCGGCAAGATGGGCATCCCCGCGACCCAGCGCATCCCGTCTGAAGACTGCGAAGGCCGTTGCCTCGAGGGTCCGGAAGCCCAGGTAGGCCGCGATGGTGGCGAGGATCGCCCCGGCCGGGTCTCCCGCCCATGCCTGCCAGGCAAGGCCTGCCCATATGAGCGGAAAGGTGATGCCCGTCGGCAGCATCATAGTGTCCACGTCAATCCAGAAGAGCGCCATGGTGGCCGCGAAGAAGCCGATCCAGGCCAAGGTGGCCCCCGTAGCCCCGAAGCAGTCGAAAATGGCCAGGCAACCGGCTGCGGTCGCGAGCTCGACGAGGGGGTACCTGGGGGAAATGGTTGCCGCGCAGTTGCGGCAGCGACCCTTGAGCAGCAGCCAGCCGATCACGGGCAGATTGTCGTGCCAGGGAATGGGCTGGCGGCAGGCCGGGCAGGCCGATCCGGGCTGGGCCAGGTCGTAGTCCGGATGGACCGGAAGGGGCTGGGCCACGGTATGGTCACCGATTTCGAGGGTGTGATTGCCCACCACGGGCAGGGGGACGCGTGGTTCTGGGAGGGGGGCGTACCCCCCCATGCGGGGCAACCGATGAATGACGACATTCAGGAAGCTGCCCAAGATGGCCCCGAACAGCACGGCCGCCACCGGCAGGAAGCCCGGCGGCCACCATGACGCATCGAAGGGGTTGGCCATCGTCAACACCCGTTTGTACCACCCATCATGGCCATGTTAACGGCCGGAGCGGTCCGGTGCCGTGACGGATGCCCGTTCCCGACGCAGCCGTTCGAGGGCGCGACGGGCCACGCCGGCAAGCCGGTCGTCCCCGCGGCGCCGGGCATCCTCGGCGATGGCTCGCCACAAGCGACCGGCAAGATTCGGGTCGTTTCGGCGTTCGGCAAGCCCGGCCGCCATCTTCATGGCGTTGCGTACGATGGCGAGGTCCTGCGGGTGCGCGCCCGGAGCGGCTGCAGCCATGAAGGCGCTTATGGCCCCGTCCAGATCTCGAAGCAGGAGGAAGCGCACGAAGCCCAGTTGGTACAGGAGCTGACGGTCTCCCGGGCGATGGGCCAAGCCACGCTCCAGCAGGTCCTGTGCGGCCTGGGGACGGTCGGCATCTCCCAGGGCCCAGCTGCCGAAGACATACGCCACAAGATAGTCGGGATCGAGGGTCGTCACGGTCTGCAGGCCGGCCTCCAAGGCCCCGAAGCGTCGATCCGACGCATCCCGGGCCATGATGGCTCCATCGTGCTGGAGGAAGGCAAGCCAGGCCATGTCGGCCCAGAGCGCGTCGAAGTCCGTAGCCAGAAGCTTCGCATAGCGTGCCGGCAGGGGGCGGTAGTCGCGCGCCGGGTCCTCGGCAAGGTTGCCTGTTGCCCGGACGTGCGTCGTTACGGCCACAAGGGCCGCTGCCACCAGCACGAGGCCCGGGCGAAGGTCAGGCTTCACGGCGATGGAAGGCGAGTATGCCGGTGCTCAAGGCCAGCACGCACCAGGAGACGCCATGCGTGACGGCGGCAAGGGCAAGTCCGGGCGTCAACGATTGTCCATGGATGATGCGGTTCTTGAGGTCCAGCAGCGAGAAGTCCGGCAGGATGTGGCCGATGACCGCAAGCAGGGTTTTCGAGGGCCATGGCAGTTGCGCCGCCAGGCCCTGCAGGCTGTCCAGGTTGTGGCCCGTGACATAGAGCGCCAGCGTGGCCAACAAGGTGACGGGCGTCGAGGCAAAGGCCGAAAAGCCGACGGCCAGCGAGGCCGCCACCATGGTCTGGAGCAGGACAAGGGGAAGCTGGCCCAGCAAGGGCCAGACCTCGAGCCCACGCAACGCCAGAAGGAACAGCAGGATCACGGCCTGGACGGCAACCAGCAAGGTGCCCATGGCGAGTAGGCCGAAGGCCTTCCCCAGCAAGAAGCTGGTGCGCGAGACCGGCTTGGACAACACAAGGAAGGAGGTCCGGCGTTCCCACTCGCGGGGCAGCATCTGGGCACCGGCGACGATGACCAGCAAGACCGAGGTCACTTCGAGGCTGGCGAAGCCGAGGTCCGCCAGAATGCGACCATCCTGACCCAGCGAGAGTCCGCCGAGCGGTATGGCGATCAGCAGGATCACGACGGAGGCGAGCATGGCCCCCGAGACCAGCCGTTCACGCAGCAACTCGCGCCATGTCTGGTGGGCCAGCGCCATGATGTGGCCAGCGGACATCAGATTCACGCCGTGGCGGCGACGGCCTTCGGAGCGCGGACCGTTTCCATGAACAAGGTCTCGAGTTCCCGGCCCTGTCGCTTCAGATCGTCGACGGCAGCCTGAGCGGCAAGCCGACCTTCCACAAGAATGCCGACCCGATCGCAGATTTCCGACACGTCCGACAGGATGTGCGAGTTGAAGAAGATGGTCTTGCCCTGGCGTTTGAGGTCCAGGATGAGCTCGCGGAACTCGTGACGCCCGACCGGGTCGAGGCCGCTCATCGGTTCGTCGAGCAGCACCAGCTCCGGATCGTTGATGAGGGCCTGGGCGATGCCGACGCGCTGCAGCATGCCCTTGGAATACTTCTTGAGCTGGACCTTGCGGGCCTCCTGCATCCGGACCTGCGCCAGAAGTTGGTCGGTGCGCGCCTCGACCAAATGCCGCGGCAGGTTGAACAGGCCGCCGCAGAACCGCAGGAACTCCTCGCCCGTCAGGTGCTGGTAGAAGTAGGGATTCTCTGGGAGATAGCCGATGCGGTTCCGGACATCCGGGTTCTCGGGACTTTGCCCGAAGACCCGAATCGTGCCGCGCGTCGGTCGCGCAAGGCCCAGGAACAGCTTTTGCGAAGTGGTCTTGCCCGCGCCATTGGGGCCGAGCAGGCCAAAGGTCTCTCCGGGCTGGATCACCAGGTCGAGGCCGACGAGGGCCTGTCGCGCCGGCTGCCCGATCTGGGCGGCATAGGTCTTGGAGAGGCCGGAAGCCTCGAGGACAAGTTCGCTCACGATCGCTTGTTCACCTGCAGGCATCGCGATGGCCTGCCGCCGAGGGCGACAGGCCATCGCGCACGTTCCGAATCAGTTGTTCTTGAGAACCGACACCACGACGGCTTTGCTCGCCTTCTTGCCGATGCCCGTGATGGTGTAGGTGTCGCTGGCGGACCCGCTAACGGCATAGCAGACTGCACCGTAGTGGCTCTCGATGAAGGTGCCATTATTGACTCCGTCGGCGGTGCCGATCTGACCGTTCAAGACCGTAACGGTGGGCACGACGTTGGCAGTCTGGGGACCCTTGCCCCACGGTGTCTTGGGATAGGCCCCGCCAGCCATGTACTCGACCTTTTGAATGACCTGAGCGTAGAAGTTCCCGTTGTCGGGGTAGACGCCGGCCTGGTCGACGCCGTACTGCTCCAGCGCCATCTGAACGCTGTGGGCGTTGGCCTGGACGCCGGCGTTCTTGGCCTTGTCCTGAGCGCCCATGAAGTTGGGAACGGCCACGGAGGCCAGGATGCCGATGATGACGACGACCACCAGCAACTCGATCAGGGTGAAACCACGAGACTTGCGCACCTGCTGGGCTCCATGCTTCTGGCAAAGGGGGCTATCGGGATTGAGCGTTCCCCCTGACGCGACAGGTTAAACCATCCCCCGGGAAAGGGCCACCTCGCGTCAGGGCGAGGCCCGGTCGGCGGTTTGTTGAAAGGTCATTAAGGGCGGGTTTGAGCCCCGGAGGCAAGGGGTAGACAGGCATTGGGGCGACTTGGCTACGGCCCCCGCTGCAGGAGAGAACCTTGGCCTTCAACCCCCTGAACCGGCTGGGAGGCGGCGGACTGGATTCCGCGCTGACCCGCACGGGCTCGGCCGTGGGCGGCCGGGGGGGCAGTCAGCCGGATCCGGCCATCGACGCCAATGCCAAGTCCCCGTCGTGGACGGCACTTGGCCGTACCGGAGCCGCGGATCCTTCCCTCGAGGCGGCTGCGCGTCAGAAGCCCTCTGGCCCCACGTGGTTCGGCTACCACAACGATTCGTCCATCCTCGCGCGGCTTGCCCAGCAGGGCGTCGCCCCCACTCCCGTCCACCTGCGCATCGCGCAGCAGATGCTGCGCTACGGCGTGCCCTTGCAGCCGACCAACATCGAGCAGATCCGCGCCCTGTGGCAGGCGCTGGGTGGCAGTTCGCTCGTCGACCTCGAGGCGCTGACGGCCCTGTTTGCCGCAGGCCTGCCCACCGAGCCGGACAACTTCAAGGCCATGGCACGCCTCCTGGCAGGGGGGCCGACGGCCCATTTGCTGGCGCGGACCGCCATGACGCTGCGTACAGCCGGTCCGGCAGGCCCGCAGGCCGAGGCCCTCAAACAGTCGCTGCAGGCCTGGTGGAAGCTGGGCAACGGGCCGGAGCTGCTGGCTACCGAGATGCCGCAATTCCAGCAGGTCGCGACACGCATCCGCCAGCAGGTGACGACCCTGGCCGCGGCGCGCCTGCCCGAACCACTGGCACAGGATGTGCAGGCACTTGGCGAGCACTTCAGGGCCCACGAGATGCTACAGCGGACGCCACAGAACACGCTCTACGTCCCGTTCTTCCAGTGGCGGGACCAGCAGCCCCTCCCGGGCGAGATCCTGATTCACGCCGACAGGGAAGGTGGGGCCGAACGTCGCGCGCAGTATGCCCAGGTCACCATTGCCATCGACACGCGCAATCTCGGGCGCATCACAATCGATCTGACGGCGAGCAGGGGGCACCTCGGCATCGGCTTCGAGGTCCAGGATGCCCAGATCAAGGCCTTCTTCGATGCGCGAACCGGAGAGCTGGGCAGGCGCATCGGTCCGCGCACGGGCTATGTGCTCGCCGGCATGCGGGTCGATGCCGTGGGCAACGGGCGCAGCATTTCGATTCTGCTTCCCCGCCGCAGGGACCTGCGGCGGTTGTCACGAGCCGTGGGGGTCCTGTGAAAGGCAACCGTCCCGACGATGATGCCCTCTGGAATAGCCTGGCGCAGGTCGCCGAGGCCTACGGGGCGCCTCCGGCCGAAGCAGCGGCGCTGACGCGGGTGCTCGGTCAGTTGGACCCTCGGGCCGTGCCTCCCGAGCTTGCCGCCGCCGTGGCGGAGACGCTGGGGTTCGTCTTTGCGCTGGATCAGCAGGTCGAAGTCTCCGGGACGAAGGAGGGGCGTCGATGATTCGCGGTATCTACACGGCTGCCTCCGCCATGCAGCTCAACACGCACATGGTGGACGTGATGGCCGACAACCTCGCCAACTCGGCGACGACGGGCTACAAGCGCAAGGAAGCAGTCGTCCGGTCCTTCGGTGACGTTCTCGTCGACCTGACGGGCGATGCCGAGCCGGGCCGCGTCCAGCTGGGCGCCCAGATCGACGAGGTGGCCCGGGATGGCAGGGCGGGCAGTCTCCGGCGTACCGACGGCCTGCTGGACGTGGCCGTCGAGACCGATGATCACCAGATGCTCGCGCAGCGCGCCGATGGCACGCGGGTCTTCACCCGGAACGGTCAGCTCAGGATGGACGCGGATCTGTACCTGGTGACCAGCAACGGGGATCGGATCCTCGATGCGGGGCTGGTACCCATCGAGCTGCCCCAGGATCTGACAGGCCTCAAGATCGAGGCGGATGGTACGGTTCGCGGGTCGGAGGGCGTGCTCGGACGCATCGGCCTGTTCACCCCGTCCGTCGCGCAGCTCGCCGCCTTTCCCGTCGCGCTCGGCGCACTCCTGCCGGCCGAGGGCGGCCGCTTGCAACAAGGCTTCCTCGAGTCCTCGAACGTCAACATCGTCACCGAGATGATGGGGTTGATCGAGGCAAATCGGCACTTCGGCCTCGGGCAGAAGCTGGTCACGGTGCACGACCAGTTGCTCCAGAAGGCCAGCAATGACCTTGGCCGTACCCAGTAAGTCCCTGTTCCACGGAGGAATGTCGCCATGATGCATTCGATCTGGACCGCCGCGACCGGTATGCAGGCGCAGCAGATGCGCATTGATGCCATCGCCAACAACCTGGCGAACGTCAACACCACCTCGTACAAGAAGAGCCAGGTGGACTTCCAGGACCTGCTCTACCAGGCCGTCCAGGCGCCGGGTGTCGAGACGGCCGGCATGCAGGTCGGCCTGGGCGTCCGGCCGTCGGCCATCTCCAAGTACCACGCCCAGGGCAACTTGCAGGTCACCAACAACCCGCTGGACGTTGCCATCGACGGATTCGGCTTCTTCCAGGTGACGACGACGGATTCTCGGGTGGTCGGCAACACGGCCTACACTCGGGATGGTTCCTTCAAGATCAACAATTTCGGCCAGCTCGTCACGTCCTCGGGCCTTGTTGTCCAGCCCGAAATCAACCTGGGCAGCGCGACGGACGTGCGCATCCGGGAGGACGGCGCCGTGTTCGGTCGTATCGCCGGAACCGGGCCCGTCACGGAGTTGGGAGCCCTCCAACTCGTCAGCTTCCCGAATCCCGCAGGCATGATGTCGATCGGGAACAACCTCTATATGGCCACGGACGCGGCCGGGCAGAGGACGGGGCCGGCCGCCGGCGGATCCGTCGGCATGGGGCGTGTCGTCCAGGGAGCCCTCGAGGCTTCGAATGTCGAGCTCGTGACCGAGATGGTCATGATGATCGCCACCCAGAAGGCTTATGACACCTCTTCAAAAGCCATCAATGTGTCCGACAAGATGATGGAGTCGACCAACGGCCTCATCCGGTAGGAGTCGGAAACGTGAGCAGCATGCGTGCATGGGGATCTCGAGGGGTGGCTGCGGCCGCCCTCGCCCTCCTGCTCGCCTGGCCATCACCTGTGGCAGCGCGGACCCCGATCGGTCGGATCGCCGTCGACATGGTCCGTGCCGCACTTCAGGTCCAATACCCGGCCGGGGAGATCGAGGTCCGGCCCCTGCTGCCCGAGGTCGCGAGCCTGGTGCCCAAGGGCACGGTCGATGCGACGCTGCGCCTCGCCGGCCCCATTCGCCAGTTGGGGCCTTCCGTGCCTGTGTCCTTCGACGTGATGGACGGTACCGGACGCAAGGTCGCATCCGTGGTTCCCCGGTTCGCAGTCGAGGCTTGGCGCAACCTGCCTGTGCTGGCCCATCCCATGGAACGCGGGGTCGCTCTGGCTCCGGCGGACATCGAGATGCGTCGTCTGGCCCAGAGCCGCGTGACGGGACCCGTACTGCTGGATGTCGGGGCCTTGATAGGGGCCAAGCTGGTGCGCAGCCTGGCGAGCGGCAGCGTGCTCATCACGAATGTGCTGGACCTGCCGCCCGTGGTGCGTCAGGGGGCTACGGTCCGCGTTCACGTCCGCTCTGGCGGACTCGAAGTGCTCGGTCAGGGCACCGCCTTGCAGGATGGTCGTGTCGGGCAGGTCATCCGCATCGTCAACCCCTCGTCCCGAAAGGACTTCCTGGCGCGCGTCCGGAATGCCGAGGTGGTCGAGATGGACCTCGGGGAGGATTTGGAATGAGTCGCAGACTTCTTGCGCTGGCGCTTATGGTGCTCGTGTCGTTTGCCCCCGCGCTTGCGGCCCGGGCCGACTCGCTGTTCCCGGATAGCAACTACGGCGGATTGATCAGCGATCAGGTGGGCGACCGGCGGATGGCCATCGGCCCGGGATCTCTGGTGACGGTCGTCGTGACCGAGAACATCCAGGCGGAACAGGCGGCAACGACGCGCACCATCAAGGACTCCAAGGTCACGTCGTCGTGGGACTTCGGTACGATTTTCGGGGCGGGCGCCAACAACCGGGGAGGCGCCTTCAACAACCAGGTCGAGATGGTCGGCAAGTCCGACTTCAACGGCGACGGTGTGACCCGCCGGGGGGGCGCCATCTCGATGCTGGTCGCGGCTCAGATCACCGAAATCCTTCCGGATGGCTCGATGCGGATCAAGGGCTCCAAGGAGCTTGTGGTCAACGACGAAAAGTCTACGGTCGTCATCTCGGGCGTCGTTCGTCCGTGGGACATCGGGATCGACAACCGCATTCCCAGCCAGCGCATCGCCGGCTTCCAACTCGAATACCAAGGGTCTGGCCCCAATACGGCCAAAACCACACCTGGCCTGTTCACCCGCCTGCTGAACTGGCTCTTCTAGGAACCTGCCACCTTGAGACAAGCCCACCCCGTCGCTGCGGTCCTCGCCTTGATCGCACTGGTGCTGGCGCCGGCCCTTCAGGCCCGGGCACAGGTCCTGCAAGGCAAGCCTGCCCGTCTCAAGGACATCGCCACGGTGTCCGGGGCGCGCTCCAACATTCTGCATGGCGTGGGCCTCGTCGTCGGTCTCGATGGCACGGGCGACTCGCAGACCACGGGATTCACCGAGCAGGCCCTGCGCAACTTCATCCAGGCTTCGGGCATGTTCCCTACGGAGCGTCTGAGGACCCGCAATATCGCCGTCGTGTCCGTCGACGCGCGACTGCCGCCCTTCTACAAGCCCGGCCAGACCATCGACGTCACGGTGTCTTCCATCGGTGACGCCCGCAGCCTGAACAACGGCGTCCTCATCCCGACGGCCCTCAAAGCTGCCGATGACAAGGTCTATGCCGTGGGGCAAGGTCCGCTGAGTACCGGTGGCTTCGGCATCGAGGCCAATGGCTCGCAAGTCAAGAAGAATCCGACGCTCGTCGCACGCATCCCCAACGGCGGCATCGTCGAGCGTGAGGTGCCCGTCACCGTGCTCGATGCCAATGGCTTCCTGTACATCAACCTCAACAACCCCGACTTCATCACGGCGTCACGCGCTGCCGCGGCAATCGGCCGTTCGTACCTGGGGTCGGCGCAGGCGCTTGATGCCGGCACCATCCGGGTCTACGTGACCAACCAGTATCGGGACAATCTTGTCGACCTCGTGGCGCGTCTCGAGGGCCTCGAGGTCGCACCCGACGCCGTGGCGCGGGTCGTGGTCGAGGAGCGTACGGGTACGGTCATTCTGGGCTCCAACGTCAAGATCGATCCCGTGGCGATCAGCCACGGTGGCCTCATCATCAAGGTCGAGACCAAGTTCAACGTCTCGCAGCCGAACCCTCTGGCCGGGGGCCAGACGACCGTGACCCAGGAGTCCCAGGTCTCGGCCGAAGAGCAGAAGGCCAAGGCCGTCATCTTCGACAAGGGGACGACGCTCGGGACCCTGGTGCGGGCGCTCAATGCCCTCGGCACCACCTCGCGCGATCTCATCACCATCCTGCAGAACATCAAGGCAGCCGGTGCGCTCAACGCCCAGCTGGAGATCATCTGATGCAGGTCCCCCCTCCTCCCGGCCTGCCCCCGTCCGGCTACCGCAAGGCCCCGCCGTCTGTCGCCACCGGGCTTCCGGATCCGCTCCAGGGTTCGCTTCCGCCGGTCCTGCCCCAGCAGGTCCAGCTGGCTGGCGGACTGCCGCTCGTCTCCACTTCGGAGGCTACCCAGGGCACCACGGTCGGACCGACCAACCCCGAGGAGGCGGCCAAGGCGTTCGCAAGCATTCTTTTCGGGTACATGTTTGCGGAGATGCGCCCCAAAGAGGAGGACAGCCTGCTGGGGGGCGGGGACACCGAGATGTTCATGGACTTCTTCGACCAAGCGATGGCCAGGAACTTCGTCGATCAGGGCAACCCCCTCGTCGACCTGATCGTTGATCGCCTGACGCCCAGAGAAGCCGGCAAGACGGAAACGGGCAAGGGAGAAGCCGGACCCTCATGAGCGACAAGCGTGCCACGATGCCGGGCTCCAAGGGGGCACCGGCGCTCGATGCCGCGCAGATCAAGAAGTACGAGGGTCTGGTCCGCAGCATCGCCCGCAAGCAACTCGGGAAGCTGCCCCAGCATTACGAACTCGAGGAACTGATCGCCGACGGCTGGATGGGCCTGATGATGGCCCACGATCGCTTCGACCCGGAGCGCGGTGTCAAGTTCGAGACCTTTGCCACGTACTACATCCGTGGTGCCATGCTCGACAACCTGCCCAAGCTCCCGAAGCCCCCGAAAATCAGGGGCGAGAAGCCCGCGGAGGTTCCGGAGGGCGCCCCCGCCGAGGGTGATGACGAGGGCGAGGCAGCCCTCATGGTCAACCGCGTCACGGAACTGGCCTACAGCTACCTGCTTTCGCTCGACGATCCCGCCGGTGGCGACGGGGATGACGGGTACTCGCGACTCGATCAATTGGGTCGCTGGGACAACAAGCAGAAGGAACTCGAGGAGCAGGACCTTCATCGCATCCTGAAGCTCACGATCCAACTGCTTGAAGACCGCGAGCGCATCACGCTCGAGAACTACTACTTCAAGAACATGAGCTTTGCCGAAATCGGCGAGATGCTGGGCCTTTCAGAGTCCTGGGTCAGCCGTATCCACCGGCGCGCACTCAGTCAGGTGCGTCAGAAACTGGGCAAGAAGAAGTCGATTGACGACTTCATCAGCTGGTAGGACTGGAGGACAAGATGGACCTGTTCGGCAAGGAAGTCCGCGGCCTCGAGCGGGCGATGGATGGCTTGTCAAGGCGCATGGAGGCGACGGCCCTCAATCTTGCCAATGTTCATACGCCCGGTTATGCGCGCCGGGACGTGAAGTTCGAGGATTCGCTCGCCGAGGTCCTTGATTCGATGGAGGTGCCCATCGATCCGGAGCGGTCCGAGGCGCCCGAGGATACCTCGTACCTGATCGAGCAATGGCAACCCCGTACCGAGGTCGATGAGCGTCGTCCCCAGCGTCTGGATGGAAACGGCGTGGTGCTCGAGAAGGAAGTCTCCGCCGCCACGCAGGCCGCCTTGCGATTCAACGTGCTGGCGACCAGCCTTGCCGCGGACTACAGGGATCTCAAGTTCGTCATCGACGCCAAGTAGGCTTCGGAAAAGGCCCCGGGGGATGCTCCGGGGCCTTTTTAATTGTTTGTTGGCGAACTTTTCGGTTGCATCATCCGGGGGTACAAGAGAGGCAAGCGGTCTTGGCCCGGTTTTCGCTGGAGGTGGCGTCCGATGAGCCTGATGAACGTCTTCAATACGGGGGAGAGTGCGCTTGCGGCCAACCGCATGTGGCTCGAGGTCATCGCGGGCAACCTGGCCAACGCGCAGACCACCCGGACCGAGGAGGGGGGACCCTACCGACGCAAGGTCCCGCTGTTTTCCGAGGTCCTCGATGCCGAGATCCAGGGCGTCCGCGTGTCGGCCATCGAGCAGGACCAGAGTCCCCTCCAGCGTGTCTACAAGCCCGGGCATCCCGATGCTGACAAGGACGGTTTCGTCAGCATGCCCAACGTCAACGTCGTGACCGAGATGGTCGACATGATTGGTGTGCAGCGCAGCTATGACGCCAACGTCACCGTGATGCAGGCCATCAAGTCGATGGCCAACAAGTCCATGGACATCGGGAGGTAACGGATGCGTATCGACGGGTTCCGTGCCCCGGGTATCGGTCAGGCTCTGGGTGGTTTTCCCGCGTTCGGAGATTTTCCGGCCATGCCGGATGCGCTCTCGGCCGACAGCAAGATGCCGTCCGTCACCGATTCCTTCGGGGCAAGCGAGGATGATGGTCCGGGAGCGCACTTCATGGCCGTGCTGAACGATGCCATCGACTCGGTGAATGCGCAGCAGAATCGTTCGGAGCAGATCACGATGGACTTTGCCCTGGGCAAAGCGGTGGACCCGCATGCCGTCATGATCGAGAACGCCAAGGCAGAGACGCTTGTCCATCTCACCAGCAGCGTTACCAACAAGATGGCGCAGTCGTTCCAGACCTTGATGAACCTCCAGATCTGATCGCGGCATGGGCTTCCTGCAAAATCTGACCCCCCAGCAGCGTATCGCCTTGCTGGGCGGCGGCGCCGGCTTGGTGCTGCTGTTGGTGGTGGCCATTGCCTTTGCGGTGATGTCTGGAGGCAAGAAGGAAGATCCCCAGGCACGGGAGCAGGAGTCGGGCTACGAGGTGGTCTTCAAGTACCTGCAGCCCAAGGAAATGGATGAGGCTGCGGCTGCACTCAAGGCCCAGAAGATCAGGGAGTTCAAGTTCACGGAGGACGGCACCCTTCTGGTCCAGAAGGACAAGGTCGTCGATGCCCGGGTCGCCCTCGGCGAGGCGCAGGTTCCCAAGAACCCCAACAACCAGGGACTCGAGATCTTCAACAAGAAGGACTTCATCTCGACGGATTTCGACAAGAAGATCGCTTTCCTTCGGGCGCTCAACGGCGAGTTGACCCGGCTGGTGCGCAAGGTGCAGGGCGTCGATGACGCCACGGTTCTTGTGAACATGCCTGAAGACACCCTCTTCCAGCAGGAGAAGAAGGCCATCACGGCGAGCGTCATGGTCAAGATGGAATCCAATCGCCAGTTGACGGCCCAGCAGGTCGAGGGCATCCAGCACATGGTGGCTTCGGCGGTGCCCGGCCTGCTGACCGATAACGTCACGGTCGTGGACGACCAGGGCAACCTGATCTCGAGCGGTCTCGAGACGAACATCGGGGACAACAACGAGCGCTTGGTCTCGCGTGCCATCGACCAGCAGATGAAAATCACGCGGTCGATGGAGAGCGAGATCCAGACCAGTTTGCAGTTGTTGCTGGACAAGCTCGTGGGCGCCGGCAAGTCCGTGGTCCGGGTACGCCTGGAGCTCGACTTCAACAAGCGGCAGGTCCGCAATCGCCTGCTCGCACCGGTCACGGCCAACGGCGAACCGATGAGCAGCGCCCGTTCCGTCCAGCGCGAGACGCTCAAGAATGGGGCCCAGGGCGCCGCGCCCGGCACCACGGCCAATCTTCCGAGCTATCCGTTGCTTCCCGGCAATGTCGCCGGCCAGCCGGGCGTGGTCGGGTCATCGCAGGGCCAGGAAACCTCTCGCGAAAACATTCGGGAGCAGCCGGCATTCAACCAGGAAGACCAGATCGTCCAGACGGCCTCCGGCAACATCAAGCGCATGAGCATTGCCGTGTTGCTGCCGGAAACGGTGAAGCCCGAGGCCGTGGACAAGTTGCGCAACGTCATCGCGGCGGCAGCGGGTGCCGATCCGGCCCGTCGGGACCAGGTGACGGTCGAGCGCGTCAAGTTCGACACGACCCTGATGGACCAGCTCAAGGATCAACTCAGCAAGAAGGAAGCCGAAGCGAAGGCCGCTGCCAAGAAGAAGGGGGCCGTCGGCTGGAACCTCGTCATCTGGGGTGGCGTCGCCGCCTTCGTGTTCGCGGCCATCGTCGCGCTGGTCTCCCGCCGCAAGCGGTCCACAGAGAATCCCTTCGATGTCCTGTCCTCGGGGCTCGATGCCGAGGCCTTGCCTGCCGGCTTCGAGGGGCCCGGCGCCCTCGGCGGCTTTCCGACGCCCGAGCAATTGGGTGCCTTGCCCGGCGGGATGCCCCAGATGGGCGGTTTCGATCAGGACCAGTCGGCCTACGGTGCCCAGGCGGCCTATGGCGCGCCCCAGCAGCAGGGTTATGGGGCCCAGCAGCAGGCCGCCGGGGAAGGACCCTTCGATTTCGCTTACCAGGTCGGCCCCGAGCAGCTTGCCGAGGCACTCGCGACGGAGCGTCCGGCAACGGTGGCGGGCGTTCTGGCCCAGCTTGACCCCTCATTCGCCGAGACGGTCATCGCCAGCTTGCCGCCAGACATCCAGGGTGACGTCTTCAACCGCATGGGCTCCTCCGGGCCCCTGCCCTCGATGACGCAGCGCATGGTTTCCCAGAATCTCAGGCGCAAGCTGGGGGTTCCGGTCTAGCGGCCGGCTGACGCATGCCGCAGCGCAAGGGGCTGATCCCCGATCTGATCCTGGCCGGGATCGTCATCCTGGTCTTGGCGATCCTGGTGATTCCGCTTCCTCTGTGGATGCTGGATCTGCTGCTGGTCATCAACCTGGTCGCGGCCCTCGTCATCGTCTTCGTCTCGTTGTACCTGGTCAGGCCGCTCGAATTCGCCAGCTTCCCGTCGTTGCTGCTGATCATGGCCCTGTACCGACTGGCCTTGTCGGTGGCCACATCCCGGTCGATCCTGAGCCATGCCGAAGCCGGAAAGGTCATCGAGACCTTCGCCAACTTCGTCGTGGGTGGCAACTTCATCGTGGGTTTCATCCTGTTCGCGATCCTGATCATCGTGAACTTCATCGTCATCACGGAAGGCGCAAAGCGCGTCGCCGAGGTCGCGGCCCGCTTCACTCTGGACGCCATGCCCGGCAAGCAGATGTCGATCGATGCAGATCTTGCGGCAGGCCTGATTGATGCCGAGGGCGCCAAGAAGCGCAGGACCGACCTCGAGCGGGAGGCCAACTTCTTCGGTGCGATGGACGGCGCCAACAAGTTCGTCCGGGGCGATGCCATCGCGGCCATCATCCTGATCTTCGTCAACATCATCGGCGGCATCCTGATCGGCATCCTGCAGAAGGACATGGAGGTCGAGCAAGCGCTCAAGATCTATTCCTTGCTGACCATCGGCGATGGCCTCGTCGGCCTGATCCCGGGCCTGCTGATCTCGATCTCGGCGGGTTTCGTGACGACCCGCGCCGCGTCGGACTTCAACCTGGCGACCGACCTGAAGAACCAGTTGTTTACCAGCCCCAAGGTCCTCGGCATCGTGGGCTTCGTCATCGTCATGATGGGTTTCATCCCGGGCTTCCCGACGATTCTGATGCTGCTGCTGGGCCTCGCGATCCTCTTCGCGGCCTTCGTGGCCTACAGGGGTGGCTTGCTGGGGGCAGCGCCCGCATCCCAAGTCGGCGATGCCGCGCCGATGGGAGACGAGTTCGACGATTACCAACCGGAGTCCGACGAGGATCTGAAGAATCCCGAGAACGTCATGAAGATGCTCGGGGTGCCGCCGCTCACGCTCGAGCTTGGCCTGGATCTGGTGCCGCTCGTGGATCCCGGCTTGGGCGGCGAACTGATGGACCGTGTCGTACCCATGCGCGTGGCGATTGCTCTGGACCTTGGCTTCGTCATGCCCGGCATCCAGTTCAAGGACAACCTCAACCTGCGGCCCAATGCCTACCAGATCCTGGTCAAGGGCAATACGGTCGCCAGTGGCGAACTGCTCGTAGGCTACATGCTCGCCATCCAGCTCAACACGACGGACCTGTCTCAGGAGCTGGTCGGCTTCCCGACCAGCGACCCTGCCGGCAATCGCCCTGCCGTATGGGTGGCTGGTGCCGAGGCTCAGCGTGCCGCGCAACTGGGGTACCTGATCCAGGACCCGACCAACGTGCTGACGGCCCACCTCGAGGAGGTGGTCCGCACCCACGCCCACGAGATTCTCAGCCGCGAAGAGGTCAAGATGATGCTCAACCGGCTGCAGGAGCGGGCGCCCATCACGGTCAAGGAGCTGGTGCCCGAGGTGCTCGCACTGGGCGAGGTGCAGCGTGTGCTGCAAGCCCTGCTGCGCGAGCGGGTCAGCATCCGCGATCTGGCGACCATCGCCGAGAAGCTGGCGGACTTCGGCAAGATGACCAAGGATGTCTTCACGTTGACCGAGCTGGTCCGGCAGCAGCTGTCTCGGAATATCTGCGGCTCGGTGGCCGACGAGGAGGGCCGGATCGACGTGATCACGCTGGACCCTGCCGTGGAGGGGGCGATCCAGCAGGCCATCCAGCCGGGGCCTCAGGGGCCGACCTTGGCGCTCAACCCGCAAATTGCCCAACTCATGCTGGCGCGCCTGGCCGGCGTCGTGAACGAGGCACTCGCGCGGGGGCAGAATCCGGCGGTGCTGGTCAGCCCGATTGTGCGGCCCCACGTCAAGAATCTGGTCGATCGCAACTTCCCGAACCTCTCGGTGCTGTCCTACTCGGAAATCAACGCCAAGTTCAAGGTCCAGGCCATCGGAGCCGTATCGATTGCGGTCGGGGCAGCCTGACCCGGTCGGTCTGCGCGAAGGATCCCCTCGTGTCGCGCACCCGTCGGTCTCGACGGCCAGCGGAGTGCCGGCGACGAAGCCAATCGGCCCTCCCCTGCCCCGGGCAGGGGAAGGCCGGCCCGGATCAGCCGGCCTGAGCGTCCAGAATTTGCTGCATCTTCAGGCCGATATGCAGCATCAGGCGGGTTTCTGCCGTGTCGAGGTCGACCTGGGTGATGTCGCGGATGCGTTCCAGGCGATACTTCAGCGTGTTCCTGTGAATGAACAGGCGCTCGCTGGTCTCAGTCAGGTTTCCGTTGCAGTCCAGGAAGGCACCGAGCGTCTTGACCAACTCCTTGTCGGCCTGCTGGTCGTAGGCCATCAGGCGGCTCAGTGCCTCGCACAGGAACGCTCCCGGGCTGCGATCGGCGGCGAACTGGTAGAGCATCCGGTAGACCCCCATGTCGTCGAAGCAATGGACCTGGCCGGCCCCGTGCAAGGTGCGGCCGATCCTGAGGGCCTGTACGGCTTCCTGATGCTGACGCCCAAGGGCAAGCAGGTCCCCCGGTGCCAGGCCGACGCCGACGGAAACGGTGTCGCCCTGGGCGCCCAAGCGATCGCGGATCGTCAGGGCCAGCCGACGCATCTGGTCGATGCCCGGGGGATCGGCCGTGACCGGCACGAGAATGCTGGCACCGTAGGTCTGCGGCACGATGATGCACTGCCTGAAGGACAGGATGGCCGCGAGCGTGGTCTGCAATTTCTGACGCAGGGCCTCGGCCTGCGGCAGGGGCAAGCTTCGATCGAAGGCCACGGCCATCGGCCAGTAGCGTTGTGCCAGCGGCATGCCCAGCCAGTGTGCCCGGCGTTGCACCTCGCCCCGGGAGAAGGCACCCGGTCGCTGCAGCAGGTCGAGGAAGAAGTGCCCGCGGGGGTCGCTCTCCTCGGGCAGTTGGGCGGCCACGATGGCGAGGGCGGCACAAGCGCCCCCGATGCGTGCAAGATGGATCTCATCCCGTCTCTGGGGCGCGCCCAGCACCATCAAGGTCGCGATCCAGCGCTCGCCCTTCATGACGGGCCACAAGGTCCGTGTGCCACCCGGGGCCTGGATCTCGATGGGCTGGCGGCCTTCGCGGAAGGCCGGCCATTCGAGATGGTGCTGGATGGCCGTGATCAGGTCGTCCGGACTGCCATCTTCCTCTTCGTCGACACCGTGGCTCGCCACATCGCCTGCCACGGCCAAGCGGTTGAAGCGCGTGTCCTCCAGAAGCAGCGGCCGACCAAGCTCGGCCGCCAGGTCCTCGAGCATCCGGGCGGGCGTGGCGCCGCCGATGGCTTGGCGAATCCATTCCTGCTGGCGGGCCATGCACTGGGCCAGCAGCCACGGTCGGCCTGATGCTTGCTGGCGTTGCAGTTGCCGTGCCAGGCTGGCCGACTCCCCGTCGTGGCGCAGCAGGGGCAGGCCGTGGTCCCGGGCGCGGGCGACGAGGGCTTCGGGGACTTCACCGCTGCCGCAAGCCAGCAGACCTGCAGCCCGAGCAGCGGCCAGTCCGTCAATCCATGTCGGTGCGACCCCGGCCAGGAAGGCCAGACAGGTCAGGACCAATTCGCCTCCTTGCAGCCATTTCGCCGGCTCTTCTGCTTCCAGCACGAGGACTTGGGCAATTTCGGACGGCGACGGTAGTTGACCGAACAGGATCTCTGCTTGGGCGAGAGGATCCTGCAGGCCTTGGGGAGGTGGGGAACCGGTGGCAGCCGAGTTCGGGGACAGGAAACTGATGTTCATGGACGACCTCCAAGGAGGTTTGTAACATTTATTTACAATGAGATCAAGCACATGGGATGGCATGGGGCGATGGCATGAAATCCTTGTCCTGACTGGCTCTTGCGATAGTGATTGGCGTGGTTTGCGGATTCCCGGGGTTGCGCTCTCCACACATTGGTTGTGCGGTGACTTGACAATGACTGACTAAGGTTGATGATGGTTCCGTGAGGGAGGCAGGACCCCGATGAGATTCGACCGCTGGACGCTCAAGGCCCAGGAGGCCCTGCAGGACGCGCAGCAACTGGCCGAGCAGGGCCAGCACCCGGAATTGCTTGGTCTGCATGTGCTGTCCGCCCTGCTGGAACAGCCTGAGGGCATCGTGCCGGCGTTGTTGCCCCGCATGGAAATCCCCTTGGCCTCCCTTCGTGACGAGGTTCGTGCGGCGTTGACCCGACTGCCCCGGACGCAGGGCACCCAGGGTCCTGGTCTCGGGCCCGAGGCCAAGGGCCTGTTCGACCGCTCCTTCCAGGAGGCCAAGGCCATGAAGGACGAGTTCGTCTCGACCGAACATGTCCTTCTGGCGATGGTGGCTGATGAGGCGCGGGGGGCTGCGACCGAGTTGCTTCGGGCCCGGCGGGTCGCCCGCGATCGCCTGATGCAGGCGCTCGGGCAGGTGCGTGGCAGTCATCGCGTCACGGACCAGAACCCCGAGGCCCGCTTTCAGGCTCTAGAGAAATACGGCCGTGACCTGACGGCCCAGGCCCGTCGCGGCAGGCTCGATCCGGTCATCGGCCGTGACGAGGAGATTCGCCGGGTGATTCAGGTGCTGTCCCGCAGGACCAAGAACAACCCCGTCCTCATCGGCGAACCCGGCGTCGGCAAGACCGCCATCGCCGAGGGATTGGCCCAGCGCATCGCCGACGGCGATGTCCCCGAGGGCCTCAAGGACAAGCTGGTGGTGGCGCTCGACCTGGGCGCGCTCATTGCGGGTACCAAGTACCGTGGCGAGTTCGAGGACCGCCTGAAGGCCGTCCTGAAAGAGGTCTCGGACAGCGAGGGCGGGATTGTCCTCTTCATCGACGAGATGCACACCCTCGTCGGTGCCGGCAAGGCCGAGGGCGCCGTCGATGCCGGCAACCTGCTCAAGCCGGCGCTTGCGCGCGGCGAGTTGCGCTGTGTCGGCGCCACCACGCTCGACGAGTACCGCAAGCACGTCGAGAAGGACGCGGCGCTCGAGCGTCGCTTCCAGCCTGTTCAGGTCGGCGAGCCGAACGTCGGCGACACCATCTCGATCCTGCGCGGCCTGAAGGAGCGCTACGAGACGCATCACCGCGTCAAGATCAGCGATGCCGCCTTGGTCGCGGCGGCGCGCCTGGGCGATCGCTACATTACCGACAGGTTCCTGCCGGACAAGGCCATCGATCTGGTGGATGAGGCAGCCAGTCGGCTGCGCATTGCCATCGACTCGATGCCGCCAGCTCTGGATGAGTTGGAGCGGAGGCTCAGGCAGCTGGAGATCGAGCGACAGGGCCTGGTCAAGGAGATCGAGGCGGAAACCGCAGGGACCTTTGCGCGCGACAGGCTGGCCGCCGTCGATCGCGAGGCGGGTGAGGTTCGTGGGCGTCGCGATGCCCTGCACGCCCAGTGGCAGCGTGAAAAGGAGCTGATCGGTCGCATCGGATCGGTCCGCGCTAAGCTGGAGCAGAGCCGTACGGCCGAGCAGCGTGCGGAACGCGAGGGGCAGCTCGAGCGTGCGGCCGAGATCCGGTATGGCGAGCGACCGGCGCTGCAGCGTGAACTTGAGGCGGCCACGCGGGACCTCGAGGAGGCGCAGAAGGATCAGCGCATGCTCAAGGAGATGGTCACGGACGAGGACATTGCCGAGGTCGTGAGCGCGTGGACGGGCATCCCCGTCAGTCGGATGCTGGAATCCGAAGTGCAGAAACTGCTCGACATGGAGCAGCGGATCTCGGCGCGAGTCATTGGTCAGGATGAGGCCGTCCGTCAGGTGTCCGAGGCGGTCCGTCGCGCGCGCTCGGGCATCGGGGATCCCGATCGGCCGATCGGCAGTTTCCTGTTCCTGGGGCCTACCGGCGTGGGCAAGACCGAGCTTGCCCGGGCGCTCGCGCAGTTCCTCTTCGATGACGAGCAGCATGTTGTCCGCCTCGACATGTCCGAGTACATGGAGCGCCATTCCGTGGCACGCCTGATTGGCGCGCCGCCCGGCTATGTCGGCCATGAAGAGGGCGGTCAGCTCACGGAGGCCGTCCGTCGCGCACCCTATTCGGTGGTGCTCTTCGACGAGGTCGAGAAGGCCCACCCCGAGGTGTACGACATGCTGTTGCAGATCCTTGACGACGGGCGCCTGACGGACAGCCATGGCCGGACCGTCGACTTTCGCAATACCGTCGTCCTGATGACCAGCAACCTGGGCAGCGCCCACCTTCAGGAATCAGGGGGAGCCGTCACCGAGGACGTTAGTGAGCGGGTCCTCGGCGAGGTGCGCCAGCACTTCAGGCCCGAGTTTCTCAACCGTCTCGACGATGTCCTGCTGTTCCGCCCGCTGGGCGTCCTCGAAATCGATCGCATCATCGACTTGCAGTTCGCACGTCTCGCCAGCCGTCTCGTCGACAAGGGCATCACGGTCGTGATGGATGACAAGGCCCGGGGGCGCCTGACCCGAGTCGGCTACGACCCGGTCTACGGAGCGAGGCCCCTCAAGCGGGCGATCCAGAACGAGGTGCTGAACCCCCTCGCCCGCATGCTGCTGGCAGGTGAGGTCCGGGCGGGCCAGAGGGTCCGATTGTCCTTTGCGGACCAGGCCATGACGTTCCGGGTCGAGGCGGGCGCTGCGGCTACGGCCTGAGCAATCAGGCCGTGGGCAGAAGGTCCGCCAAGGCGGCGAGGCCCAGCCTGTAGCTGGTCAGTCCGAGGCCCGTGATGACGCCACGGCACGCGGCAGCCGTCACCAGGACCTGTCGGCCGGGTTCACGCGCGTGGACATTCGACAGGTGGACCTCGATGACAGGCAAGGCAACGGCCGCCACGGCGTCCCGCAAGGACCAGGACCCGTGCGCCAGTCCCCCGGGATTCAGGACGATTCCTGCGTGCCCCTCGGCCTGGGCATCGTGCAGCCAGTCGATGAGTTGCCCCTCGTGGTTGCTCTGGCGGCTCGTCACCTCGAGGCCCAGGTCAAGGCCCCATGTCCGCAGGCGTGCGTCCAGCTCTGCCAGCGTCTGATGGCCATAGATGCCGGGTTCGCGCTGACCCAGCAGGTTCAGGTTCGGGCCGTGCAACACCAGCACAGGGGTCATCGCGGGTCCTCCGTCGGGTGGGCCAGTCGTCGGGTGGCCTCGAGGTGGGCAAGGACTTCGTTGAGGCTGTCGCCTCCGGTTTTCTCGAGCAGGGCGTCCGCCAGGACGAAGGCAACCATGGCTTCGGCCACGACGCCTGCGGCCGGCACGGCGCAGACATCGGCGCGCTCGAAATGCGCCGGCGCCGGTTCGCCGTCGGGCCAGCGCGCGCCCTGCAGGGGGCGCCGCAGGGTCGAGATGGGCTTCATGGCGCCCCGCACGACCAAGGGTTGACCGTTGGTCATGCCGCCTTCCAGACCTCCGGCACGGTTGGTGACGCGGTCGAAGCCCGTGGCGAACTCGTCATGCACGGTGCTGCCGGGCCGCTGGGCCGCGTCGAAGGCATCACCGAACGAGACGCCTTTGACGGCCTGGATGCTCATCACGGCCTGAGCGAGGCGCCCGTCGAGGCGGCGGTCCCACTGGACGTGGCTGCCAAGGCCGACGGGCAGCCCCGTCACGATGACCTCGAAGACGCCCCCGAGGCTGTCCCCGGCTTTGCCCGCCGCATCGATGGCCGCAACCATGGCCGCGGAGGCCTCCGCGTCGGCGCAACGCACCGGCGAGGCTTCTGCCGCGTCCCGCAGGTGCGGGAGGACGTCTGTCCGGCTGTCCAGCCACGCCAGGTCAGCCGTCACCGGGCCGATGGTGCGCACGTGTGAGGTCAGCCGGATGCCCGCGGCCTCGAGCAAGGGCATCAGGATGCCTGCGGCAGCGACGCGCGCAACGGTCTCGCGTGCGCTGGCCCGCTCGAGCACGTCCCGGACATCTTCGAGGCCATATTTCACGACACCGGGGTAGTCGGCGTGGCCGGGACGCAGCCGCGTGATGCGTCCTAAATGTTCAGCTTCCTGACCGGAAGTCCGTGGCGGTTCGTGCGGGTCCATGACCTCGTTCCAGCGGGCGTGGTCGAGGTTGGGGATGGCGATGGCGACGGGCCCACCCGTTGTGCGGCCGTGCCGGATACCGCCCTGAATCTCGGGCCTGTCCTGCTCGATGCGCTGGCGGCCGCTGCGGCCGTGTCCGACCTGGCGTCGCCGCATGTGGGCCTGCAACCGGTCAGGATCGTAGGGAAGTCCGGCGGGAACGCCCTCAAGCAGGGCCAATTGCCAGGGTCCGTGGGACTCACCGGCCGTCAGCAATCGCAGGGGCATGGCTTCATGCTACACGTTGCCGGGAGGCTTCCCGGAGAAGGCCGGATAGGTTGCCACATGGCCGGGGTATGGACCCTCCGGGTATCGACCACGATGACCGGAAACACACCTTTACGATGCCAGCCCTCCACTTCCTGAGTGACATGGACCGGGTCGATGTCGTCCGGGCATTCGTCGAGGACACGGCCTCGGGGCTCGTCCTGACAAAGGACGAGCGCTACCACCTCGAGCTGGCCGTGCTGGAAGCCGTCATGAACGTCATGATTCACGCCTATCGCTCCGAGGCCGGCCATCCGATCCGAGTCGTGATCGAGGTCGATGGCGAGGGCTATCTCCAGGTCGAGGTGCGGGACAAGGGCGTGTTCTTCAACATTCTCGACCTGCCCGCGCCCGACCTCCAGCGGCATATCGAGATTCAGAAGCGGGGTGGCCTCGGGGTGCACCTGATGCGTAACCTGATGGACGAGGTGGCCGTGTTGCAGGATGGCGACGAGAACGTCCTGCGGATGCGCAAGCGGCTCGCCATCGCCTGAATGGCGCCGAAACCCGGCCGCATGCCGGGTACGATGATGGCGGGGAGTCTCGGGACATGCGTGCGACTGTGGTGGTGCCCCTGCTGGTGGCCTTGGCCGGTGGCCGTTGTCAGGATGCTCCGCCGCCGGATAGCCGCGAGGCCCAGGTGGCGCGGGGCCAGGCCGCGTATGCACGGACCTGCGCGATCTGCCATGGCCGCGCAGGCGAAGGTTACGCAGCCGACAATGCCCCGGCACTCGCCAACGAGGATTTCCTCGTCACCGCGTCCGACCAGTATCTCTACGAGACCATCGCCCGCGGACGGCCGGGCACGGTGATGTCCGGTTGGGCCAAGGAACACGGGGGGCCCTATGACGAGGGGCAGGTGCAGGACCTCGTGGCCTGGTTGCGTTCGTGGCAGAAGGGAACGATGCGGCCGCTCGATCAGGCCCGATTGCAGCCCGGCAGCCACGACGGCAAGGCCCTGTATGTCCGCCACTGCGCCTCCTGCCACGGTGCAGGCGGCATCGAGGGCCCGTACAACCGACTGGCCCATCCGCAGTTGCTGGATATCGCGTCGGATGGCTTCCTGCGCGCCAGCATCGTGGAAGGCCGGTCGGGCACGCCCATGAAGGGTTTCCGTGGCTTGTTGCAGCCCGCCGAGGTCGACGCCATCATCGCGTACCTGCGCCAGAACCCGGCTCGGGTTCCGGCCGTAGGACGGCCGGCGGCGACGGCCAGCGCCACCGTGGCCCTGCCGGTCGGTGGGGAGCCCGCGTTCCCCGGGGATGCCCGGTTCATCGGCGTGGACCTGGCAGCCCGCGAGATGCGCCGCGGGGCGCGGATCCTGTTCGTCGACGCCCGGCCGCCCTCCGATTTCCAGGCAGGCCACATCCGCGGGGCCGTCAACCTGCCCTTCTACGAGGCTCCCGAGCGCGCAGGCGAGATTCCGAAGGGCACCTGGGTGCTCACGTACTGCGGCTGTCCGCATGCCGAGTCCGGCGAGGTGGCGGGCGTCCTGCGCGGTCGCGGGCACGACCGGGTCGCCGTCCTGGATGAGGGATGGGGACCCTGGAAGACGCGGGGCTACCCTGTCGAAGAGCCGCCGGCGTCAGCATCGTCGGGAATCGGGCCCTGATGGATCCTGTCCGTCGCCTGTTGTTGCTGGCCGTGTCACTCGCAGCCTGCACGGTCACGCCGCCCGTACAGGCGCCTGCCGACGTCGGGCCGGCCGCGGGGCACGACGCAAGCCATCCCGTTCCGACGCCTGTGGCGAACACCCCGGTCACGTCCGTTCCCGCAGCAAGACTGGCCCCCGGTGATACGGGGCCGCGGGATGCCCATCACTTGTGGGTCATGGGTACCGGGACGTCGGCGAGCACCTACTGCTGGATACCTGAATTCCACGCGTGGCAGGTCCTCGATCCCGTGAAGGCGGGCCTGCCCAACCTGCCCGTTGGCGCTTGGGTGGGCAGCAGGCCTGGCGGGGAGGCCGAGCAGGCCTGGGCGGAGGAGGTCTTCGGCGGCGTGTACGTGGCCAAGTACGAGGCCAGCCATGAGGATGCCGTGCCGGGCGATCCCCGTACCGGTGCCGGCGCGGTCGCGGGCACGTCGGGGCGGGTCAAGTCTGCGGCCCTTTGCCCCGTCTGGTCGAATGTCCATTGGGATGACGCCTTGGCCTTGGCCCGCAGCGTGGGGCCGGAGGCCGATCTCATGGGTGATGAGGACTGGACGGCCCTCGCCGTCTGGTCGGCCATTCATGGCGTTCAGGTGCTTGGCAACAACAGCGGCGGGACCTTCCGCGATGTGACGGATACGACGGTGCGCTTCCTGGCCCCGCCTGCCTTCCCCACATCCGGCGTCGCCTTGACGGGGTCCGGCCACGGCGACGCCTGGCCGTACGGTGTCGATCGCACGACGCACACGGGCCTGGTCGCCGGGGTTGCCGACCTTAACGGCAATCTCGAGGAATGGACGGCCGATGTTGCCGTGGGGGGTGGTCCCGGCGTGCCGGGTACCTGGCTGTTGCGGGGCGTCGCGTCGGGTGTCCGCGTGCCCGTCGTACAGGGGGCGGCCAGCGCCATCAACAGCCTTGCGACCTCGCCGGAGTTGCGTCGCTTTGGCCTGCCGGCGACCCTCGGGGACTCCGCCTTGCCGGCCTTTGACTTCGACCACGCCATCCATGACGGCAGTACGGGCGTCCGGGCCATGCGCGGGGGAGGGTTCTACGATGTCGCGCGTGCAGGCGTGTGGCACATGCACCTGACCCGGCGTCACGACTTCGCCAACCAATACTTCGGCTTCCGCGTCGTCCTGCGCTATCGGTGACGCCGCGCCGGGATGTTTGTTAACATGCGGTCATGGGACAGTTTCGTGTTCGTTTTCATGCCTTGCCCGCTGCGGCCCTTGTCGTCGCGTCCTGCGGGACCCTCGAGGTGCCGTCCCGCCCCGTTGCCGGGGGCACGCAGCAAGTAGCCTCCGCTGGCGAGACGCGCCTGCTCGTCCGCTGGCAGGCCGAATCCGCAGCCCTGGGCATGGCGGGTCTCATCGGCGCGAAGGGATGGCAACGCGCTGCCCGCCAATCACAGGACCTCCTCGTGGAAGGTTGGGTGGCGTACGAGGGACCGGCCGGCACGGCCTCGGACCTGCGCCGGGCACTTTCGGGCCGAAAGGCCGTGTTGGCCGTCAGCGGGGTGGGCCGGGTCGGCACGGGGCCCGAACGACCCGAGCCGGTGCCCGGTATCGCCGCTGATCCGGGCGTTCGCCAACAGTATCACCATGCCTTGCTGCGCACGGCCTCGGCCCACGCCATCACGCGAGGGCGCCCGGACATCGTGGTGGCCGTCGTCGATACCGGAGCCGACATCCTTCATCCCGACTTCGCGGGGCGTGGTGGCGCCAGTCGGGTCGTCGCCGGCCGTAACCACCTCGATGGTGGCAGCGATCTTACGGATGGCACGGGGCACGGGACGCATTGCCTCGGGGTCGTGGGGGCGACGGCGGGCAACAACATCGGGGTCGAGGGCATGGCGCCCGAGACGGGCCTTCGTGCGGAACGGGTGCTCGATGCGCGCGGGCAGGGGACGTGGGAGTCGGTCGCCAGCGGCATCCTGGCCGCTTCCCGCGCCGGAGCCCGGGTCATCAGCCTGAGCTTGGGCGACACCTACAGCGCACCTGTCCTCGAGCAGGCGGTGACGGCTGCGCAGTCCCGCGGCGCCCTGGTGGTCGCCGCGATGGGCAACTTCGGCGATGCGCGGCGCGTTTATCCGGCGTCGCTGCCCGGTGTTCTGGCTGTCGGGGCGACCAACCAGCAGGACCAGCGCACGGGCTTTTCCTGCCAAGGGCCTTGGATTGGCATCGTGGCGCCCGGCATGCAGATTTACTCCACGCTGCCACATACGGGTCGCTATGCCTACGGCTACATGTCGGGAACGTCGATGGCCGCGCCGATGGTTTCGGGTCTTGCGGCCCTCGTGATGGCCCGGCATCCCGCGTGGACCGTCGAGCAGGTCGCACGGCGCATTCGCGAGTCCGCACGCGACCTCGCGGAGCCGGGCTTCGACGTGCAGACCGGGAGCGGTCGGATCGACCCCGTGGCGGCCCTGGCCGATTAGGCGCCTGACCGCCCGCCGGGCGGCGGGACATGGGTGGGGGTACCTGCGTCGAGGAAGTCCAGCACGGTCTTCGTGACGCGCAGCCGTGACCGGGCCTCGGGGTGTTGTCGCGGGCTAATCATGGCGTGAGGAACGCCATCCGTGGCGACGAAATGCTGCCATCCGCTTCCCGTTGCCCGGCGTCGGGCCCAGAACCGTCCCGCAGCGCCGGGATCCGCAAGGTCATCGCGGCTGGTGGTGAGCAATTGCAACGGGATCGCCAACTGGTGTGCTCTCGGCATGATGTCGGCGACGAACCGCAAGATGCCGACCAGGTTACCGGCGGCGAAGCGCCAGTGACCGGGGCGCACCCAGCCATCGTCGTGGCGGGGCGGCGCGTCGCCCCAGGCGAAAGGCCGGTTGTCCAACCAGCGGCCGATGCGTCCGCCCGAGGGACCGTCCGTGGCCTGGACGAGCCGGTAGGCAAGGCGGGCCTTGGGCGCGGCAGGCACGAGCAGGGGGGCCATGGCGCAGACCCGCGCGATGCCTTCATGCCGGATGGCAAGGTCGAGGGCGACGGCTCCCCCGGCCGACAGGCCGCACAGGACGAGGGGCGGCTCCAGATCGCGTGCCACGGCGAGCGCTTGTTCGGCCGCCTCGCGGTAGCGCAAGGCTTCGTGGGCGCGGGGCAGGAAGCGGGGATCCTCTTCGCCAGTCGCCGTCGCATGGCCGTGCCCGGCGAGCCTAGGCAACAGGACGTTCCAGCCCAGCGCAAGCAAGTCCTCGGCAAGGTTCTCGAACTGCCAGGGGCCTGCGGAGAAACCGTGGAAGGCAAGGACGGTGCCCTTGGCCTGCGTGCCATCGGGACGGAGCAGCCGCCCCCGGCAGGCAGGCTGCAATCGTTGGCCGTCGTCTCCCGGGAAGCCCGCATCCATGGTTCGAGGGTACAACACCGTCATGCGTAGTGGGCTCCCTTTCCTTGTCCTTGCTCTGGCTGGCTGTGCTGCTGCCGGGACTGCCGGTCGCTCGGGTGCCTCGATGGTGCTGTCCAGGGGAAACCCGGGTGCCGTGCAGGACGTCGCCACTCCGTCGCCCGTGCTGGCGGGGGGGGCCACGCCCGTTTCCGGCCCTGACACGGCCATGCTGGTGGCCAACTCGGCGGGCAGTCTGATCGCCAATCAAGTCGCGGGCTTGTCGGGCGATGTCCGGGCTTTCGGATCGCTGATTGCCAACGCGGCCGGCAGTCGTCGCGTCCTGGCCGTCGGGGACGAGGTGCCGTTGCAGCGCGCCCTCATCTACCTGGCGGACACGCGTGAGCGGTTGTGGCTCAATCCGCAGGACGGCAGCATTCTCGGGACGACCTCCGATGACCAGGGTCGATTCGCCTTCGCGAAGGCGCCGCTTTCAGAGGCCCTGCTGGTGCATGCCGTGATGTCGGGCAATCGTCGCCTGGTCGGTCACCTGGATACGCGCGGCGGCGGTGCGACGGTCTCGATTGACGTGGCCTCGACGATGGTGACGGAGATGCTGCGTGCACGCGCCCTAGCCATAGGGGCATCGGCGAGTATCGCCACTCTGGATCCCGGCCTGGCTGCCACGCCCGGGCTGCAGCGTCTCACCCGGGAGGGCCTTCTCGAGGGCAATATTTCGCTGCCGTCCCTCGCCATCGGCCAACTGCCCGGGATGGTGCGGCGCTATCTCATTGACTTTGCCACCCGGACGCCGGCGTTGAAGCAGGCATGGGAAGACCTGCTGGGCGAGGACCTGCGTGTCGTGCATACGGTAGGCGGGGTGACCCCGGGTTTCGGCGGTGATGGCGGGCCGTTGGCCAAGGCGTTGCTCAACTCTCCGCAGGACCTGTTGCGCAAGCCGGATGGCACCATCCTGCTGGCCGACATGGGCAATGATCGTATCCGGGCCATCACGCCCGCAGGCGTGATCACGACCGTGGCCGGGGGCGGTAGGGCCACGAACCTGGCGGTTGGCTTCGCGCTCGGTGGGCTGGCCAACGAGATTGGCGACGGGGGGCCGGCGGTCGGTGCCCTGCTCGACGACCCGCGCAGCATGGCGTGGGATGAGGCGAACAAGCGTCTTTTCATCGTCGAGTCGGCAGGTCGGCGCGTCCGGATGGTCGGTCCCGACGGCCGGATATCGACGGTGATGGGCCCCGACCGGCAACATCGGCGCCGGCCAGGGCTGTTGTCCGCGGAAGAGCCGCCCACCTTGGGCCTGCCTTCGTTCTGCCACATGGAGTCGAGCAGCAGCTTGCTGGTCTCGGATATCATCGGCGGTGGCATCTGGCGCCTGACGGTGCCTGCCGATCAGCCGACGACGACCTGGCGGGCGGACCGCTTCCTCGGGACCTTCGACAGGCCGAGGACCTTGCCTGAGGACGGGAACCAGGCCTCAGAGTCCCCCATCGTTGGTCCCACGCAGGTCTGTCAGGACGAAGCCGGAAACTTCTATGCCGCCTCGACGTTGCTGCATGTCATTCTCAGGGTGGACCCTGCCGGACACATCTACAGGTTTGCCGGACAGTACGGCGTGGATGGTGCCACCGGTGATGACGGGCCTGCGCGGTCCGCGGCCCTGGGCTATCCGACTTCCGTGGCCTGGGATGCTGCAGGAAAGCGCATCCTTGTGGGCAGTAGCCAGACGCCTCGGATTCGCGCGATTGCCGCTGACGGCAGCAACGTCACGACGCTTGCCGGTCTGGGCACCGAAACCGAGGATGGCCTTGCCCGATCCAGTCGACTGGGCGATGTCTTCGGTATTCTGCCCGAGGCCGACGGCGGGCTGCTCTTCACGGACGGTGCCGGTGGGCGCCTGCGTCGACTGGCCCCGCCACGGCTCCTGCCGTTGCCCTGATGGGTCGATCCCTCGTGGGTAGGCTTTGCAGGGTATGGTAACCGCGGAGGGTTCTCGCGTGCGCAAGGCCGATGCTGTCCGGGACAAGTCGCCCCTTCGGCCTGTCCGGAATGGGTCGGAAGCCACGCAGGTTGCGGTACCCCTGAACCCGGCAGCTGCCCAGAACGATAAGCGTCGCAACAATCTGGAGGCCGGGGAGGTCGGAAAGAGGGTTCGGTCCGAAACGCGCGACGAGATCGCCCGGGTCGTCCGTCGTCAGGATGGTGCTGCAAACGGTGCCCACGGCGATGTGAGCGAGACCTATGCGGATCTCGTGGCGGACTCCATCCGGCAGCCGCCCTCGGCGACGGATCGGACCATCCTCAGGAACATTGCCGACGTTACCAAGGTGGTGCCGCCCACCTCGGAGGCAGGCAAGAAGCTGGACGACGCACGGGCCAACAATGCTGCGGCCGAGACACGGGCGCTCGAGGCGCTCTCGCCCGCGGATCGGGCGGCGTATCAGCGCCTGGCCCGGGGTGTCGCCGGTGATGCGGCGGCTCGGCTCGCCCTGCAGGTCCTGCTCCTCTGCGACCGTCTGCCCGGGCAGCCGGCAGAACGTGGCGGGCCGGATGCGCTCGAAGGCCTCGATCGCCTTCTGGGTGCGGCCCCCTTGGCCGAGGGGATCGACCGCAAGGCGCTCGTCGGCCAACTGGTGCGCGAGATGGCTGCGCCTGCGGCGATCAGCCAGAAGGGCAAGGGAACCTGCACCGTTACGTCCCTGCAGATCTTCATGGCCGACCGGAGACCGGCCGAGTATGTCCGGATCGTGACGAGGCTGGCGTCGCCCGACGGCAAGGCCGTCCTGAGCGATGGATCCACCGTGCTCCGTGAGCCCGGGACGGCCGGGGACGATGGCTCCAAGCGGTCGATTCCGTCCCGGTTGTGGCAACCCGCCATGATGGAGCGTGCCAATGACCGTGACTACGACAATGCCGCGGACAACTTCGACGGGGATGATGATCGCCGGGGTCTCAACGTGGGTGACATCGGCAATGTCTTCCGGGCCGTCACGGGTGATCGGGTGCTTTCACGGTCCGTGAAGGGTTTCGCGTGGAAAAGCAAGGAGCGACTTTGGGAAAAGCTGATAGGGGACTCCCTGACCCGGGGCGATGCCGTCCTCGTGGGTCTGCAATGGACGTCCGTCGACGCCAAGTCCGGCAAGGAGCGCACGAGCGGCCACAAGGTCTTGGTGACGGGATTTGATGACGACGTCGTCCACTTCACGAACCCCTGGGGCCAGGAGGAAGTGATGAGCCGGCGCGACTTCACGCAGCGGCTCAAGGACATCAATGTGCTGATCCCCGGGGACTCCGACTGATCCGGGAAGCGGAGCCGCCCTCGCCCATCCGAGGGCGTACCATGGGGCTGTCCGCGAGGAGGATGTCGTGTCGGATCTTGCCATTGCCCAGGCAGCCCGCCTGCTGCCCGTGACCGAGGTAGGGGCGTTGCTTGGCCTCGGGTCCGACGACCTCGAGCCCTATGGGCGCCACAAGGCCAAGATTGCCGCACATGTGGCGAGTCGTCTCGCCGATGCTCCAGAAGGTGACTTGGTGCTGGTTTCGGCGATCTCGCCCACGCCCGCGGGCGAAGGCAAGACGACGATGACCATCGGTCTTGGCGATGCCCTCAGGCGCATCGGCAAGCGCGCCGTGATTGCACTGCGCGAACCGTCGCTCGGACCGGCCTTCGGAGTCAAGGGTGGAGCGACGGGAGGTGGGCAGGCGCAGGTCGTCCCCATGGAGGATCTCAATCTGCATATGACGGGTGATTTCCACGCGGTGACGGCTGCCAACAACCTGCTGGCGGCCATGATTGACAACCACCTGCAGCAAGGCAATGCGCTCGGCCTCGACCCCCGGCGCCTGACTTTCCGCCGGGTGATGGACGTGAACGATCGTGCCCTGCGGCATGTCCTGGTGGGCCTCGGTGGCCCGGCCGACGGTGTGCCGCGTGAGGATGGCTTCATGATCACTCCGGCCTCCGAAGTCATGGCGATTCTCTGTATGGCAGCGGACCTTGCGGACCTCAAGGCCCGTTGCGCCCGCATCATCGTCGGGCAGGACCGTGAGGGCGGGTCGGTCACGGCGGGCGATCTCGGGGCTGCCGGGGCGATGGCGGCGCTGATGCGCGATGCGATCAAGCCCAATCTCGTCCAGACCCTGGCCCACACGCCCGCGTTGGTCCACGGAGGACCATTCGCGAATATCGCGCACGGCTGCAATAGCCTGCAGGCGACGCGCCTCGCGCTGAAACTGGGCGAGATCGTGGTCACGGAGGCTGGCTTCGGTGCCGACCTCGGTGCCGAGAAGTTCATCGACATCAAGTGCCGGCTGGGTGGCCTCCGTCCGTCCGCGGTGGTTCTGGTGGCCACGATCCGTTCGATCAAGATGCACGGTGGCGTGGCGCGTACCGAACTGGGCCGTCCGGATGTCGACGCGCTGCGGCGTGGGGCGGCGAACCTGCGTAGGCATGTCCGTAATGTCACCGAGGTCTACGGCCTGCCCTGCGTGGTCGCGCTCAATCCTTTCCCGGGCGATACGCCCGAGGAGTTCGCGGTGCTGGAGGAGGTCGTGGCGGATCTGGGCGTCCGCCTTCTACGTGCCTCGGTCCATGCCGAGGGCGCGGCGGGGGGCGAGAGCCTGGCCCGTGCCGTTCTGGACCTGGTGGCCGAGCGGCGCCGTCATGCCTTCGTGTATGACGACGAGGATGACCTCGAGACGCGCGTCAGCAAGGTCGCGACCCGTGTCTATGGCGCCGAGGGCGTCACGTGGTCACCCAAGGCACGCAAGGGTCTGGCGATCCTTGCCGCGGGCCCCCTCGGTCGTGCACCCGTCTGCGTCGCCAAGACGCCTTATTCGTTCTCCGACGACCCCTCGAGGCTTGGGGCGCCCGAGGGCTGGACCTTGCGGGTCGAGGACGTTCGCCCCGTTGCCGGGGCCGGTTTCGTGCTGGTCCTTGCGGGCGACATCATGACCATGCCCGGTCTGCCGGTCGCGCCTGCGGCCCTGAACATCGACGTCGATCCAGATGGCCGCATCCACGGGCTCTTCTGAGGCCAAGGCCGGTCCGAGGATCCTCTGGATAAGCAACGGCCACGGGGAGGACCGCATCGCGCGTGTCCTGATGGACCAGGAGCCCTGGAGGACCTGGGACCATCGCGGCTTTCCCCTCGTGGGCGAGGGGCACGCGTACCGTGAGGCAGGCGTGCCGATCGTGGCACCGCTGCGGGCCATGCCGTCCGGGGGGTTCATTCTGGGGCAACGCGGTGCGCTTGCCGCCGACGTCCGCCACGGTCTGCTGGGACTTCTCTTGCGGCAGTTGGCATCGGTTCGTCCCCAGGCGGCCTCAGCAGATCTGATCGTGGCAGTCGGGGACCTGCTGCCCTTGGCTTTTGCGGTCTATGCCGGTCGTCCGTGCGTCTTCGTGGGTTGTGCCAAGTCCGATCATTACCGGCAGCCCGGTCAGGAAGACTACTTGCCCGTGGAGCGGTGGTTCATGCGGCGCAATGCTTGCCTGGCGGTGTATCCCCGGGATGGATTGACTGCAGCGGGGCTCGTGCGCCGGGGCATCCGGGCGCACGACATGGGCAATCCGATGATGGACGACATGGTGGAAAGCGGCATCGGGTGGCCACATGACCATCCGGGACCCGTTCTCGGCATCCTGCCGGGCAGCCGCCGGGACGCGCCTGCCAACCTGGTCCCGCTGTTACAGGCAGCCCTTGCTTTCCTGCAGGCGCGATCCGATGCCGCGTTGTGGTCCGTGGCCGTGGCCGTGGCACCGCAGGTTCCTCTGGCAGACTTGTTGGCCGTTGCCCGCGATGCTGGCTGGTCCCCGGGACCGGAAGGTGTCTGCCGGGCTCCGGGTGGACAGCGCCTCGATTGGCTGATTGGGCGCTTCGGGGACTGGGTGGGGCGCGTTCGCTTGGTCTTCGGGATGGCGGGCACGGCCATAGAGCAGTGCGTGGGGCGGGGAGTGCCGGTCGTGACGTTTCCCGGCACGGGGCCGCAATTCAATCGGGCCTTTGCCGAGGCTCAGGCCCGTCTGCTGGGTGACGCCGTGCAACTTGCACGTCATCCCGATGAGGCGGCAGCCTTGGCGGTCCGGATTCTGGCGGACGAGGCCTTGCTGGCGCGGATGCGTGCGGTCGGGGCCGAGCGGATGGGGCCACAAGGCGCGGCTGGCCGGATCGCGGCCCACGCGGCTCAACTGGTGACAGGAGTGGGGCGCGAAACCTCGATCTGAAGCGCCCCACAGGCGAAGACCAGATCCCGGTTCCATATCCGGGCGCCCCAGCCGGCCTTGCGCGGCAGTGCCTTGCCCATCGTTTCGAGGTCGACGTGGGCCAGCTGGAATATCAGCCTGGGCGCGTCGAGCGGGATGTCCACGGTCCAGATGCGTGCTTCCTGCCTGTGGTCACGGTCGAGGACATCGGCAATCCTGAGGATGGATGCCCATGGCCGGATGGCTTCCCTGACCGGCTTCGGGGTCTTCTTCATCTGTACCTCCCGGACCTTGCGGTGGTTGGCAGCCAAAAGGCCGACCCACTCGCGGGCCTCGGGGGACCAGCCTTCCAGCAGGGCATCGCGCCGGATCAGGTAACGGCTGTGGCGATGGTGATCACGCTCGCCGATCAGGTGCCCGACATCATGGAGGAGGGCTGCTGCCACGAGCAGATCGCGCTCCGGGCGACTGCCCCCGTGCACGGGGACCAACGCGTCGAAAAGCTGCCCTGCAAGGTCTGCGACCTTGCGGGCGTGGCTGGTATCTGCGCTGTACTTGAGCAGCACCTCGAGGCAGGTGGCCTCGTGGTCCCCGGGTATGGGCGGCGCTTGTCGGATGAACGGCATAGGGTCCTCGTCGGCCAGGCGGGCTTGAGGACATCATGCCCGGCCAAGTCCGGAAAAGGCGATGCCCCTCGGTCCGGGGACCGGGGGGCACGAGCGCGCCTGACAGGATTCGAACCTGTGACCTCTTGCTCCGGAGGCAAGCGCTCTATCCACTGAGCTACAGGCGCATGGGGCGGATGATGGGAATCGAACCCACGAATGGAGGAACCACAATCCTCTGCCTTAACCACTTGGCTACACCCGCCATGGATGTGTCGCCCACGACCGCCTCGATGGCGCGCCCGGCTGGATTCGAACCAGCGGCCAGCCGCTTAGAAGGCGGCTGCTCTATCCCCTGAGCTACGGGCGCTCGTAGCACGACGAGGACAGTATAGCACGCAGGGGTGAAGCGCGGGAGTCATGCCGTCAAGGACCTGTAAGCAGCCTGCTTGACGCTCTCCGGGGTCCTGCTGCATCATGAACCTCGGCGGTTGTCCCTTGTTCTTTTTCTGATTACTGGTCTGTCGACCTGATTTCGGGACGCCCCAACCCCTTGCGACGCCCCCGGAAGCTTGGCTTCCCGGGGGTGACGCAGCCTTTCACGCCGAACGCGTCGAGACGCCGATGCGCCCCTCCCGGTGCAGGATATCGGCGATCTGGACGGCGTTCAGGGCCGCACCCTTTCTCAGGTTGTCGCCCGATACCCAGAGGTCCAGCCCGTAAGGGTGTGACCGATCGGCGCGGATGCGACCCACGAGAACGTCATCCGACCCTGCTGCGTCACGGGGCGTCGGGCCATCCGGCTCTGCGACGACGTGCACGCCCGGGGCTTCGCGCAGGACTGCGGCCACGTCCCCGGGTGCCACGGCCCGATCGAAGGTCAGGTTGACGGAGGCGCTGTGGCCGACGATCACCGGCACCCGCACGCAGGTGCACGTGACGGCCAGCTCTGGCTGGGCCAGGATCTTCCGGGCCTCCTCCTCCATCTTGGCCTCCTCGCTCGTACGGCCATCCGGCAAAAGGCGCCCGATCCGCGGCAGGACATTGCCCGCAAGCGGTGCGTGGAATACCCGGTGTTCGGGTGTGCGTCCCTCGAGGTGGGCGGCCATCTGGGAGTCAAGCTCCTTGACGGCTTCCTTGCCTGCACCCGAAGCTGACTGATAAGTGCTGACGACCAGCCTTGCGAGGCCGCCAAGGGCGCGCAAGGGGGCAACGGCCATCAGGACGATGGCCGTGCTGCAGTTGGGGTTCGCGATGATGCCGTGGTGGTCGCGCACGGCGTGACCGTTGATCTCGGGAATGACCAGCGGCACGTCGGCGTGCATCCGGAAATGGGCGGTGTTGTCGACGACGATGGCGCTGGCGGCGGCGGCGCGCGGTGCCTCACGGGCACTGATTTCCTCGCCCGCGCTGGCCAGGACCAGGTCGACGTCCCGGTAATCGAAGCCATCCGTGCCGAGAACGGCATGGGGACGTCCTCTGAAGTGCACCGTCCGCCCTGTTTCCCCGCTGCCGGAAGCCAGCGGGACCAGGGTGGCGACAGGAAAAGCCTGTGCCTCCAAGACGCGCAGCATCTCCTGGCCGACCATGCCCGTCGCACCCAGGACGGCAACCTTGTAGCTCACTTGGTTCCTTCTCCCAGAACGTGTTCCAGGCCGATGGCCAGGCCCCGGACCCGATCGAGGCCCCTGATGGCCAGCAGCAATCCGGGCAGGAAGCATTCCCTGCCCATGGCATCGTGCCGGATCGTGAGGACCTCGCCGTGTCCCCCGAAGACCACCTCCTGGTGGGCCAGCAGGCCGGGGAGGCGGAGGGCATGGACCGGGACGCCCGACACGTCGAGGCCCATCGCTTGCTGATCGCCGAGGGACTTTCCGGCGCGGCCACGGCTAGCCGCGATGCGTTCGGCCGTTCGCCGGGCCGTGCCCGACGGGGCGTCACGCTTGGCGGGATGATGGCCTTCGATAATGGCGACATCCGGCAGCCAGCGGGCGGCCTCTTCGGCAAATCGCATCATCAGGACGGCCCCCAGCGAAAAGTTGGGCACGACGAGCACGGTGCCCGGATGCGTCTCGAGACGGGCTCGCCACGCGTCGAGCGCCGAAGAGGCCATGCCGGTGGCCCCGACGATGATCCTGAGGCCCGCCTCGAGGGCAAGGGGGACATGGGCGGTTGCGGCCTCACCCGTCGTCAGGTCGAGCCAGATGTCTCCGGGACGGCTTTCTGCGAGCAGGGTGGTGGCATCCGCGGACCAACGCGTGGTCCAGGGCAGGTCTGCCGGCGCGGCTTGGCGGCTGAGTGCGCCGACGACATCCACGTCAGGTGCCTCTGCCAGGCCAGGCCACATCGCTTTCCCCATCCGGCCCGATGCGCCCGCCAGATTGATCCGGTAGGTCGTCGTGTTCAAGGGGCCTCCTTGCCCGTCGACCCCCAGCCTTCCGACCTTCTCGTCGAATCCAGAACTGCCGTTTCGGTGAATGCAGGCGTCCATGAGGGCTCGATGGCAAGCTGGGCGATGCGGTCCCCGACGGCAAAGCGGAAAGCTTCGTCACCGTGGTTGAACAGCAGGACGCCAATCTCGCCCCTGTAGCCCGAGTCGATTAGTCCTGCTCCGACATCGATGCCAAACTTCAGGGCAAGGCCCGAGCGTGGCATGATGCGGCCGCGGGTGCCAAGCGGCAGGGCGAGGGCGAGGCCCGTTGGCACCACGGCGCGGCCTCCGGGCGGGATCTCCCCGGCCTCTGCCGCGCAGAGGTCGGCTGCCGCATCGCCGTCCTGCATGACGGCCGGGATCCGGGCGTGGTCCGAAAGGCGTCGCAGGGGCACTTGTACCGTGCGGACCCCGGGTTCGATCACAGGGCCTTGATGCGCCGGAGGGGGCCGACGATGGTGAACGAGAACTGGTCCGGTGCCATGCGGGCTGCCAGGTCCGAGACCTGTTCCACCGTGATGGCCTCCATGCGCTCGAGAATCTCCTCAATCGGGATGAAGCGACCATGGAACAGTTCGTTGCGTGCCATGCGGTTGGCCCGGGTCCGAGGCTGCTCAAGCGCGAGCAGCAGGTTGCCGCGGGTCTGGCGCTTGGCCCTGTCGAGTTCTTCGTGGGTGATGGGCCGCTGCAATTCCTCGAAGGTCACGGCCAGCAGATCGTCGACCTTGCGGGCGTTCGTGCCTGCGTAGATGCCGAACATGCCCCCCAGGCGATGGTGGGCGCCGTAAGACGAGATGGAGTAGCACAGGCCGCGCTTTTCGCGGACCTGTTGGAAAAGCCGCGCGCTCATGCCCCCGCTCAGGATGGCGTCGAGCATGTGGTGGATGTAGAGGTCGGGGTGGTCGACGGAGACACCGTCCGTCCCCAGCAGAACCTGGACCTGCTCGGTATCGCGGTACTTGACGACCCGGCGGGTGCTGGCGGTGGGTGTCGTCAGCGTATGAGGGGCGCTCTTGCGCGGCAGATCGGCCAGCAGGCGCTCGAGCTGTGCCACGACCTTGTCGCCGTCGATGCGACCGGCGATGGAGACGACCAGGCGATCGGCTGCGTAGAAGCGATCCTTGTAGGCCAGCAGGGCCTCGCGACTCAGGCGACGTACCGAATTCCGGGTGCCGGCGATCGGCCGCCCCATGGGATGGTCCGGCCAGAAGACGGTCTGGAACAACTCCGACGCGTATTCGTCCGGGTTGTCCTCATACATCTTGATTTCTTCCAGGATGACCTTGCGCTCGCGCTTGACCTCGTCCGGATCGAAGAGCGAATGCAACAACATGTCCGAGAGGACATCGAGGGCAAGTTCCACCTGGTCCTCGAGGACCCGGGCGTAGTAGCAGGTCTGTTCCTTGTTGGTGAAGGCGTTCAGGCTGCCACCCGTGTCTTCGAGGGCACGGGCAATCGCGAGGGCGGACCGGCTGGGCGTGCCCTTGAAGAGCATATGCTCGATGAAGTGGCTCGCCCCCTCGATCTCGGGGGTCTCGTTGCGGCTGCCGGTATCGACCCAGAAGCCGATGGAGGCCGAGTGGACATGCGGGAGCTCCTCGAGGAGCACCCGCACGCCGTTCGACAGCGTGACCTTGCGAGATTGGGGGGGCGCGACCACGTTGGTCATGATGCTACTTGCCGCTGACGGCAAGCTCTTCGGCCAGCACGGCCTTGCGGCTCAGGTTGATGCGGCCCTGGGAGTCGATCTCGGTGCACTTGACCGAGATGATGTCACCGATGTTGACCACGTCCTCGACCTTGGCGACCCGCTCGGGTGCCAGCTGGCTGATGTGGACCAGGCCTTCCTTGCCGGGCAGGATCTCGACAAACGCACCGAAGTTCAGGATGCGCGTCACCTTGCCGGTGTAGAGGCGACCCACCTCGGCCTCGGCCGCGATGCCCTGGACCCAGCGCATCGCCGCGTCGGCAGCCTGCGCATCCGAGGTCGTGAGGTATACGGTGCCGTCGTCCTCGACATCGATCTTGACGCCGGTCTCTTCGGTGATGCGCTTGATCATCTTGCCGCCGGGGCCAATCAGCGCACCGATCTTCTCGGGGTTGATCTTGAGCGTGATGATCCGGGGGGCGTAGGGCGAAAGCTCCGTCCGGGGCTTCGCGATGGCGCCTTCCATGATGTCGAGGATGCTCAGGCGGGCCACACGGGCCTGCTCGAGCGCCTGCTGCATGATCTCGAGGCTGATGCCCGCGATCTTGATGTCCATCTGGAGGGCGGTCACGCCTTCACGCGTCCCGGTGACCTTGAAGTCCATGTCGCCGAGGTGGTCCTCGATGCCCTGGATGTCGGTCAGGACGGCGAAGCGCTCGTCTTCCTTGATCAGGCCCATCGCGATGCCCGCGACCGGAGCCTTGATGGGCACGCCCGCGTCCATCAGCGACAGCGTCGAGCCGCAGGTCGAGGCCATCGAGGTCGAACCGTTCGACTCGAGGACTTCGGACACCAACCGGATGGCGTAGGGGAACTCGTCCACTCCGGGCAGCACGGGCACGAGTGCGCGCTCGGCGAGGGCGCCGTGGCCGATTTCGCGGCGGCCGGCACCACGGCTGGGCTTGACTTCACCGACCGAGAAGCCGGGGAAGTTGTAGTGGTGCAGGTAGCGCTTGGACGTGACCGGGTCGAGGCCGTCGATCTTCTGGGCATCACCCATCGAGCCCAGCGTGCAGATGTTGAGCACCTGCGTCTGGCCGCGGGTAAAGAGGCCCGTGCCGTGGGTCCTGGGCAGGACGCTGACTTCCGAGGTCACCTTGCGAATCTCGGTGGTCCGACGGCCGTCGATCCGAAGACCCTTGTCGAGCACCAGGCTGCGGACGATGCCTGCCTCGAGTTCGTAGAGCGCCTCGCCGAGCGCCTTGGCGCGCCCGCCAGTCGACGCCTTGACCGGATGATCCTCGGCCATCGCGGCGAACTGGGCCTTGACATCGGCCATGACGGCGTCGGTGGCGACATCGCGGGCCTTCTTGTCCGGGTTCTGGATGGCGGCGGAAAGCTGGCCGTTGAACGACGCGGCCCAGGTCACGAGGGCTTCCGGCAGGGCGACGAGGTTCGGCTGAAGCTTGGTCTTGCCGATCATCCGGGCGATTTCCTGCTGCCAGGTCACCAGCTCCTGGACGGCCTGGAAACCGACGTCGATGGCGTCAAGCACCTGGTCCTCGGGCACGATCTTGATGCCGGCCTCGACCATCATGATGGCGTCGGCGGTGCCGGCCACGACGAGGTCGAAGTCGCCTTCCTCGGACTCCTGGAAGGTGGGGTTGACCAGCCACTGGCCATTGACCCGACCCACCCGGACGCCGCAGCAGGGGCCCTGGAAGGGGATGTCCGAGACCGTCAATGCCGCGGAAGCACCGACCATGGCCAGCATGTCGGGCTCGACCTGCTGGTCGCAGGACAGCGTGTAGGCGACGACCTGGACGTCATTGCGGAAGCCGTCGGGGAAGAGGGGGCGGATCGACCGGTCGATCAGGCGGCCCGAAAGGATGGCGTGCTCGCCGGCGCGACCTTCGCGACGATGGAAGCTGCCGGGAATGCGACCCACCGAGTAGTGCTTCTCCTCGTAGTCCACCAGCAGCGGGAAGAAATCGATGCCTTCGCGGGGAGACTTGCTCATCGTGGCCGTAACGAGGACCGCGGTGTCGCCGGACTCCACCAGCACGGCTGCGTTCGCCTGCTTGGCGTACTTGCCGAAGGTCATCTTGATCTCACGGCCGCCCAGGGCGTACGTGAAGGTCTTCACATCAGTCAAAGGGATACTTCTTTCTTGGCACCATGAGCGGCCCGCCCGCAATCGGCGTCCGCATCATGGCAAGGGGAGGGTTCAGGCACGACAAGGGCCGTGCCGAGGATCACTTGCGCAGGCCGAGCTTCGCGAGGATGCCGCGGTAGGCATCGAGGTCGGTGCGCTGCAGGTAGCTGAGCAGGCCGCGGCGCTGGCCGACGAGCTGGAGCAGCCCGCGACGGGACGCGTAGTCCTTCTTGTGCTTCTTGAGGTGCTCGGAAAGCTGGTTGATGCGCTTGGAGAGCAGCGCGATCTGGACCTGCGTCGAGCCCGTGTCGGTCTCGGCAATGCGGAAATCGCCGATTACCTGAGTCTTCTCGGCGGTGGAAAGGGGCACGATATCTCCTCCAAGGCCAGCACACGCCAGCCAAAACAACATTATGAATACAGCGTGATGATTGTATCAGGATTCGGGATGGAGTGCGAGGGTCAGGTGCCCGGTACCACCACGAAGCCCGGAGGCGGCTGAAGCGGTCCGGTGACCTTGCGCAGCACCGACTGGATCTTGGTGTGGAGGATGTCGACCGCCACTTCGTTCATGCCGCCTTCGGGGACGACGACGTTGGCGAATCGCCGGGATGGTTCCACGAACTGTTCCTGCATCGGGCGCACGGTCGCCAGGTACTGGTCGATGATGGACTGGGGGGAGCGACCGCGTTCGACGATGTCGCGGCGCAAGCGCCGGATGAAGCGCAGGTCGGCATCCGTGTCGACGAAGACCTTGATGTCGAGGTGGCGCCGGATTTCCGGAATGGCCAGGATCAAGATGCCCTCGACCAGGATGACGCGTCGCGGCTGCACGATTTTGGGCTCGGGCAACCGGGCGTGTCGCGTGAAATCGTACAGGGGCGTCTCGGCCGGTTGCAATCGCTGAAGTGTCCGCAGGTGCTCGACGAACAGGGCGTTGTCAAGGGATTCGGGGTGGTCGTAATTGACGGCCGCCCGTTCTTCGGGCGAGAGGTGCGCGTGGTCGTGGTAGTAGGCGTCGTGGCAGAGGTGGGCCACGTTCTCCGCGCCGGCCAACTCAAGGATGTTCCGGGCCACGGTGGTCTTGCCTGAGCCCGACCCGCCCGAAACGCCGATGGTGAGGGGTTTGCGTCCCGGTGGTTGCACAGGGTTCAGCGCCCCCCGGCCAGCATGGCGGCCTGGCGGGCGGCGCGCAGGTCGACGAGGCGTGCGTCGAGCGCCTTGAGTTCCTCGTCCCGGCGCGTACCATCCGTGACGTGATCGGTGAAGACCTTGCCGTCGAGGTGATCGATCTCGTGCTGGATGCACCGCGCCAGCAGGTCGGACGCCTCGAAGCGAAGCAGCCGCCCCTTCTCGTCGCGGCCTTCGACCAGGATGTCCCGGGGACGCGTGACCTCGAGGAAGACGCCCGGTAGTGAGAGGCAGCCCTCCTCATCGGTCATGGGCGGGCCCGAGCGGCGCTTGAGCACCGGGTTGACGAGGCAGAAGGGATCGAGATCGTGCTCGGACAAGTCGATGACGATGATGCGCTTCGCGAGGCCGACCTGGGGCGCGGCAAGGCCGATGCCCTGCTCCGCGGCACACGTCGCGAACATGGACTCAATCGTCTTGCGCACCTCGGAAGAGATGGCCTTGACGGGTTCGGCCACCTGCCGGAGGACATCGTCACCCAGGTAGGAGAGCGGCAATGCGCCCATCGGTCCCCTTCCGTGCGCCTCCGCGCACCCTTTCATCATAGCTCCAGACCCGCTTTGCGGGCCAGTCGCCGTGCGGGCGTGGACGCACGAGCCTGGGGCGGGTACAAGGGGCGCATGGCTGCCGCTGTTTGCAATATTCATCGCGCCCCGGCCTCGGGCCGGTGTGCCAAGTGCAAGACCCCGACCTGCCTGCGGTGCGGCGAAGTGGGAAAGACCTGCTCATTCTGCCGCGAGGGCGTCATCCAGGCGCTCGAAGTGCTGCAGGAGGAAAGCGATGACTGCGTCAACCACGACCGCATCCGCTCCGTCTCTGCTTGTCCCTCCTGCCGGCGGCGCTTCTGCGCCACATGCCTGAATACGCAGGGTACCTGTTTCAGTTGTGCCCAGCGGGCCATCGACAGGGCGGTGCAGAAGGAGTCCCGGACAAAGTCGCTGGAGGGCAAGCTCAAGCGCCAGCGGCAGAAGCGCCGCCAGATGACCCGCCGCGTCGGCATCGTCGCCGGCGTCATGTTCCTGCTGGTGGTGGCTTCGATCATCTATCGCGGCCACCTGCCCTTCATGGGACCGCGTGAAGAGGTGCGGATGGGGGGACTGGCGCCGCGCAAGGTCTACGATGCGGACAGGCGGGTCCAGCAGGGCAGTCGCATCTGGAAGGCCCCGACAGGAAAGACCCAGGGCGCAGCCGGGGCGGGCTTGCCGCCTGCGCCGGGCGTGGTGGCCGTGGACCGCCCTGCGGAGGGGGCACGCGTGAGCGGTCGTACCGTTATCGATGCCCGCATCGCCCAAGGCGTGCCCCAGAAGGTGGAACTGTACGTCAATGGCACTTGGCTCGGAGTCAGCGATCATGCCCCCTACCAGTTCGTCTGGGATACGCGGTCGATCGGCAGCGGGCCTGCCCGCATCGAGATTGTGGCCTACGGCTTCGACGGTTCGTTGCGTCGCTCGTCCCCGGTCTCGGTCCAAGTCGTGCCGTAGAACAGTCTTTTAACGTCAGGAGCGGCGTCGGGGCGGGCACACCATGGAGGTGAGCCTTGCAAAAGCCCCGACACCGAGCCTACTCGCCTTGCTGTCCGGCGTCCTCGCGCTCTCCGCCTGCGTGGCCCCGAAGACAGGCGTGGCTCCGTCCCGCTATGTCCGACAGGTCGACGAGAATCAGGGGGTCATTGCCAACGAGTGGGTCGTGCGCATTCGTCCGGGTACCGCCTTGCCCATGGATCATGACTTGCTGTCACCCGGCATGGCTCTGGTGCGGTCCGCAGATGCGGCTTCGGCAGGCCGGATGCGGGAGATCCTGCTAAAGACGGGCGGAGTAGTCGATGTGGCGTCCAACAGGGTCTTCCATGCCGTGGTCGACGCGACAGCCGTCACGGACCCGTTCCGGTCCCGCCAGTGGGGCCTCGACGTGGTCGGTGCCGAGGTCCTCGATCAGTTGCCGCCGGGACGTTTGGTCAAGGTGGCCGTTCTTGATACCGGCGTGGATCGGACCCACCCGGACATGGCCGAGGTGACGCTGCCGGGCTTCACCGTCATTGCCGACGGCCCTGCGCTTGGCATGGATGACCAGGAGCACGGCACCCACGTCGCTGGCCTCATCGGGGCCTCCATCCGCAACGGCATCGGCATCTCCGGCATCTCGGACCGGGTTCGCATCCTGCCGGTCAAGGTCCTCGATGCCGATGGTTCCGGGACGCTCGATGACGTGATCCGTGGCCTCGCCTACGCGAAGTCTGCTGGTGCCCAGGTCATCAACATGAGCCTGTCTTCGCCAGCATCCTCCAACCTCGAGCGCCAGGCGGTCCAGGACCTTGTGAACTCGGGCGTGGTCATCGTCGCGGCCGCGGGAAACGAGGGCAGCTCCCAGCCCATGTCGCCCGCTGCGCTGCCGGGTGTCCTCGCCGTGGGGGCGACCGATCCGGGCGATGCACGCGCCGGCTTCTCCAGCTACGGGACGCATGTGCGGCTCGCGGCCCCCGGCACGGACATGTTGTCGACGGTTCCCGGCTCGGCTTACCGTACCCTTTCCGGAACCAGCCAGGCGACTCCCCTCGTGGCCGGCATCGCGGCTTCCATCCTGTCCGTGGCCCCCGGGACGTCGCCCAAGGTCATCCAGGACCTGCTCTATGAAACAGGCGCGCCTACGTCGGGTTTCCCGCAGGAGACACGCAGGGTAGACCTGCGGCGCCTCGTGGCCTTCATCAAGGCCTACCTGCCCCAGCCGACGCCTGCGCCGACGGTCGCACCCGCCACTCCTGCTCCGGTGACGCCCGTCCCCGCGACGCCTGTACCGGCCACTCCGGCGCCGACGATGGCACCTCCCCAGGTGCCGACGCCCGGCCCCGTGGCGACGCGGCAGCCCGAGACGCCGTTCCCGCGACCCGTGGCGACCCAGCCGCCGCAGGTGGCCGCCGATCCGGTTCCGACGGCTCGGCCGGACTCGGACTACTCCAATCTGATCCCCGTGGCGGATGGCCCTGCTCGTGACGGCGGCGGCGGCTCCGGTTCGGGCCCGGACCAGGGTGGTTCCAAGCCCGGCTACGTCTGGGTCCCGGACTTCGGCGGTGGCTCGGGGGCTGCGTTAAGACCTGTCGAGGACGGCCCTGCCTTGGGCGGCAATTCGATGGTCCCGGTGGTCAGTCCGTGGTGGTAGGCTGCGCGAGGGGTGCTGCGGCGGCGTGAGCCCGCGTTGTCGCGTGAGGCTGGTTCTCCTGCTGGCCTGCCGATGACACCTTGACCAGTTCGATGGTCTGCTCGTGCAGGTCTTGGATGGATCGGGCATTGCAATAGGACAGGCCGCTGCGGACGCCACCCTCCAGTTCTTCGGCCAACGGTGCCACCGGACCCTTCCAGGGAATCAAGGTTTCGACGCCTTCGGGCGTGCGTGCCACACCGAGTACCTCCATGGCGCCTGCGGAGGCCATGCCGCGGTACCGCTTGCAGGGCTGACCGTCCCGCAGCAGGACCTCGCCGGGTGATTCCTCGGTGCCTGCGAAGAGACTGCCGATCATCACCGTGTCGGCGCCGGCGACGAGCGCCTTGACGATGTCGCCCGAGTTGCGAATCCCCCCGTCCGCAATGAGCGTCGGGGCGTGCGCGACCCTGGGCCGGGCCTTCCGGCGCTCGACCTCCCACCAGCGGTCCATGGCGGCACGCGCCCGGAGCACGGCCGTCAGCTGGGGCACCCCGCAACCCGTCACGATACGCGTGGTGCAGACGGCCCCGGGGCCTACGCCCACCTTGATGGCATGGGCCCCGGCCTCCAGAAGGTCCCACGTGCCCTCGGCGGTGGCCACGTTGCCTGCGATGACCCACAGCGTCGGAAATCGGTCGCGCAGGTCATGGATGCGGTCGATCACCCTGTCCGCGTGACCATGGGCCACGTCGACAAGGACGGCGGCCAACCCTTCGGCCCGAGCCACCAGGTCGAGGTCGCCCTCCTTGACGCCGATGGCCAGCACGCGTGGTCCCGGCACGGCCGCCATCTCGGCGAGATGCTGGTCCGGCGACAGGAATCGGTGGACGACGCCAAGTGCCCCCATGCCGTGCATGGCGCGGGCCATCCGGGCCTCCGTCACGGTGTCCATGTTGGCGCTCAGGAAGGGCAGGTCGAGCTCGATGTCACCCACCAGGCGGGTCCGCAGGGAGGTCTCCTTGCGGGAATAGACGCTGCTTCGGCGCGGGACGATGAGCACATCGTCATAGGTCAGGGCAGGGGCATCGAGGATGCGGACGGACATGGCGACGACTCCGGTCAATGGCGCCCTACTCTAGCATGGGGCGGGTGGTATCATCGCCATGGGCCATGGCGGGTCCGAGGGTGCCGATGACCACACAGGCCGCGTCCGCTTGGCGGATCGAGACCGATCCGCCGGGAGACGTGCAAGTACCCCGCGCAGCGTACTACGGTGCCGCCACGATCAGGGCTGTTCACAACTTTCCTGTTTCGGGGCGGTCGCTCTCCGCGTCCGTTATCCGTTCCTTGGCCCTTGTCAAGGGATGTGTCGCGCAGACCCGTGCCTCGCTGGGATGGCTGGATCCCCTGATGGCCGCCGCCATCAGGCATGCGGCCGACGAGATCGTCGCGGGTGAACTCGCGGACCAGTTCACGGTCGAGGTCTACCGGACGGGCTCGGGAACCAGCACGCACATGAACCTGAATGAGGTGTTGGCGCGTCGGGCCGCCGAGTTGTTGGGGCCAGGCAGCACGGTACACCCCAATGACCATGTCAACCCGGGCCAGAGCAGCAACGATGTCTTTCCTACGGCGATGCACCTGGCTGCGGTGGATGCCGTGCGCAACGGCCTGATGCCCGTCCTGGATCACATGGCCGAGGTCCTGGAGGCCCATGCGGCCTCGTGGACGGACATCCTGAAGCTGGGTCGGACGCAAATGATGGACGCGACCCCCTTGACGCTGGGCCAGGAGTTCTCGGGCTATGCAGCCCAGATCCGTGCGGCGCGTCGTGGCCTGGACCCCTTGCTGGAGCCGTTCTTGGCGCTGCCGCTGGGCGGGACGGCGGTAGGAGCCGGCCTCAACGGGCATCCCGAGATGCCGGCCCGGGCCTGCGCGTTGCTGGCGGAGCGGACCGGTGAGGCGTGGGGGCCGACCCGGGAGCCCTTCGCGGCTGTGGCCAGCCGGGACGGGCTCGTCGCCTTGTCCGGCGGCATCCGGACGGTGGCGGTGGCAGCTGCCAAGATCGCGGGGGACATCAGGTTGCTGGGTTCCGGTCCGCGAGGCGGCCTTGGCGAGCTCGAACTGCCGGCCCTGCAGCCGGGCAGTTCGTTGATGCCGGGCAAGGTCAATCCGGTCCAGTGCGAGATGGGGCTCCGGGTCGTGGCTCGCGTGGTGGGTTGCGATGCGACGGTGGCGTCTGCCGCCATGGGCGGGGTGCTCGAACTCAACACGATGATGCCGGTGATGGCGGCCAGCCTCCTCGAAGCCGTCGATCTCCTGCGGGCTTCGCTGGGGGCTTTCGTCGCCGGCACCCTGACGGCGCCTCGTCCCGTGCCGGAACGTTGTGCCCATTGGCTGGAGCAGGGCCTGGCGCTCGTCACGGCGCTGACGCCCCTGCTCGGGTATGACCGTGCTGCGGCATTGGCTGCCGAGGCGCGCCGGTCCGGCCGAACGCTCCGGGCTGTCGTTCTGGCGGAGTCGGGCCTCGAGCCGGAGGTCGTGGAAAAGTGGCTGGATGCCGGGGCCATGTGTGCGCCGGACGCAGGGAGGTCGGGCCATGGAGCCGGTTGAGGCGACGACGGTTGAACCCCGCGCAGGGACCATCCGGCTTCTTTCCGAAGGCGATGGCGATCAGGTGCTGACCCTGGTCAAGAACATGCTCCTGACCTACGGCTTCCGCTGGGACCCGGAGGGTCTCGATGCGGATGTCCTGGCTCCCGAACGCTACCTGCTAGAGGGGGGCACGTTCCTCGTGCTCGAGCGTGACGGACACATTCTGGGGACGATTGCCGGCCGTCGCCTCGATCACGAGCGCCTCGAGCTCTGCCGGATGTACCTGCATCCTGCCCTGTGGGGCGAGGGCTGGGGCTCCCGGCTTTTCAGCCGTTTGATTGCGTGGGCGGGTGAAGGGGGCTATCGGAGGGTCGAGCTCGAGGCCGATCCCCGTTTTGACCGCAGCATCGGTTTCTATGAGCGAAAGGGGTTCCGGAGAATGCCGGAAGAGCCCGGTGCGACGACCGGGCCCTTGCGTTACGCGCTCGACTTGCGCTCGGCCTGACGAGGATCAGTACTCGACGTACCGACCCAGCGCCCGTGCTCGACTGATCCAGACGTTGAGCGTCGTGACCGAGGGAATGCGATCGGACAGGCGGAAGCCGCCCTTGATGTGGGCGCTCTCCAGCGTGGGGCGCAGGTTTCGGGCATCGCGGCGGGCCAACTCTGCAACTGTATCCACGCCGGCTTCCTCGAGCAGGCGGGCATAGACCGGACCCGTCCGGGTCATGCGCATCAGATCGGCGTGGTTGACCCACGTCAGCAGCAGCTTGGTGCTGATGCCGGTCTTGCGCGCCAGACGCTCCCGGCCGGTGCGGGTGTGGCCGTTCTCGAGCAGGTGCATCACGTTCTCGACACCGGCCTGCCGGAGGGCTTCCGCGTAGACGGGGCCGATGCCCAGGATGCTGATGGCGCGGTAGAGGGCGGCCTTGTCCGTCTTGATGTCCGACTCGGTACCATCGGCTTCGAGTACGTCCGTGCCCGGCACGGCCAAGGTCGACATCGCCGTGGTCGCGCTCGCCGCAGGGGCAGACGGAGTCTGTCCGCAAGCCGCAAGGACCATGCTGGAACTCAGGATCAGGGAAAGGTGACGAGCAGTCATGTCGGGGTACCCTTTATAGGACCAAGTTGTAGGTTTAAGTTAAAGAAGATTTAAAAAGACAATAATATCCTACCATGGTGACTCGTGAGCTGACAAGAGGTGAACCCGATGACTGAGCGAGGACGTGCCGGACTGCTTGCCTGGGGGCTGTGTGTCGCCTGCAGCCTGCCATTGCCCGCTTGGGCCGCAGACCCGGAGGGCCCCCTCGTCCAAGGCGCCCAGAGCGTCCTGCAGGTGACGGGCCTTCCGGAGTTGGCCGTGGGCGTCTCGTGGGCGCCGATTTCTGCGGGCGTGCCCGTCCTGCTCGGTGGCCTTGCCGAACCCCGTGACCCCGGAGTTGCGCTCAGGATCCTTGCGACCGAGGCCGTGGCAGCGGGTCTTGCCGAGGGTCTCAAGGCCCTGATCCTTCGGCCGCGGCCGTTTGTCACGGACCCGACGCTGCGATTGCCCGCAGGTCCTGCGGACAGCACCTCGATGCCTTCCGGCCATGCCGCCGTGACCTTTGCAGGAGCGTCCGTCCTCGCCACGATGCGACCGGACATGGCTCCGTGGGCCTGGGGGTGGGCCACGGCGGTCTCCCTGAGCCGTGTCGTGCTCGGTGTCCACTATCCGTCGGACGTGCTTGCCGGTGCGCTCCTCGGCATCGGCACGGCGGCGACGGCTGCCTGGTTGGTGCCGTCACCCGGCGCGACGCCGTCTCGCTGAGTGCTCCTTACGGGGTAGCTTCTTCCCGGATGCCCGTCAGACGGACATTCCAGGGACCGCCGTCCTCCCTCAGGACCAGCGTCAGGCCACGGGTATCCGCGGCGAGGTCCTTGCCGACGTGCAGGTGGCGGCTCTGCTGTTCGCCGGGGGCAAGCGTCCACGCTGCCTCTTCCCCGCTTGCCCGCGTCACCCACGCCGTCAAGTCCTCGCCTTCCCGGGTGGCCAACTGGATGTCGCCATCCTGACCCAGCAAGGTCAGGGGGTGGTCGGTACCGTTGGCTACCTGCACCGTCACCCGCAGGCCGTCGCCCGTGACCATTCGGGCATTGAACGAGGCGGAAACGCCCTGCTGGACGACGACACGGCTGATGTACTCGAGGATCGGAGGCGGTGTCGGGGCCGGCGTCGGGGTCGGTACCGGGCTGGGTTCGACCGCGAATACACCGCCGCTGGCCGTCGCAATATCTGCCGATGCCGTTGCGCCCGATGCCTCGAGCATGGCGGTCCACGGTTCGATCGGAGCGGGAGCCGGGGCGCCGATGGATTGGCGCAGGGCCGGCACGGGGGTCGAGGGCCCCACCAGCCACAGCGTCAGGCCGGCACCCAGCAGGAACCCGGCCACCCCGGTGCCGACGAGCAAGGTCGTCTGGCCGCTGCCGGTCTCGGGATCGGGCTGGTCCGGGTCGACGCCCTCGAAGGCCTGCCGCAGCCATCGGACGACCGGACGCTTGGCCGGCTCCGGGTCCAGGGCATCCAGCAGCACGAGGTCGATGGCCGAGGACAAGCCGCGGACGAGGTCGCTGGGCCGGGCGAGGCCACCGGAACGAGGCTGGCGGGCGCCTTCGGGAAAGGCCTGGTGGCCGGTCAGGACCTCGTAGGCGAGGGCGGCCAATGCATGAACGTCGGCTGCCGGACCCGTGGCGGGTTCCTCAGGCGCCGTCCATCGCCCCGGTATTTCTGCCGGCGTCTCGGGGACCTTGAATCGCCCGAGGCACAATTCCTCAAGGGTTTCGCCAGCCAACTGGCCATGCCAGCGATGTTCCTGGTGCAGGGCCTCGAGGCGGCGGGCAAGGTCTTGAACCTGGGGCCAGAGCGTCGTGGAGAGGGGCTTGCCGGTCATGACCTGCGTCCTTTGGGGCGCCGGGCGCCCGGTGTGTCCTGGGGTGGGGTGCCGAGGGCCTCGGCTGCCTGGGCCTGGGCCCGGCCATGATCGGCCATCTGGAGACGAAGCGACTGGATGCGATCCCGAAGCTCCGCCGCGTGCTCGAACTCGAGCGACTGGGCTGCCGCACGCATCTCGCCCTCGAGGCGCTTGATGGCGGCGGGGATGTCCTCCGGCCGTACGATCGTGGCCGAGTCGACCTCGGGCGCGGCACCCAGTGCCTCGAGCAAGGCGTTGCGAGACGACTTCACGATGGGTTGGGGCACGATGCCGTTTGCCTCATTGTGGGCTTCCTGAAGCTTTCGGCGCCGGTTTGTCTCATCGATCGCCCGCTCCATCGAGCCCGTGATGCGGTCGGCATACATCAGGACGTGGCCTTCGGGATGTCGGGCGGCGCGCCCCATGGTCTGGATCAGGGAACGACCATCCCTCAAGTAGCCTTCCTTGTCCGCATCGAGGATGGCCACGAGCGAGACCTCGGGCAGGTCCAGTCCCTCGCGCAGCAGGTTGACGCCCACGAGGATGTCGAACACGCCCTGGCGCAGGTCACGCAGCAAGGCGATGCGCTCGAGCGACTTGACGTCGCTGTGCAGGTAGCGTGCCTTGAGGCCGATCTCGAGCATGTAGTCCGTCAGGTCCTCGGCCATGCGCTTGGTCAGCGTCGTGACGAGGACCCGGTGGCCTCGACCGGTGCGTTCCCGGATGACGCCGACAAGATGGTCGACCTGGCCCGTGACCGGTCGGACCTCGATCGTGGGGTCGATCAGGCCCGTGGGGCGGATGATCTGCTCGACCACGTTGGCGCCCGCTTCCTTCATTTCGCGGTCGCCCGGCGTCGCCGACACGTACATGACCTGACCCACGCGTTGCCAAAACTCGGCCGCCTGCAAGGGACGGTTGTCCAGCGCGCTGGGCAATCGGAAGCCATGATCGACGAGCACGGTCTTGCGCGACCTGTCCCCGGCATACATCGCCTGTACCTGTGGCAGGGTGACGTGGCTCTCGTCGATGAACAGCAGGAAATCCTTGGGGAAGTAGCTGAGCAACGTGGCGGGAGGTTCGCCCTCGCGCCGGCCCCCGAGGTGGCGAGAGTAGTTCTCGACGCCGTTGCACTGGCCGATCTGGCGCAGCATCTCGAGATCATAGCGCGTCCGCTGCTCGATGCGCTGGGCTTCGAGCAGCTTCTGGTGGCGCATGAACCAGCCCAGACGGTCGTCGAGTTCGGTCTCGATGTCCCGCAGGGCACGCCCCAGGTCCTCCTCGGGCGTCACGAAGTGCTTCGCCGGGAAGATGGTGACTTGGTCGATATCACGCAGGATTTCGCCCGTGACGGGATCGATCACCCGGATGCGATCGACCTCGTCCCCGAAGAGCTCGATGCGGACCACCGACTCCTCGTAGCTGGGTACCAATTCGACCGAGTCGCCCCGGACTCGGAATCGACCGCGTCCCAGGTCGATGTCATTGCGTTCGTAGTAGACGGAGACCAGCGCGCGAAGCAGGGCTTGCCGGCTGATGGTCTCGCCGACGTGGATGCGTCGCGCCCCCCGCGCATAATCCTCCGGTGGGCCCAGACCGTAGATGCACGAGATCGAGGCCACCACCACGGTATCCCGGCGTTCGAGCAGGTTGCGCGTGGCCGAGTGCCGCAGGCGGTCGATGTCGTCGTTGATGGCCGACGTCTTCTCGATGTAGGTGTCCGTCGAGGGAATGTAGGCCTCGGGCTGGTAGTAGTCGTAATAGCTGACGAAGTACTCGATGGCGTTGTCGGGAAAGAACTCGCGCAGCTCGTTGCAGAGCTGCGCTGCTAGGGTCTTGTTGTGCGCCAGGATCAGCGTCGGGCGTTGCAGGCGCTCGATGGCGGCCGCCATGGTGTAGGTCTTGCCAGTGCCCGTGGCCCCCAGCAGGACGACCCGTTCCGTGGCGGGGTCACCAAAGGCCTTCGCGATGGCCTCGATGGCCTTGCCTTGGTCCCCTGCCGGCCCATAGGGGGCCTTGAGCGTGAAAGGTGGCACCCGGAAGCGTCAGCCCCCGGTCGCCGGGGGAGTCGGGGGCAAGTCGCCACCATCCCCGGGTGCTGCCTGGCTGCTGCCCAAGGCTTCGGCATGGCCGTCCTTGAACTCGCGACCGGAACGGCGGATGGCTCGGGCGAGCTCCGGGATCTTCTGGGAACCGAAGAGGAGGACACCCAGACCCACGATCACGGCGGCATCGGCAAAGGACAACATGGATGAATTGTAGCTCCGGCCCCGGCTCGGGACAAAGGCCGGGGGGGCCGGCCTGGTGGCCGACCCCCCCGGGTTCATGCGGACGTCAGGTAGATGCAGGTCCCGAAGGCCTACATCATGCCCATCCCGTCCATGTGGTTGTGACCGCCGTTGCTGGCGCCGGTCTTCTTCTCGGGCTTGTCGACGACGAGGGCTTCGGTCGTCAGCAGCATTGAGGCGATGGACGCGGCGTTCTGCAGCGCGCTGCGGGTCACCTTGGCAGGGTCGACGATACCGTTGGCAATCATGTCGACCATCTCGTTGGTCACGGCGTTGAAACCGTAGCCCGCCTCGGCCTTCTTGACGTTCTCGACGACGACAGCGCCTTCGAGACCGGCGTTGTCGGCGATCTGGCGGACCGGAGCCTCGAGGGCGCGGGCCACGATCTCGACGCCCGTCCGCTCGTCACCCTTGAGCTCGCCCATCAGCTTGTACAGGGCGGGCAGGGTACGGAGCAGGGCGGTACCGCCACCAGGGACGATGCCTTCCTCGACCGCAGCCTTGGTGGCAGCCAGCGCATCTTCGATGCGAAGCTTGGCATCCTTGAGCTCGGTCTCGGTCGCAGCACCCACCTGGATCACGGCCACGCCGCCAGACAGCTTGGCCAAGCGCTCCTGGAGCTTCTCGCGGTCGAACTCGGACTCGGTCTCCTCGATCTGACGCTTGATCTCCTTGATGCGGGCCTGAACCTTGACGTTGATTTCCTCGTTGCTGAACGAAACCAGCGTGGTCTTGTCGCGGGCGACGCGGACCTGACGCGCCTTGCCGAGGTCGTCGATCTGGACGTTCTCGAGCTTGTGGCCGGTCTCCTCGGACACCACGGTGGCGCCGGTCAGGATGGCCATGTCCTGCAGCATCGCCTTGCGACGATCGCCGAAGCCGGGGGCCTTGATGGCGACAGCGTTCAGGATGCCGCGGATCTTATTGACGACGAGCGTGGCCAGAGCCTCACCCTCGATGTCCTCGGCGATGATGACGAGGGGACGACCCTGACGGGCGACCTTCTCGAGCATCGGGATCAGGTCGGCGACGACCGTGACCTTCTTGTCGGTGATCAGCACGAACGGCTCGTCGAGGACGGCCTCCATACGCTCGGCATCGGTGACCATGTACGGGCTGAGATAGCCCTTGTCGAACTGCATGCCCTCGACCACTTCGAGGGTGGTGCCGGTGGACTTGGACTCCTCGACGGTGATGACGCCGTCCTTGGTGACCTTCTCCATGGCGTCGGCAATCAGGTTGCCGATTTCGGCATCGCGGGCGGCGATGGTCGCGACCTGGGCGATGGCGCTCTTGTTATCGACGGGGCGGGACATCTCCTTGATGGCGCCGACGCCGGCAACGACAGCTTTCTTGATGCCGGTCTGGATGCCCATCGGATTGGCTCCGGCGGCCACGTTCTTGAGACCCTCGCGGATCATGGCCTGGGCCAGAACCGTGCTGGTCGTGGTGCCGTCACCGGCCACGTCGTTGGTCTTCGTGGCAACTTCCTTGACCAGTTGGGCGCCGGTGTTCTCGACGGGATCCTCGAGTTCGATCTCCTTGGCGATGGTAACGCCGTCGTTGATGATCTGGGGAGCGCCGAACTTCTTCTCGAGGACGACGTTGCGGCCCTTGGGACCGAGCGTCACCTTGACTGCGTCGGCCACGGCGTTGACGCCCTTCTCGAGGGCGCGGCGGGCCTGCTCATCGAACAGAATCTGCTTGGGCATGGATTAACTCGCTTTATATGCGCTTTAGGGTAGGGAAACCGGATTACTCGATGATGCCGAGAATGTCCTTCTCGGCCAGCAGCAGATACTCGGCGCCGTCGAGCTTGACCTCGGTGCCGGAATACTTGGCGAAGATGACGCGCTCGCCCGTCTTGACGTCCATCGGCAGGCGATCGCCGTCATCGTCCATCTTGCCGGGGCCGACAGCGATGACTTCGCCCATCTGCGGCTTCTCCTGCGCGGTGTCCGGCAGATAGATGCCGCCCGAGGTTTGCTCCTGCTTGAGAACCTTGACGACGACCCGATCCCCGAGGGGCCGGATCTTGCTCATGGTGGCTGTTGTCATGGGTGGTTTGAACCTCCGTAGAAACCAATCTCTGGTTAGCACTCATTCGAGGTGAGTGCTAACAGCCGCTATCGTACCCCACCCCTTCCCGGTCGCGCAAGGCGACAGCGGGTGGCTTGCGTCGCGGCCCTGCCTAGACGCGGCGGATCAGGCCCACGACCTTGCCCTGAATGGTCACGTCGGGCACCAGGATCGGTTCCATCGCCGCGTTGGCCGGTTGGAGGCGGTAGCCCTGCGGGTGCCGATACAGGCGCTTCAGGGTCGCTTCGCCGTCCTCGAGGAGGGCCACGACAATCTCGCCGTCGCGTGCCGTCTGTTGCTTGCGGATGACGACCCAATCCCCCGGCGTGATGTGGTCCTCGATCATGGATTCACCCTTGACCTCGAGGAGATACACCTGATCCTGAGGCCAGAGGTCGGCCAGGTCGACCTGATCCTGTCCCTCTATGGCCTCGATGGGCCGACCTGCCGCGATTCGCCCGGCCATCGGCAGGACACTCGCCGGTCGTTCGACGGCATCGTCGCCCATGATGCGGATGGCGCGGTTGCGCCCCTTTTCCCATTCGATGAGCCCGCGGGCCGCGAGGCTGGTGAGGTGGTAATGGATGGTCGAGGTCGACCGAAGGCCCGTCGCGAGGCCGATTTCCCGAATCGAGGGCACGTAGCCCTTCTCCGTGCGCCACTGGCGAAGGACCTCGAGGATCTCGGCCTGACGCGCCGGAAGGTCAAGTTCGCTCGGGTGGGTCATGGTAGGGGCCTCCTGCGGGACGGAACAATGGTTCGATTCTCGTTTGGAGGTGGCCCCCTGTCAAGCGGCGAGGGGTCTTGAATCAAGGTAAAGCTACCGTTAAGATGTCCATGTGCACCTTGCCGTTCTTCATCTCGCCTTCGATGGCAGCCTGGCCAAACGCCGGCGGGCCTCGATGTCGGGGCGTGGCTGGGGTGTCTACCACCTGCACCCGACGGGGGCGGCGCTGACGGCGCTTCGCGAGTTTCCGCCCGATGTGCTGGTGGTCGAGGCCGCCAGTCGCGAGGACGAGGTCCGGCCGATCCTCGGCGCCTTGGCTGCCGAGCGTCATCGTCGCGGGGGCCTCTTTCCCATCGTCGTGGTGGGGGGCGAGGCATTGGACGCGGCGTCTTGGCCGTCGGCCCCGGGGGGCTGGCGGCGCTTTCTCGCGCCGGGCGCCACGGACGTCGAGGTCGAGGAGGCGTGCCTTGCGGCTGCCGGCCTGCGCCGTGAGGCCATGGCCTGATGCGCTGCCCCGGACGCTTGGTCCCGGTTCTCGTCGCCGCCGTCGGCCTTTCCGCCTGCGGGACGGCCCCGAGTCACCTTTGGGCCGGGCCAGCATTCCGGCCATTGCCCGGTGCATTCGAGGCGGATCAGGACGTCGGGGTGGGCGGGACGCGCAGGGCCCTGATGCCGGCCCAGATTCGCACGATTCGAGTAGGTCTCACGCTCGGTGCGGCCGAAGTCCAGTTGGGTCTCGCGCCGGGCAGCTCCATTCAGGGCCAGGTGCTGGAGCCTGGCGGCGTGCTCGCGGTGGCCGCCACCGGCGCCGGCAGGGCCCGCCTCACGGGACCGTGGGGTGACGTGGAACAGCGCCTTCCCCTTTGGATTCAGCCGGCGTCCGCGACCCAGGTGCAACATAAGGGCAGGCGCTACGGAGGGCTGATCGAGGTGCTCGATGCCCCCGACAGGCCGGGTTCGCTCACGGTGGTCGAGCGCGTGCCCCTCGAGGATTACCTTCGTGGTGTCGTTCCCGCCGAGATCAAGGCTTCGTGGCATCCCGAGGCGCTCCGCTGTCAGGCTGTGGCTGCGCGGACCTATGCCTGCGCCAACCTCGGGCGGCGCGCGGCCATGGGTTTCGATCTGATGGATACCGTCTCGGACCAGGTCTATGGGGGGGTCGGCGCCGCCCACCCGCTGACGGATGAGGCCATCCGGGCGACGGAGGGCGTCGTCATGACGTGGCAGGACAAGCCCATCGAGGCGTACTTCCACAGCTCTTCGGGCGGCGAGACGGACGACGGGCTTGCCGTATGGGGCTTGGACCTGCCCTACCTGCGCGGTACGGTGGACGTTGATGCTTCCCCCAATGCTTCGTGGCAGGTCGAGATCACGCCCGAGGCCCTGCGGCGCGGCTTGCAGGTGCTCGGCGTCTCGTGCGGCGTCCCCGAGCGCCTCGAGGTGGTGACCCGAACGCCGCACGGGAGGGCCCGTTGGCTCGCGGTGACGGGCAACGAAGGTATGGTGCGGGTGGATGCCAACAAGCTCAGGCTTGCCTCGGGTTGGCGCAGCACGCGCTACGCCGTCACCAGCGTGGCCGCCGGCTGGCGTCTGGATGGCGGGGGCTGGGGGCATGGCCTGGGCATGAGCCAGTGGGGCGCCAAGGCTTTCGCCGAGGCGGGCATGTCGGCGCCTGCCATCCTCGAGCGGTATTACCCGGGTGCTCGCTGGACAGCACCGCAAGCGTCCGTTTCCGGCCTAATGCCGCTGGTGGGGCGCTGACGCGTTTCAGGCCCAGCAGCTGCATCGCGCTGCCCCCGAGCACCGCATCGCGTTCCGGTCCCGGGGGCAGCGCCCTGCGGACGTGGGCCAGGGCGTAGCGCACCTTGAGCAGGGGCCAGTCCGAGCCGAACAGGACCCGGTCCGCACCCAGCCTTTGTACGGCAGCGCCTATCGTTGCCGGGTCCTGCCAACTGGTCTCGACGAGCACCCAGGGACGGCGGGAAGCAAGGTCGAGGACACGCTCCGACTGATCCCAGCCAATGTGGGCCAGGATGACCGGTTGTCGACTACACGCGTCCAGGAGCGGCACCAGCAGGCGTGCGTCCTCCCAGCCGCAAGTCCGGAACGCAAAGGTGCCCGTGTGAAAGGTGACGGCCAGGCGGTGCCTCTCTGCCAGGCCCATCAGCCGATCGAGGCGTGGGTCACCAAGGTGTATCAGTTGCAGCTGGGGATGAATCTTGAGGCCGTGGATAGGATGGCGTTCCAGCAGTTCGGCCAGGCGTGCCTCGGGGTCCAAGTGGTAAGGGTCGAGCCCCACGGACAGGCTGAATCGACCGGAATATGCCGAGATGGCCTCGATGACGGGTTCGCTGGGGAAGTAGGGCTCCAGGGTGTGGACCCAGGTAGGGGCGATGCCGCTCCGGTCCATGTCGGCCACCATATCGCGGACACCCAGCCGGCTGAAGATGGCTTGGACCTGCGGCCAGCCAAGGTCACTCATGGCCTGAGACAGGGCCTGGGGCCAGCCGTGCCGCCCGAAGGTCGCGAGGCGGCCGAGCCGCGGGTGGGCGATGGGCTCGGTCCAGGTCAGCAGGCTGCTCAGCAGTGCCTCACCGGGATGGCGGGCAAAACGCTTGAGCAGCAAGCGAGGACCGCCCAGGCTGCCGAGGTGGGCCAGGGCATCCACCACAACTTCCGCTTCGGGCCTGACCATCCCAGAAAGCCGTAGCCCCCGCAACCTGTCTTGGTGCGGGGGCTACGAAAGACCTGGGCCGTCAGGCGACGGCTTCCTCAAGTTCGATGGAGACCTGCTGGCCACCACGCTGTGCAGCCGCCTTCACGATTTGCCGCAGGGCAGCGATGGTCCTGCCCGAGCGGCCGATGACCCGGCCGACATCACCGGGAGCGACCGTGACGAGCAACTGCAGCACGTTTCGCTCGTGGCCGAGCGTAATCCGGACCTCATCCGGATGGTCGACCAACGGCGTCAGCAGGTGAAGCAGCAGGGCCTCGTAAGGATCCACGCGCGAACCTTCAGACGGCCTTGGCAGCCTTGGCGTCGGCCTTGGCCTTCTCGAAGGCCGCCAGCGTGCCGGCGCGACCGAGCAGGCTCTTGACCGTCTCAGAAGGCTGGGCGCCGTTCAACAGCCAATGCACGGCTTCCTCTTCCTTGACGCGAAGCTCGACCGGCTCACGCTGGGGATCGTAATAGCCGACCTCGGCCAGCACGCGACCATCGCGGCGGGTCCGCGAGTCGACGACGACCATGCGGTACTTGGCATGCTTGGTGGCGCCCAAGCGCTTGAGACGAATCTTGACCATGCGATCCTCCGGGACGAAAGCCTAAAGGGGAAACTTAACGAGGGGGAAAAGGAAAACCAGGGAGGCCGGGGAACTTGCCAGATGGGCCGAATGGCAGCCGCCGCTTGCCACCCATCCGCTTCTGCATGCCCGAAAACTGCTTCATCATCTGCCGCATCTGGGCAAATTCCTTGAGGAGGCGGTTGACTTCCTGAACGGACGTGCCCGAGCCACGCGCGATGCGAATCTTGCGCGACCCTTGGATTATATCAGGATTTCGCCGCTCGGAGGGAGTCATCGAGCCCAGGATGACCTCGATGCGCCGCAATTGCTTCTCTCCCTGAGCCAATCCGTCGCTGCCGAGCGCCTGGCTCAGGCCGGGAATGGGCAGCATCTTCAGGATGCTCTCGAGGGAGCCGATGTTGCGCAGCTGGCGCAGTTGAGTGGCAAAGTCCTCGAGGTCGAATTCGGCCTTGCGGAACTTTTTCTCGAGGGCCTTGGCCTCTTCCTCGGTGACGTTCTCCTGCACCTTCTCGATGAGTGTCAGGACGTCACCCATGCCGAGAATGCGCGTCGCGACGCGGTCAGGGTGGAAGGGTTCGAGGGCGTCGACCTTCTCGCCCGTGCCCGCGAACTTGACGGGGCAACCCGTGATGACCTTGGCGGACAAGGCTGCACCGCCCCGGGTATCGCCGTCGAGCTTGGTCAGGATCAGCCCTGTCAGGCCCATGGCCGCGTGGAAGGCCTCGGCCGTGCGCACGGCGTCCTGCCCCATCATCGCGTCCACGACGAGCAGGGTCTCCTCGGGCTGCAAGGCGTCGCGGAAGGCCTGGGCCTCGGCCATCATCGCCTCGTCGATCGCGAGCCGGCCCGCGGTGTCGACGATCAGCAGGTCGTGGCCGTCCGCACGCGCCTGCTCGCGTGCCTTGAGCGCGATGGGGACGGGGTTGGTGGCTTCAAGGTCCAGGACGACGGGCACGCCGATCTGCTTGCCCAGGACCTCGAGCTGGCGGGCTGCCGCAGGACGGTAGGTATCGCACGCGGCCAGCAGGGGGCGGCGGCCCAGGCGCTTCAGGTGCAGCGCCAGCTTGGCCGAGGTGGTGGTCTTGCCCGAGCCCTGCAGGCCGACCATCAGGATGACGGTGGGCTTGCCACCCATCGCGAGCGGGGTCCGTTCGCCCCCGAGCAGCCGCAGCAACTCGTCATGGACGGCCTTGATGAAGTGCTGCGAGGGGTTCAGGCCCGGAGCAACCTCCTGACCGACGACCTGGTCCCGTACCCGCTGGACCAACTCCTTGACCACGGGCAAGGCGACGTCGGCCTCCAGCAGGGCCCGACGTACCTCGCGCAGGGCCTCGGAGACGTGCTCCTCCGTCAGGGTGCCTTTCCGGCCAAGGGACCGGAACAGGCTCTGCAATTTCTCGCTCAGGGCATCAAACATCGCGAATCACTCATGGTCCGGGCGCCGGACAGGGGCGTCAAGGGGGACGTGGCCGTTCAGTCCTCGTCCGCGGCCGGACGACTCTCCCGTTCCGTCAGGATCAAGATGGCCCGCAAGGTCGAGGCCGTGACCTCGAGGCTGCGCGCGCTGTGCTCGAGGAGGTCTTCCCAGCCTTCCGTCCGGGGGCCCGGACGCAGATCGCGGGCGTTGCCCCGCACGATGGCCTTGCGGTCGCGGAGGCGCTTGGGCGCCCAGTCCAGCACCTGGCCCCACAGTTCTTCGCCCCGGCCCGAGGCGTACAGGGCAAGAGCACGCGTTGCCGTCTCCACATCCTCGAATCTGAGGCGGGGGGCCGTGCGGACCGCCTTCAGGAGGGGGCCGCGATCCACCTTGAGCTCGGCTTGCATCTCGAGGCGCATGGCGCGCTCGTACGCCGAGATCATATTGTCTTGTAGGGTCGCGTAGCGCTGGCTGCGGAACTTGACCTCGGGCAGGAGCCGTAAGGGCATCGGGACGGTCCGAAGGGGTTCCCCCATCTCGGAGACGTAGGCCAGGCTTCGGGCGAGATGACGGAAGCCCCAATAGAGCTCTCCGCGGGCGAAGGCAGCCAAAGCCTCCTTGCGGTGGCGCGCCGCCTCGGCGGGAGCCCGGCCAAGCCGTATGACCCCTCCGGCCAGGTGCCGGTAACCGTGCTGCCAGCCGTCTGCTCCTCCGAACCACGCATCGAGGGGACCGCCGGCGGGCGGCTCGTCGCCGGGCCATTGCGGCTCCTCGATATAGGTGGCAAGGATCTCGCGCGCCGACGTCATGTCGCCGGGCAACCTGTCGATGAACAGGCGAGGCGGTTCCGGGTCGTCCATGGGGCGGGACGGGACCAGGATGCGGCTGTGCCGATCGAGCCACCGCACGTCCCGCAGGACGCCGCGCAGAATCAGATCGTCCCGCTCCCACGCGTGTGCCGGGTTGATGCCTGCGAGCATCAAGACGGCCACCATCGGTGACAGCATGGCAAGACGGACCGGAAGGTGCATCAGTGGGGCAGGATAGCATGTGCGGGGTACAAAGCCCCTCGTGACGCGTCCTTGGCGATTTATGTTCGTGCTGGTGCCCTTGCTGGGGATGCCGGTGCTGGGTGGCTGCCCGCGCCTGGCCGCGGGCTTGGGGGCTGCGGCCACGCCGACGCCCGCGATCCGGGACAAAGTCGCCCAGCCACCCAATCGGGTGCCTGCGGACTCCAACATCGCCGGCGTCAACGGGACTTTCGGCATTCAGGGCCAGGTGCGACGGGGTGATCGGACCCTCCACCGCGACATCCGCGTCAGCCTGTTGCAGGGGGTCGGTCGCTACACCACCCCCTCCGATGATCTCGGCGGCTATCGCTTCGATGGCCTCAAGCTGGGCAGTTACCGCCTGCTCTTCGAGGCGGACGGCTACGAGTCCCGGGAAATACCCGTGCTGCTCGGCGAGGGCTCGGTCTCGCCCCCCGACCAGGTGCTGACCTCGCCCTTTGAGGCGGTCATCCTGCGCCCTGCGCTTGCCACCGTTTCCCTGCCTCCCCCGGACAACCTGCTACCCGTCGAGCCGACGACCGTGCGCTATACCGTCACGGTACGCAAACGCAACAAGGACATGGCGACGGCATCCGTGTCCGATTTCATCTGGACACCGGCCTATGTTCAGGCAGGCGTCTTCAGGGCGGATGTCGATGCCGCGACGGGTCCCGTCACCGTGGTGGCGACGATGATCCGGCGGCCCGAACTCAAGGGCGTCGCCGACCTCAACGTCATCGACCACCCGGGAGAGACCGAGCTGCAGATTCTTTCGCTGCCCGGAGGCCGGCGGTGATCGCGCGCCTGATGCGGCGATTCCTCGTGCTGGCCGCAGCCTTGGCCCCTTTGGCTTCGGTGCCCGCCTGCACGCGCGTTCCCGGGCCCTCGCCCGAGGCCACCGTCGCGGTGGCCGGTGCCGATCCTGCGCCGGCCATGCCCGCGCTTCCCGAGGTTGCCGTGGTCGCGGGAGACGCCGCCGGTGAGGGCGTGTTTCGTGTTTCGTGGCCGCGTCGTCTTGCGGCGATGCCGGCCCAGGTCGACCGGCTCGAGTTGCACTTCCGCGATGCGGCGGGCAAGACGCCGCGGGCGCCTGTCGTGCTGTTCCGGGGTCAGTCCGACCTTCGCCTCGTGGTGGTTCCGTCGGCACGGGACACCCTGTGCCGGGCCTATGGCTACGTGGGTACGCGCTTGGTTGCCGCCAGCGAGTGGCAGTTGCTGGATTGGCGCAGGAACGCGCGGGTCCGCCAGGTCCTCGAGCTCTACAAGGCCGCGGGGGAGAGCTCGGATGCCGTCACCTTCCTGATGCCCCGGATCGACAAGGTCAGGCCGTCACGAGGCTATCCGGGCGAGACCGAGGTGTCGCTCGAAGGCGTCCACTTCGGCCTGCCGGGGGGGAACGGTGGGCTCGAGGTCTTGCCGGTCGGCGGAGATGCCACGGTCGCCCTGGGCGTGACGCCCCTAGAGTGGCTGGACGAGCTCGACGGCACGTCGTCGTTGCGCTTCCGCCTGCCCGTCGACCTGCCGCGTGGTCGGCTGCGCCTGAGGGTTTCCGCGCGCGGCATGGTCCCCGAGATCGCCGCGGCCTTCCCTGAGCCCGGTGCCCCGGGAAACCCCTGGGCCGGTGCCATCCATGTCCTCGGTCCCCAGCGCGCTAGCAGGAACGTCGTGGGGCAGGACGTGCAGGAAGCCAGGCTGGCCCCCCTGGAGGACGGCTGGATGGTGGCCTACATCGATCGCAATGCCAGCGGCAACGACACCCTCTACGCCGCAAGGCTGGTCCTCGGGTTACCCGAGGCGCCGGACGGCCTGATGATGGATGGTCCGGTACCGCTCGCCACGGGGGCTTCGACGGGTCGCCTGGACCTTGCGGGCTTGCATGTGGCCGGTGGGACCGCCACCATCCTGTTGCGCAGCACGAGCGGGGTGATGGAGCCGGGCCTCGATCCCGCCAGCGCCTTGCGGATCGTGCGGTGCGCCGTGACCGCGGACCTGACGCTGCAGGGCGAGACCCTGGTCGGAGCTGCGCGCCTTGCCACGGGCACCATAGACCCCGTGCTCGTGGGCAGTCCGGACGGCCTCTTCCTGGTGGCTTGGCTGGACACGCGCGATACGGGCGCCAAGCGCCCCCATCCTCGCATCTACGGCCTGCCCTTCGGCAGTGCGGGGCAGCCGCTGGCGACCAAGCCCTTTCCCATCCAGGCCATCAACGGTTCCGAGCAGGCGGCGTCCAACTGGCCCACCTTTTCGATGTCGGGGGCATGGGTCGGCCCCCATCTGCTCCTCGCCTGGTCCCAGCGCACGGACCTGCGGCCATCGGCCATGGTCCAACTGGTCGAACTGGACCGTAACGGCGCGCGCCTTCGACCATCGTCCTCGGTACCGCTCGAGCCCGTGACCTCTTTGCCGCTGGGGCGTGAGGCCCTGTCGACCGAGGAAATCTACGGCACGGCGAACGACCAGGTCATCGACAGCGTGCGCCTCTTGGCCTCGGCTGACGGCCGAAGCGTGCTCCTGCTCGCGGGCGTGCCCCTGATGGGGTCCAACAGTCGGGAGCTAGCCTTTCGTGAACTCAATCCCGACGGGTCGCCGCGGGACCTGCAGCGTCGGCGTCGTCTCTTCACCTCGGATGAACCGTCTGGCGGATCGTGTCTGGATGCCGACGTGCGTTTCCCTTGCGGGCCCGGCCGCCGTGAAGACCTGACGGGCACGTGGAACGGACGTGAGTTCATGACGGCGTGGACTTTCGTGCAGGGTGCACTGCGGCAGGTCCGGGGCGCCCGACTCGATACGACGGGACGTCGGCCGGTCGAGGAGCCCGAGACCCGTTCGGTCGAGGAGCGGCTTGACCCGATGACCAACGGGACATTGGCCGAGCTCAATTGGGTGCCTCGGGGAGCAGATCCGCGGCGGGCCAGCCTCGACGCCGAGGACAGGCCCGAGGTGTCTTCCGTCGGGGCCGATACCTTGCTGGCCTGGCGGCACCCCTTCCCGGGTGGCCGTCGAGGTCTTTCGTTCAGGGTCTGGCGGTAGCTGAGCCACCATGGAAGTCAACGGAACGAAGCAGCGGCGACTGCCGCTCTCCCCCCCGCCCTTGCCGCCCGTGGCCGAAGACCGGTCGCGGCGCCGGGACCGGCGCTCGCGCCCGGACGAAGCCGCCCTGCGCCACGCCTTGGGTGTGACGCAGGCCGCGTTGCGGCAGGGGGTGGCCGAGGGTTTGGACGCCGTCCAGTTGACACGTTTGGCCCACGAGACGGCGTGGCGTGAGGTGACGGCCATTGCCGGTCATGCCTCCCCTGCCTCCAGGGCCGATGCGGCGATGGCCGTCGCCAGCATGGCGATCCTGCGGCCCGTGGATATCGCCAAGCTCGCCGAGGTGGACGGTGGCGGTACACGGATGCTCGTCGAGATGGGGCGCCTCGGCAAGATCGAAGACCCTCGCCATCCCCGACTGGCCGTCGACGCGACGCGCTCGGCGGGCACGCTGGACCCGCTCTACGCCGATGGCTCGCCCCACCAGGCGTACCACATGGGTTTCTTCGTCGCGGCCGGCTATGTCTCGGCGGGGCACCCCGTGCATACGGCCAAGGCCCTCGTGGCTGCCTTCGTGCATGAGACCCTGCTTGACGATGGTGTTCGCCGTCACGTGGCGGCCGGTGCCACCGCCGGCGCTTCCCGTGAGGATTGGCTCGCATCGGCCTTCGGCCTGCTGGCTGGCCAGCGCCTGAAGACGCTGGGTGATGATGGCAGGGGCCGGCAGATGGCCACGGTCTTGGCCGGGTCGATGTCCCGTGTGCCGTCGTTGCTGCCGCGTCGCCTTCCTGAGGCCGATCACGACGAGGCACTGGCCGAGGTCCGTGCGCTGCGTCAGCAGCGGGATCAGTGGTTGCCGCTGCTCGATCATCCCGTCGTCCGGGAGCTGATGGGGCCTGAGAGCGCAACGATGGCGCAGGTGGTGCGCCTTCTGGGACTCAGTCCGAAACGACCTTGATCAGGCCCTTGGCGGGCCAGCCGGCCCAACGGGGCACGGGGGGCGGCCAAGCGCCCCGCTTGTGCGCCGCTTGCCAAGGTTTGGCGACATAGGTACGCAAAGGCTGACTGACCACCGACCAGCGATGGCGCGTTGCTGCGGCAGTCACCCGGCCTGCCATGGATTGCCTCGCCGAGGCGTCACGTACAAGGCCCTCGAAGGCTCGTGCCCACGCCGCGGGGTCCGCCTCGGGCATGACCCAGCCCAGTTCCTCTCGCGCCACCTGGTCGGCAAAGCCGTCGCCGACGGTGGTCAGGATGGGTCGTCCGGCCCAGAGAAAGTCGAGCAGGCGGGTCCGGTACGAGAACCGCGTCTCCAGATTGAGCCTGTGCGCCGAGATGCCGGCGTCTGCCTCGAGCAACCACCGTCCCCTGTCCGCATAGGGGACCCAGTCCTCGACGAGAATCACCTGGTTGCCCAGGGTGCCCAAGCGCGTGGCTTCGGCGCGGAGTTCTTCGAGACGCCTGTGTCTGGGGCTGCCGGTCTGGGGCGGCTTGCCCGCAAGGTAGACCAGCTTGAGCCGGGGATGATCCTGCGCCAGGGCCGCTGCGCCCCGCAAGGGTGTCAGCGGGTCGAACCAGTCCCAGAGTCCGCCGTACCACAGGGCGACGACGGAGTCCGGGTCGACGCCGGGCAGGCGTCCCCGCAAGACGGGCTCCTCGGAGACGGGCGGCACCTCGGGAATCCCGAACGGTACCTCAAGGAAAAATCGGTCGAGTCCGGGATCGGCCACGTGGCGCTCGGGTGTCAGCAGGCCAAGGGCACAGGCTCTCCCGGTCCAGTAGTCGCGCTGCCGATCACTGGCCACGAGGCAGGTGTCTGCCCGCGCCATCTGCCAGCCCAGCCAGCGGCGTTGTTCATGCAGCCGCCAGCGCCGCATCGGCGCCGATTCCGCGCTGGCGAGGACCTCGAGCAGCATGGGGTCGTAGAGGTCCAACACCAGGTGGCGGGCCTGCGCGACCATTCGGGGATGATGCGCGGCAACGAAACCGCCCACGACGACGATGTCGGCCTCGGCGGCGAGCCTTGCGAGGGTTCCGGGCCGGCAGCCCGTCTGCAGCGCGACGGCTGCAGGCAGGTCGGGGGGCGGCGTTCCGGGCAGCGTGCCGGCGAGGACGACGGTATGGCCGTCGTCGGCAAGGACGCGGGCCAGTTCCGTGGCACGGATCGCCGGACCTGTCATCCGCGGGCCCAGCACGCCGTCCGTGGCGACGAGGATGCGCGTCATGCGTGCTCTGCGGGCTCGGTCGGCCGAGTGGCCCGCAGGTTTTCCAGCTCGTGGCGAAGCAGGGCCAATTCCTGGACGAGCGTGCGCTGTCGGTCTTCGAGTCGGGTGAGGACGATGGCGTGGTGGAGCAGCATCGCGTACGCGCCGCTCGCCATGATCAAGAGCAGTGCGGCTGGCGGATAGGCGATGCCTACCGCGAAGGCCAACTGCTCGAGCAAGGGGCGCCAGGTCGCGAGGACGAGAAACACCAGCGCGATGGCCAGCGCCAGCAAGGCGACCTCCTCGCGCAGGCGACGACGCACCAGCAGGCGGCCCACGAGCACCAGGGCCGCCAGGCTGCCCACGATGGCCAGGATTTGGATGCGTCCCGTATCGACTCCGGTGGCACCCATCAGCGGGGACTCCTCGGGCGAAAGGCGTGAAGACCGATTGCCAGCAGGACCTTGGCCATGTAGTACGCGGACTTCCAGCCGTGGATCGACGACTGTCCGGCGTGGCGCTCGGTCATCACGACCCCGGTCTCGTGCAGGCGGAATCCCGCGCGGGCGAGCATGACGACGGCTTCCGGCTCGGGGTAGTCGGGCGGGTAGTGCTGGGCCAGGAAGGCCAGCGCACGGCTGTTGTAGGCACGGAAACCCGACGTGCTGTCGGCGATGTCGATGCCGCCAACGAGCCGGTTGGCCAAGCGCAGGAGGCCGATGCCCAGGCGACGAATGGTTGTCGAACGAAAGGACGAGACCCCCCGGAAGCGCGAGCCTACGACCACGTCGGCCTCGGACGCTGCCATCGCGCCGAGGAGCAGGCGAATCTGGTCCGCGGGATGCTGGCCATCGCCGTCGACCTGGATCGTGACCTCGGCACCGCAGGAAAGGGCATGCCGAAAGCCGGTCTGGACCGCCCCCCCGATCCCCAGGTTGACGGGCAGGTCCAGGACGGTGGCCCGTCCCGTCCCGCGCGCCACGCGGCTCGTCTCGTCGGGCGAGCCGTCATTGACGACGATGATGCGTGCCTTCGGGAAGGCTCCGGCAAGGCTGCCGATGACGCCGGCGATGCTGGCTTCCTCGCGAAAGGCCGGCACGACGAAAGCGACGCCGGCCCCCTCGGGCCAGGCATCGTGGTCCGGCGCCAGCCGGGGTACCTGCATCTCCATGACAGGGTCCATGCTAGGCCATGCCTGCGCGGGATGGTGTCAGCGCTTCGCCAAGGAGTACCAGGCCGCCGGCCAACCCGGCCACCACCAGCAGGCCGAGGCTGAGCACGCCTAGCGCCAGGGCTACCGGCTCGGGAACTCCTACGGGCGAAAGCCACAGCATCAGCAGGCCCTCCCGCACGCCCAGGCCGTTGATGGAGACCGGCAAGCTCGCAAGCAGGCTCATGGCCGGGATGACGGCCAGCATCCAACTGCGCGGCACACCCGGCCACAAGGCATCGAGCAGCCAGGCGTGGACGATGGCATTGGCGAACTGGATCAGGACCGACAGGCCCCAGAGGGCCAGCGTGCCTGCTGTTTGTGAGGCCGTTGGCGGGGCGGTACGCCGAAGCCACGCCTGCAGCCACGGCCAGGCAAACGGCAGGCTGCCCAGGACCAGCAGCACGGCCAGCGTCTGCGGAGACACGCGCTGTTGCAGGGCAGGGGTCGCCGCGATACCGATGGCCGCCGCGACGAGCAGGGCGTGCAGGGCGAGGAAGCGATCGGCCACCACGCCCCGCGCCGCGCGCAGGAGGCCGCGCGACTCGGTGCGCCGCCGAAGGGCCCGGGCGATGTCGCCGCCGAAACCGCTGGGCAGGAACAGGTTGACGCTCATACCCACCAGATGGCTGCGGGCCAGATCGCGCATCGTGACGGCACTGTCCCCGGCAAGGCGTTCGACCCCCCACCAGCGAACGATGCTTGCCGCCTGGATCAAGGCCCAGCCCAACAGGGCGGCACCCAGGGGGGTCGGCCGGGCCAACCCCAGGATGCGCCACGTTTCCTGCACGTCCACGCGTTGCAGGAGCAGCATGAGCACGACGGCCGTTCCAATCCACGGCAGGGCGCGGGCCACGGCACGGGCCCTGCCGGGTCGGTCTTCCTCCTGTGGCGACAACATCGGGCTTCAGTCCTTGAGGGCCAGTTCGCGGGCGGACAGGCCCAGGGTCCGTATCGCGGCGCGAATCTCGACCGGCTTGACCCGGCGCAAGGCGCGCAACTGCCGCCGCTCGGCAAGCAGCCGCGGCAAGGCTCTTGCCGTGTCGACATAGGCTTTGATGAGGATGCCTGCCAACTCGGCAGCGCCCCCCCCCTCCTGCCGGAACTTGCCCGCCGAGCCCCGCCCCGTCAGCACGCCCCACGCCTGCAACGCATAACGTACGAAGCTGTGCCACGGACTTGCCAGCACCATGCCGAGCGGCAGCAGGCGGAACCTCACCCAGAGGTGGTTGCGCTCGACGAGGTAGGCCTTGAAGGCCGAGTAGCGACCGGCTGCCGCCGAGTAGTGGTGGCGGACGACGGCATCGGGCACATACCGACAGCGATGGCCCATCCAGCGGAAGCGCAGGCCCAGGTCGAAGTCCTCGCAGTAGGCAAAGAATACTTCGGGCAGGCCTCCGGAAGCCTCATAGACATCGCGCCGGTAGAGTCCGGCGCAGCCGCTTGGTGCAAAGACTTCGCGCGGTTCGCGGTGCCGGGCGACCGGCTCGAGCCGGTCGAGACCGCGGCTCATGCCATCGAGGTAGGGGGCGATGCCCAAGGTGTCGATGGTCCCGGGATCCTCATGGCTGACGATGCACGTCGCGAACATGGCGACGTCGGGGTGGTGCCTGGTCGCGGCCTCGAGGGCGGCCAGCGCCCCGGGGTCGAGCTCGGCATCGTTGTTGAGGAGCAGCAGCCACGTACCCTTGGCTTCGCGGATGCCGAGGGCGTTGCCGGCAGAGTAACCATCGTTGGTCGGGCTTGCGAGGAAGCGATAGCCCAAGCGGGCGCAAACCTCGGCAGCCAGCGCTCCTGAACCGTCCGGCGAGGCGTTATCGACGACGATGACCTCGCGGGCCGGCAGCGTCTGGGCTGCGAGCGACTGCAGGCACGCCTCGATCACGTCCCGGCCCTGATAGTTGAGGACGATGACCGAGACGTCGAAGGTCCGTGGTGCGTCAGGCAAGGTCGGGATCCCCCGCGACATCCGTCGTCTGGCGCAGGCCGTGGGTGGCGAACAGGCCGGCCGTCACCAGAGTGCCCAGCAGGCAGGCGCCCAGCAGCAGGCCATTGGCGGGCGGCTTGAACAGGGCGGGCTTGTATTGGCCCATGCGCCGGAGCAGGTAGTCCCACCAAGCGAGGTCGCCAGACCCCTTCGCGGCCTCGGTGGCCAATTGCAGGGCTTGCAAGCCGGCCATGCCGACCATCAGCCCCACCAGCAGGACGACGAATGGCACGCCCGGCCGGAAGGTCCGCTTCTGATCAGGCATAGTACCGCTCCAGAACGCGCAGCAGACCCAGTGCCTGAAGGGCGACGGCCCCGGCTGCCAGCCATCCGGCCACGATCATCCGGCGTTGCGGACCGGCAAGGCCCAAGCAGCCGACGAACGCCAAGAGCACGTGCGGCAACACCACGGGCAGCAGGTACCGCCCCTGCAGCATGGGGATGCCCGTGCCGCGCACCACCTGGTACTCGGCGGCGTAGAGCGCGGCAAGGAATCCGGCTGTCAGCACGAGGCAGGCTGCGAGTATCGCGCGCTGCGCGGCCGTACCCCGGCGGGCGAGGCGCCATGCTCCGAAAGCCCCGACCCACATGAAGGCCTCGGCGATGCGGTAGGCAAGGTCGTAGGTCCGGGTGTCCAGCCAGCCGAAGGCGCCCCAGTACTGCTCGACCCACAGCGTATGGGTCCGAGAGAGGCCGGGTTGCAGGACATGTTCGGCGAGGTACTTGGGCAAGGTCGTCAGCGGTGTCGGCGACAGGCCTCCCAGCGCCGGCAGAGAGGTCCCGTAAGCCTGTTGCAGGTGCCAGAGCCAAGGGCCCACGAGCAAAGTGGTACCGGCTGCCGCTCCGGCCATCACCCGGAGCCAGGAGCCCGGCGAGCGTCCGCTATGCCACGCAAAGCCTGCCGTCACGAGGGGGACGAACGGCGCCAGGGCCATCCCCTGGGGCTTGGTCAGCCACGCCACGCCCAAGCAAAGGCCCATCAAGGCGCCCGACCCGAAACCGGGTTCGACGCGCCAGGCGCGCAGAAGCAGCCATGCAAGGCCGCTCGCTGCCGCGACGAGCATGGCGTCGTTGTTGACCGAGACGCCCATCAACGACAACATCGGCTGGCTGCCGACGATCAGGGCGAAGGCTGCCCGGATGAACGGTTGGGGCCAGAGCTCGCCGGCCAGTAGCCAGGCCAGCAGGACCGTCACCAGGACGAACACCGTCGATAGCGCTCGCACGGCGAAGACACGCGTCAGGATGTCCTCGTCACCGAAGAATCGGTACACCCCCGCGGCAAGGGCATAGTAGGCGGGCGGGTAGGGGGCGGCTGTCGAGTTGCCGTCGTTCATGCGGTCGAGCGGGGGCGATTGCGCCAGTCGCTCCTCACCGGGGCCCATGGCCGACGTGCCCGTCACGGGCCTTTGGTCGGCGTGGAAGGCAGCGTCGTTGAGATGGGCCTGGCGCTCGGTATAGGCCGCCTCTGGCGACGAGACGTTCGTGGAGCGGCTGCGGTCGAAGCGGGGCAGGCGATCCGTCTCGGCCAGGTACTGGACGTAATGGAAATGGGCCGGCTCGTCCGGCGACTGCCACAAGGGCACGGCGGCCAGCCATGCCAACTGCTTGACCATCACGAAGGCAAGCACGATTCCCAGCCATCCGGTCTGGGGCCGGACGACGGAGGCCAACGGTGTCGGGGCGTGCATCCGCCTGCCAACGTACCACGCCCGCCCGCGCGCGCGCGCCGCGTTTGCCCGGCCCTCGCCGCGGCTGGTATCCTAGGTTTCAGGTCTTTCCCTCATGCCCTTGTCATTTCCGGATGCTTCTTTGACGACACGTCCCTGGTTGGCCTACCGGGAAATGTTCCTGGGCCTTGTCGAGCGCGAGGTTCGTGCCCGTTATAGGGGTTCGTTCCTCGGCTTCCTGTGGAGCTTGCTCAATCCCCTGCTGCTGATGGGCATCTATTCTCTTGTCTTTGCGGTGGTCATGCGCATCCAGGTGCCCCACTACGCGCTGATGCTCTTTGCTGGCCTGTTGCCTTGGACATGGTTCTCGACCTCGCTTGCCAACGGCACGGCCAGCATCACGGCCAACGCCAACCTCATCAAGAAGGTCTACTTTCCGCTCGAGATCCTGCCGTTGGTCTCCGTGTCGACCAATTGGGTCAACTTTCTCTTCTCGCTACCGGTGCTGGGTTTGTTCCTGGCCTGGGAAGGCCTAGGGCCAGGATGGGCGATCCTCAGCCTTCCCTTGCTGATGGCCTTGCAGTTTCTCCTGACCTTGGGCGTCAGCCTGATCCTCGCGACGCTCAATGCCTTCTACAAGGACGTCGAGCAGTTGCTGGGGCCCGTGCTGATGGCGTGGTTCTACATCACGCCGGTGGTGTACCCCCTGTCGATGTTGCCTGCAGACTATGCCTGGCTGGTTCATGTCAATCCGATGGCGCCACTGGTCTCGGCCTACCAGGACTTGTTCCTGAAGGGGCAGTGGCCCGGATCTCCGGCCTTGGCCCTGGCGGCCATCGAGGCAATCGTAATCGCGCTGCTCGGGCTGATCTTCTTTCGACGCCGCAAGTTCATCTTCGCGGAGGTCGTCTGATGTCGGTGACGGTCACGACGGGCATCGGCAGCGTGGAGGTCCGCGGTGTCTGGAAGGAGTATGCGCTGGCCAGCCAACGACCCCGGACGCTCAAAGAGGCCGTGGTCGAGGCTTTGCGGGGACGACTGCCGGAGCGGCCGCGAACGTGGGCGCTGCAGGACGTCGGTTTTCGCATCGAGCCCGGTGAGAGTTTCGGGATCATCGGGACCAACGGGTCGGGCAAGAGTACCCTGCTCAAGCTGCTGACGGGCATCAGCAAGCCCACCCTCGGTACCGTCGATGTTCACGGCAAGGTGTCCGCGTTGCTCGAATTGGGCGCGGGTTTCCATCCTGACTTCAGCGGCCGTGAGAATACCTTTCTCAATGGCGCCATCCTCGGTTTGTCCCGCAGCCAGGTGGCCGAGCGATTCGACAGCATCGTCGCCTTTGCCGAACTTGCCGACCACATCGACCAGCCGGTCAAGACCTACTCGAGCGGGATGTACATGAGGCTGGCCTTCTCGATCGCGGTACATGTGGAACCCGAGATCCTCATCATCGACGAGGTGCTTGCGGTCGGAGACGCCGCTTTCCAGAAGAAGTGCATCGAGCGTATCCATGGCTTCCGGCGCGAGGGCCGGACCATCATCTTCGTGTCTCACAGCCACGGTCAGGTGGCCGAGCTCTGTAACCGGGCGGCGTGGCTCGATCGTGGCGTCCTTCGTTCGGTCGGGCCCTGCGAAGATGTGCTGGTTCAGTACGAGGCCCATCTGGCCGGGGCCGGGGTGTGACACCTTGACCAGGGTCCTCGTCATCACGCATGAGCGCATAGGTCCGGCGATGGCCGGACCTGGCATTCGAGCCTGCGAACTTGCCCGGCAGCTCCACGAGGCCTGTTCCGTGACGCTCGTGACGATGCTTCCGCTCGGCGCGCCAGTCGAGGCAGCGTTTCCCGTCCTGTCCTGCTACAACGACCATCACCACCTCTTCCGCATTGCCGCCGAGGCAGATGTCCTGGTGTTGCAGGGCCTGATGCTCAGGAGATTTCCGCGCCTTGGGCAGTTGGGCAAGCGGCTGGTGATGGACATGTACGATCCGTTCGTCTTCGAGGCCTATCCCCAGTTGGATCTGACCACCGCCGAAGGTCGTGCCCAGTTGGTCGAGTTGTGGGACATCCAGAACGAGCAGATGGACCAAGCTGACTTTTTCATCTGTGCCTCGGAGCGCCAACGGGACATGTACCTGGGGCACTTCTGTGCCCTCGGCCGCCTGCAGCCCGAGATATCGGGCCGAGATCCCGGCTTTCGCTCGCTTATCGACGTCGTGCCCTTCGGCGTGCAGGACGTGTCTCCCGTTCACTCTGGGCAGCCGGCTCTGCGGGGCGTGGTGCCTGGCATCGGCAATGACGACACCATCCTGCTCTGGGGCGGTGGCATCTGGGACTGGTTCGATCCATTGACGGTAATCCGGGCCGTGGCGGAGGTGGCCCGTATGCGCTCGGACGTGAAGTTGGTCTTCCTCGGAACCAAGCCGCCAAATCCCGAGCTGGCCGAGATGTCGATGACTGCGAGGGCGCGTGCGCTCTCGGATGAACTGGGTCTGACGGGAAGCCACGTCTTCTTCAACGAGGGCTGGGTGCCCTATTCCCGTCGCCAGGACTACCTGCTGGAATCAGACGTGGGCATATCGAGCCATTTCGACGCACTGGAGACTCGTTTTGCCTTCAGGACGAGGGTTCTGGACTACTTCTGGGCGGGCCTGCCAGTCTTGACGACAGAGGGAGACAGCATGGCCGAACAGGTCGAACGCCTGGGCCTCGGACGCGTTTTGCCCTATGGTTCCGTCGAGGCTTGGACAGGGGCGATCCTGGAGATGGCCGAGGACCGCGCTGAGCGGGGTGATATTCGTTTCCGCATACTGGCCCATCGCGAGGCCCTGCGCTGGTCCGTCGTCGCGCGGCCCCTGGTTGCCTATTGCTTGGCACCGTGGATGACTCCGCGTCCGGTCTGGTCGGTTTCCGGGGCCTACGGTCACAAGTTTCGTCCGGCCTGGTCCAGGGCGTGGGCACGTGTCGCCCGCGCTTGGCGAGAGGGTGGACCCCGCTTGCTTGTCCGGAAGTCTGCAGGTTATGTCCTCCCGCGCTTGCCGGTCGCCAAGTGAGGTACTGATGTCGACAGCAGCAGATGCGCCAGCCGGGGCTATTTCTGGTCGCCATCTCGTGGTGGCTTCCGTGGTGCTCTACCGGACGCCCATGGAACTCCTGAGGCCTTGCCTGCAATCACTGGCGCGCCAACATCTGTCCGGCGACGTCCGCCTCGCTCTCGCCATCATGGATAACGACGGCGGCTCCAGCCTGCCGGGTCTCGATGTGTTGCTTGAGGACCTCGGGTTGTCAGGCAAGGTTCTGGTGTGTCTCGCTGGCGAGAATGTCGGATTTGGCCGTGCCCACAACGCCCTGTTCAAGGCCTGCGGCAGTTTGATGGGGAATCGTGCGTGGCTCCATCTTTGCGTGAATCCCGACAGTGTTTATCATCACCGGGCCATTGGCGCGATGGTGGACTTTGCGTCATCTCGGGACTTCCAAGGCCTGTTCGAGGCCCGGCAGTTTCCGCGGGAGCATCCCAAGCCCTATGACGAGCAGGACTTCCGGACGCCTTGGTGCAGTGGTTGCGCGCTGATGGTGCCTAGTGCCGTCTATGAATCATTGGGGGGCTTCAGCGACGACTTCTTCATGTATTGCGAGGATGTGGACCTGAGCTGGCGTGCACGCCTGGCGGGCCTCGACTGCTACGTCGTGCCTGCCGCTATCGTGCATCACGACGTCACGCGCAAGGAGCGCGACGATGCCTTTGAGCGCAAGCACATGTTGCTTTCCGGCTTCCGACTGGCGCGTCGGTTCGGCAACATGGCCTTTGCCGGTGCGATGGCAGACATGCTGCGGCAACTCCTGGATCCGGAAGAGATGCGGTCTCTGGAACGCTGGGGGTGCGGGGTCGAAGTCCTGCACGACAATACAGGCGGGGGCGTGGCTGACTTTAGTCAGGGCTTCAACTTTGCAAAGGCTAGGTGGTGATCGCCTTGGCTACCTTCACCCTTCCCGTGTCGGGGCTCGTGTCCGTCGTCATCCGGACGGTTCCAGGACGTACCTCCTATCTGGATGCCGCATTGTTCAGTCTTCAATGTCAGGACTACAAGCCGCTCGAGGTGGTCGTGGTCTATCAGGGTCCGGCTGGCGCGGACTATGGCGGGTTGCTGGACCTCCTCGAAGAGTATCGGGTGCTAGGCCTAGACATTCGTTTGGTAGTGAATCCAGCGAATGAGGACCAGCGCAGCCGAAACCTCAATCTGGGGCTCATGGCGGCCTCGGGGCAGTACGTAGCCTTCCTGGATGATGATGACGTCGTCTACGCGCGTCATTACGTCAACCTGGTGGAAGCCATCAAGACTTCGGGCAGCGCGTGGTCCTATGGCAATACCTATCAGGCAAACATGAAGTTCGCGGCGGATGGCAGCCTCTATGTTGCTTCCTATTCTCGACCCTTCGAGAAGCACGCCTACAGCTTCATTGACCACTATTTGGGGAACTTCATTCCGATCCATTCGTTCTGCGTGGACCGGGCGACGGAGATTGGAGCGGCGCTGACCTTCGACGAGTCCATGATTCGCCACGAGGACTATGATGCCTTGCTGCGCCTGTCCAGCCAGAGTAAGCCGGCCGTCTCAACCGAATTCACCTGCGAGTACCGCATCAGGCTCGACGGTTCGAACACCGTGCTAGCCGGAACCTCGGACGTCGGGGACTTTAAGAACAAGTCCAAGTCATGGGCAGTGGCGCAACTCCAGCTGGAGCGCACGCGCGATCGCTTGGATACCTCGCTCTGGAATCGTGAGGTGTTTGCGGAAATCGCCCGTCTGCGGGGCGAAGTCCATCGCCTGTCCCTGCTTGTGAATGATTACGGTGGCGTACAATGTGAATCCAAACCCCTGCGCTACCGATTGTCCGACAAGATCAACAGCGCTTTAAAGCGGCTGCCCTTGGCCCACAAGGGTATGCGGCGCCTCGGGACGCGCATGGACCGGGTCCTCGAGTCGCTGCGCCGCCAGATCGTTGCTCGGCGTCATCGTTCTGCCGGCGTCTAGCAAGGTGTTGATAAAGTCCACGCACCGCCTTCCATCGCTGGCTCTCTACGGGGGATCAACAAGGCCGTCTGCCTGACGGAGACTGGGGTTGTCCCGGTCCGGCGAGGTAATGGTGCGCGGCAAAGAGACCACTCAGGCCGGCATGCTCTGCCTGGTCGACATGGAGACCCGGGTGCCCCGGGACCATCCGCTCCGGAGCATCAAGGCCCACACGGACCCAGCCCTGCGCGAGCTTTCCCTGGTCTTCGGGAGGATGTACAGCACCATCGGGAGACCCTCCATTCCCCCCGAGCGACTGCTCAAGGCCGGCCTGCTCATGGCCTTCTACTCCGTACGCATAGAGCGACTCTTCTGTGAGATGCTCGATTACAACCTGCTGTTCCGATGGTTTCTCGGCATGAACATGATGGAGCCGGTCTTCGACCACTACACCTTTTCACGCAACAGGCAACGACTCCTCGAACACGACGTGGCCGGACGATTTTTCTCGGTCATCGTCGCCGCAGCCCGCGACAAGGGACTGATGAGGGTCAAGTCCCAGCTCGTGGTGTAACTTCCGCAGTCCTTCCGTTGGGATGACTGGTTGTTTCAGGCCACGAGCATCATGGGTTCCTCCTTGGGGTTTCCATCCAGCAGTTCCAGGCTGACCAGGCTCAGGTACCGCTTGCCCACCAGCCACTCGTCCGACTGTTCGGTGACCTGCTCCCCCTAAACCGTCCCACTTGAAATCAGGATTTCCCGGGCAGAAGCCCAGAAGGAGATTCCGATGAAAACCAGCAGGTTCAGCGAGGAGCAGATCATCAAGGCCATCAAGGAGGCCGAGGTGGGCCGCAAGGTTCCGGACATCTGCCGCGACCTCGGCGTGTCCGAGGCAACCTTTTACACCTGGCGCTAGAGGTACGGCGGGATGGACGTGAGCCAGGCCGGCCGGCTCAAGCAGCTCGAGGACGAGAACCGGCGCCTGAAGTCCCTCGTCGCCGACCTGACGCTCGACAATCACGCCCTCAAGACTGTGCTCTCAAAAAACGGGTAGGGCCCGCGGTCCGGCGCCGGGCCTGCGGGCTTGTCGGCCTCAGGACCGCAACCTACCGCTATCGCTCAAGGCGACCATCTCTGGAGGACGTCCGGGAACGCCTGCGCCATCACGCCGCCGCAAGGCCGCGCTTCGGGTAC